>ERZ773359.1360-NODE-1360-length-34140-cov-11.783482_pt1 | contig 34140 bp, 25 predicted proteins | sample MGYA00374955_ERZ773359 | MGnify/ENA primary metagenome ERZ773359 (study PRJEB29098, sample SAMN04486028) | biogas fermenter metagenome | study: EMG produced TPA metagenomics assembly of the Biogas fermentation microbial communities from Germany - Plant 4 DNA1...
ATGAACTCAATGCTAATCTGAAATAAGAATAATAATAAATAAAAAAGAGGTAGAACTTTATTCTACCTCTTTTTTATTTTGTAAATACTGCGCCATTTGAAGGCTTTTTATAGCTGCGTGGTATACCTTCTACGCTTCGCAGTATCTATTGTTTGAATTCGGATAGTGTTGGACTTCGTTTTTTATGCAAACTCGTCCACTCAATTCAGCGCGGACTTTCCCGTCAAGCTGTCGTACATGCGGGCGCATATAAAAAAAGAGCGCCGAACAATTACGACGCTCTCTTTCTTAAATTATATATTAATACTTCTTCAACAGGTCTAACATTTTCTTATCAAGCTTATGCCCTCTGTAATCTACATAGTCTACATCTTTTCTTTCGCTGTCCAATATTCCAAATCCGCCTCTGAAGTTCCACAAGGCATACCCAATGTTATAAGTCTTAAGTATATCCAGCACGTCTTCCAGCCAGCGCAGAGCTACGTCATGAGGAGTATTGCTGAATACTCCGCCTTCACCGCAGTGAACTCCCATGTTAAAGTTCTCAGCCATTGCAGCCCATGCACCATAATGACGCTCCAATCTTTCACGATCCCAGATTCCGTCGGCAGCATATCCTCCCGGCCACTTAGGTTCAGGGAAATCGCGTTTACGGTCAACCCATAGTGCCCTGTAGTGTGTTACACCACCAGGTATGTATGCACGACAGCTCTGAGCAACATTGTCCTTGGCTAAATCCCCCAGATCAGGCATTGGAACATTACCGTAATTTAAACCATCCAATATAATCAGCCTATCCGGATCTATCTCCCTTATAGCAGCAACGGTAGGACGCATAACAGCTGCATGTTCAGCAGGCCCAACCTGAGCCGGCTCATTAACCAGGTTAAAACTTACTTTGGATGAGGGTATTCCCTTATAACGACGGGCAAATGTTGTCCAGTGGAGTATAAATGCTTCTAAAGCTTCCTTGTCGCGCCACAAATCGAAGGGTTCAACCCTGTCCTTGGCAACTGAAAAACCTGGTGCTCGATGGAAGGCAATATTGACATGTATTCCATACTTCTCGCCCCATCTTACAGCTTGGTCGACTACGTCGAGTTTGCTCTCGTTAATTGTAAATGGATCATCATAGTCAATCCAGAAAGTATAGTTCAGCGGCAAACGTACGAAGTCGAATCCAAGATCCGATATCATCTGGAAATCCTTCTCCTCGAAATACCCTGGAGAATTCATTACAAATACTCCGAGAAGATTGAATCCCCTCCATCGTGGAAGCACTTTTTGCTTATACATAAAAAAACCTCCTTATTATTTTATTGAAATCAGTTGAATTATATAAAAATTTCATTCAAGTCTATATACTGCTATAAACATTACTACAAAGCCGATACTATAGTACTAAGTTGGCATTACCATGAATGAAATATTACCAGGAGGATATCAAACATAAAAGTATTTGAAATATTATTAGCATGTGATTTAATTATAACATTATAACAAATCCTTTTCAATACATTATATTGTAAAATACACCATTTGATTTTTAAAGTTTAGTATACTATAAGCCCCGGTTTCACCAGTATAATAAATATTATTACTTTCTATTTACTACAGTCACGAAATCATCAATTTTACCCAAATAACGCAGCCTGTCCGTAATTTTAACATATTTTTTTATGTTTTTTATCGTAAACAAGCCTGTTTCTGCTTTATTGCATAGTTAACAAAAAAAGTAGTTGACAACACAGCCAAAAATGTGTATTCTTATATTTAACAGGGCAAAAGTTATCAAACACAATATAAAATACAACGTTATTTATTTCTTGATATCTAAAGATATTTTGCCCAATTATTTATAGATATATACTATTTTTTATATTTTGTATTTATTGCACCTTTCAATTTTTATAAACACATATAAGTTAGCTAACTTAACACTGGAACAAGCATATTTCGTAGCACGGATGGAAATAGTTAATTTGTTTTATTTTATTTCTATTGATTATACGTAAAATATAGGTTTTTTGCTTTATTACTATTGTTACACCGGCGCAATTATTTATAAACATAAAATTAAATGCATATATTTAAAAGGTGTAAAATGGGAACAGCACGAAGCAGATGATGAACTAAATCGTTTTCGCCTATGCAAATACATTGGAGGTGTTTGTTTTGAATGAAACTTCTGCCATCAAAAAGGCATCAACTACTTTTTACAAGGAACACACTTTACTAACAAGTAAATTCTGGTGGAATGTCGTCAAAATCCTTACTATTATTGCGCCGCTTGCATTGTTCCTGCCCTTCGTTAGATTTGATTCTATAGCAGGCAAAAAGGGTTATGTCATCTCAGGATTTCATTTTCTAATCGGAACGCACGGATTGGATGCCAAGTTTAGCTCTGAGGGATTAAATCCTGCACCCCAAATTATCACAACTGCTGTTTTTCTTGTGATTGGACTAATTTTTGTACTTCTGATAAGACGCAATAAACCATCTTTTCTCGCTGTTCCAATATCTATAGTTATTATTTTATTCTCTTATATCACCGCTTCTATGGCTACATGGCTTGTAAAATCAGGAGCCCGTTTAATGATTGGTGTTCAACTTCTTATGCTAATCGAATTTATCATTATCATTAGTACTATCTTGGCGGTAGTGCTTAATCGTGTCAGCGCCAGAACGGGAGCTTTTAAAAGTCATCTTGCTATGTTTTCCATGCTTGCTCCGGGCATAATTTACCTGCTTATTTTCAACTATCTGCCGATGCCAGGTATTTTGCTTGCATTCAAAAGATACAGGGTTTTTACAAGAGATGTTCTCGAAAACTTCTTTAGAAGTGAATGGGTAGCTTTAGAAAACTTCAGGTTTCTTTTCTCAAGTCCTGATGCACTTATGATTACAAGAAATACCGTTCTATATAACATTACTTTCATGATACTTGGTCTTATAGCAAGTGTCAGTCTGGCCATTATAATAAGTGAAATTCCCAATCGAAGGCTGGCAAAAATATATCAGACCACATATTTCCTTCCCTACTTCTTATCCTGGATGATTGTGGCTTATCTGGGCTTTGCACTATTCAACTATGATTTAGGTGTGCTCAATAACATTCTTAAAAAGCTGGGAATGGAGCCAATTGACTGGTATATGGAGCCTAAATACTGGCCATTTATATTCGTTATTGCAAACTTATGGAAATATACGGGTAATGGTTCAATTGTATATATAGCAACTATAGCAGGATTTGATACAGAGATTTACGAAGCAGCAGCAATAGATGGTGCAAACAAATGGCAGCAAACAATGTATCTTACAGTCCCAATGCTGGTTCCTATGATGACGTTGTTGACTATACTGGCTGTAGGCCGAATGTTTAACGCTGACCTCGGTATGTTCCTATCCCTTCCCATGGGTTCAGGACCTCTGCGCAGTGTTTCAAACGTCATTGACCTCTACGTATTTAACAGCCTTCGCGGTGGTTCTAATATGGGATTCCCTGCTGCCGCAGCGTTATATCAATCTATCGTTGGTTTCATACTAATCTTGACTACCAATACGATAGTACGTAAAATAAATCCCGATAACGCATTGTTCTAAACAATTAATTCTTATTTAACGTGGCCTGTTTAGGCCATATTACAGGGGGTGTAAACATTGAGTGTTGGTCCGATTGCTCCAACAATTATAGATACAAAAGACACAAAAGTTACGAAACGTGGGGATAGTCCGAACAAGTTATCTCCAAAGGCTAATTTTGTATTAAATCTTATACTTACACTTGCGATGCTTGCCTGTGTGCTTCCTTTAGTAATAGTAATCAGTGTTTCGCTATCTTCCGAATCTACTATATTAAAAGAAGGCTATGGCCTGTTACCGAAAGATTTTACGCTCGACACATATAAGTTTGCTTTCTCGGATCCCAGGTCAATAGTCAATGCTTACAAGGTAACAATCTATACTACAATCATGGCTACTATAATTTGTCTGGTTAATGTCTCCTTGTTTGCGTATCCCCTAAGCCGCCCCGATTTTAAATTCCGTACGGAAATTACTTTCTTCATGTTTTTCACAATGCTGTTCGGCGGCGGATTAGTTGCATATTATATACTGATGACCGGTTTCCTGGGTCTGCGAAATAGTTTATGGGCAATTATCCTTCCTTACAGTTTTAACTCATTCTGGGTTATAGTTATGCGTACTTTCTTCAGAACCCAGGTTCCACTTTCACTTATTGAATCGGCAAGAATAGATGGTGCCGGTGAATGGAGAACCTTTACCCAGATTGTTTTGCCAATATCACTGCCGGGTCTTGCTACCGTTGCTCTCTTTACAACCCTGGGTGTATGGAATGACTGGTTCAACTGTATATTATTTATCGACAAGCCCGAATTAGCAAACTTGAATACTCTAATTTACCGTGCTCTTACATCAGCCCGCATGCTTCGGGAAATCATTGCAACTATGGGAGCTGCGGGGTCAGCTGATGCAGCTGCCGAGATAGCAAATCTGCCAAATGAGACTTTCCGTATGGCACTGGCAGTTATCACAATGGGACCAATTGTTTTAGCTTACCCCTTCTTCCAGAAATACTTCATAAGGGGATTAACAGTTGGCTCAATAAAAGGATAATGTTTATTCCAGCGTCTTCAAATGGCTTAATAATAAAAGCCGTTTAGAAGTAATAGATAATATAAAAAAAGGAGGATGAATTATTTATGCGAACTTCCTTAAAAAAACATCTTATTCTACTCATCATCTTCTCAATGGTAATGGCTTTGGCTGTAGGTTGTGCGCCCAAGGCAGAAGGCCCCTCTGATGAGCCTGCGACAATTGACGAAGAACCAGCCGAAACACCAGAACCATCAGATGATGAAGGCGAGGCAGCCGAGGAACCAGATGTAGCAGACTTAGAACCATACGAGCTCACCTATTTTATGCTATGTAACAACGTATCACCTGATGCTGATCAAATAGTTGAGCGTGCTAATGAAATATTAAAAGAGAAAATCAATGCAACCCTTGACCTTGTCATGCTGGATTGGGGTACATGGGACGAACGCTTTAACACCGCAATGAATGCCGGTGAAAAGATTGACATAGCGTTCACCGCCGACTGGTGGGGATATCTGGATGCAGTTGCCAACAACTTCTTCCTGCCCTTAAACGACCCCGATGACAACTTACTGGAAAAATATGCTGCACAAACTGTTAAAGACTTAGGAGAAGGCTTCATCGTAGGTTCCCAGATTAACGGTGTAAACTATGGTGTTCCAACTGACAAAGAGTTTGCCGTTAACGGAGGTCTTGTATGGCGTAAAGACCTTGCAGAGAAATACGGCTTTGATATGCAGTCGGTAAACAGCATAGAAGATCTGGAGCCCATGTTGAAGGTCATCAAAGAAAATGAGCCCAACATTATTCCGTATCTTGTAGAGCAGGGCGGCGGGAACTACATGATACCCTTCATAGACTTCTTTAAAGGCGTAGGTGTAAGCTACGATGATCTTGAAGATACCGAAGTCAAATGGTTTTGGGATAGAGAGGATCGTATCCAAATGGCCAAGACCCATCATAAATACTACAAAGAAGGATACATCCATAAGGAAGCTTATACCGAAAACAACAGGTATAATGACCACCTGCTTGAAGGCGATTTCTTCGTAACTCAGCAGCCTCTCAAGCCTATGAAAGGAAAATCCACTGAGCTTATGAGTGCTGCCGGTAACAAATTCCCTCTGGACGAAAAAGAAATTACTCCATATGTGGCACACTCACTCCACGCAGCAGGTTCCATGTTAGCTATCCCAAGAACATCTGAGGATCCTGCCCGTGCTATGATGTTCATCAACCTGATGCATGTAGATGCTGAGCTTGCCAACCTCTTTGTATGGGGTATCGAAGGTGTTCATCATAAGGTCGTACAAGAGGATCCCAAGAGGGTAGCTCCTATTGAAGGCAACACATGGACACAGGCTGTTCTGCCCTGGACTCTGGGTAACGTGTTTAACCACTGGTTAGGTGAACACGAAGATCCCAACAAGCATGAGGGCTTCCGTATGACAAAAGAGGCTCCGGCACACATCACCCTGGGTTATCGCTTCATCAATACTCAGGATTATCAGGCAGAAGCTGCAGCATATGACAACGCAATGTCTGAATACTCATCAATAATGGCTACAGGTGCTGTAGAAGACTTTGACGGAACATACCAGAAGATGGTAGAAGCTGCAGAAGCCGCTGGTATAAGGAAGATTCAGGAAGCTGTTCAGGCTGACCTCAACAGATGGCTTGAAGAACAGGGCAAGAAATAATAAACACGATAATCAATAACCGTTAAAAAACCTCCTGTTTGTACAAACAGGAGGTTTTTTTATTTAAACAGCATGAAAAACCAATTTCGCCTAATTTCAACAGCCTTATGCGGACACAGTTCCTGGCAGCAGTAGCATCGTATACAGTTATTTAGATCAATCCGTGGTTTCCCCTCCATCATACTTATTACTTTCGGAGGACAGTATCTGGCGCAGTCACCACACCCCACACATCTATCGTACATAATCATAGGATAGGGCCTCAAATACCGTTTTAAGAACTCAGCAATCCGGCCATTGCTTTCCATTACTCTAACCAGAAATCCATTTTGACTGGCATCAGGCATCTTAAAATCATTTATGCGCAGCTGATCAAACGGCTCACCGACAATCTGTATATCATTCAAACGGCTGCTGCAGAGACCCAGGTTTTCAGCACTTCTTATCGTACATACCCTTTCTACAGGGATCCCAACCAGTGAAGCCGATACCACATCCAGGGCATAGGGATTAGGGCTCATAAGAAGGGCTCCAATATGCCGGACATCTCCCGCAGAGGGTCCATTTCCCTCCATCCCCTCAATTCCGTCCATAACCGAGAGCACAGGCTTTACAAACTCACAAATATCAATAAGCAGGTCTGAAAAATCATTAAGCTGCCTCATCCTAAGATGATATTCAGCTTTGGTCATACCAGGAATAACACCGAACAAATTCTTTACAGCACCGGTAAACATGGTGAGCTCGTGGGTTTTGAGTTTTGCTACCGATATGACAAGGTCTACATCCTGCAGCACCTTTATTACCGTCATTTTTTTAGCCATTTTGCCATTGGGGTAACTTACCTCTATAGCACCGGTATCATAGTTCAGCACCGCACCGGTACGCTCATGTACCTCTTCCATACCACAGACCCTGTATATGCCCTTCAAAACCCTTTCGGTATACAGTCCTCCCGGACTGTCAGCTATAATCGGCTCAGCACCCACAGACTGAATGGCTTTAACAAGAGCCTCAACCACAGTCGGATGTACTGTAACCCCTTCATCAGGACGTCTGCGGGATAACAGATTGCATTTAAGCAAAACCTTCATACCTGGCTTTATGTATCTGTCTATCCCTCCCAGAAGCTCTAAACATCTCAGTACTGCCCCGTCTACAACGCTATTCTGATAGCTGGAACACCTGGCAATGGCTACCGGTCCGTATTTCATCCCCTTTACCCCCATTTAATTTTTGTAATTCATCTTCCTGATATTTTATAGCTTTCTCATATCTCAAAATATAATTGGTGCTTTCTATATACATGGCTTTAACATACTTATGCTTCCCGAACCATATACCCAGTGCAAAACATGATATTATTAACAGCCAAATTAATATCTTAATTAATATCTCTTTTATGGCAAACCTGCGCTCACGATACAGGCCTACGGCATTGGCCGCTAAAAAGCCTCCGATTAGCCCCCCTATATGACCCCAGTTATCGATACCGGGCTGTAAAAAACCAAATAACAGGTTAATACCTATAATAATATATAGACTCGGGCCGAAAGCTTGCTGATATAAACCCCGTTTCCGCCTCCGAAAATACAGAAGTGAACCCATCAGCCCGAAAATAGCTCCTGAAGCACCAGCCGCCGGGTTGGGGCTAAGCAAATAACTCAGAAGACTGCCCATAAGACCGGCAGTTGCATATATGATGATAAAACGGATCCTTCCAAACAGCTTTTCTACCAATGATCCATAGATATAAAGGGCATATGAATTAAAAAAAAGATGCATAATTCCAATATGCAGAAACATAGCGGTGAAAAGGCGCCAATACTCCCCCTGTACAATTAATTGGTTAATCTTGGCTCCAAAATATAACAACTGGTAATACAAATCAAGACCGAATACAGTGCCTATAAAGCTCATGATCAACCATAAACCGATGTTTACAGCTAAAATCCCGTAGGTTATATAGGGTGGATCATGGTTTATATGCACAAATCTGTCTTCCCGTGTGTAATATGTGTCTTCAGTATCCCATTCATCTATTACCTCGTATTCACCCTCTATTATCTCTGGCCTACGGCCCCATTCATCTCTCACAATATCCTCCTTGACCCATCAAATTTATATTTCAATATTCATAATAATTCATTTATGTCATTATCCAGCAGACGACGTAGCCCTTTTGGATAATGATTTTTCATAAGGCCACCCGATAGCCTTGCCCAGCCGACAGAATAACCATCAACGGTTACCAATGCCCAGCCTTTACCTTTGAACCCGTTTAGAGTTTCACCATTTATATACTGACGTATCTCCTTTGAATTGCCGGGAAAATCTATGCTTTGAACTGCCTGCTGCTTCTTCAGAGCCATAGCCAGGGCATGACTGGGAATAAACCTTCCCTTCCTTAACACACCCAGGTTAAAGCCCGGTCGTAATACTCTGAGGCTGCTTAAATCCGGAAGCGATTCGGGTATCAAATACAATTGATCTTTATGCATGTATAATGGACCATCTATGTCCTGGTATAGATTTTCTTTAATAAAAGATTTATATTCCGAAAGCTCCTTTCGAAGCCCCCAGCGTTTATAAAACAAAGGAAGGGATCCCGGCCCGCCGGTTAACTTCCTTTCAAATACAGCTATAAAATGTCCCTCACCCTTTATTCTATGAGGCCATAAACGATAAGTCTTTGAAAGCTCAGGGTTGTGGGCGATCCACTCCGGCAGTCCGCTCTCAAACCAGTCAAAACCCTGAACCGTTACCAAAGAAAATTCCGGGTGCTGTTTCAAAAACCAGTCCACAACCCCCTCATTCTCTTCAGGTGAGAACGTACATGTAGAATATACCATTCTACCACCCGGTGCCAGCATTTGGGCTGCATATCCCAGTATATCCTTCTGCCGCCGGCTGCATCTGTCCGGAAGAGTAGCAGACCACATGGAACGTACCTCCGGATTTTTCCGAAACATCCCCTCCCCGGAGCATGGAGCATCCACCAGGATACGATCAAAATAATCAGGTAAAACCTTTGCAAGCCTGTCTGGAGACTCCCGGGTAATAACAGCATTCTTAACACCCATCCTTTCAAGGTTTTCACCCAAAACCCGGGCTCTTGCGGCATCAATTTCGTTAGCGATGATAAAACCCCTGCCTTTTAAGTCAGCCGCCAGCTGAAAAGCTTTGCCGCCGGGAGCAGCACAAAGATCCAGAACCTTATGGCCCGGTTTTACATCAAGAAGCCGGGCTGGTGCCATAGCGCTGGGCTCCTGTATATAGTATAAACCCGCATCATAGTATGGATGTTTTCCCGGCCGGTCCCGGTATCCATAGTAAAATCCATCTTTTGACCACGGCACAGGGGTTAAATCGAAAGGAGCCATACTTAAAAAAATCTTTATATCAATTTTAAGAGTGTTAACCGTTAAACCCTGGTTAGCACGTTCATTATAACTTTCAATAAAGCCGGAATACTGTTCGCCCAGTAATTCCTCCATTTTGTTTATAAAGGCTTCAGGCAGCTCTATCAATTCTGTGCCTCCTGTTCAAACAAACCTGCAATTATCTTTAGCTGTTCCAAAGTATACCCTTTTGCCGTAAGCGGCTCAATAATATCCTTTTCCCTGTCCGGGACATAGGCTTTTATAACGGTACAGTTACCTTTGATATAATACTCACCCAGACACGCCGGTATAAGCATGGAATCCCCCGCTTTAAATGCCTGTTTTCCTTCTGCATATTCTAGCTCCCCATGCCCCTCAACTGCCGTCAAAGTAAAAAACTTGGAACCATCGGCTATTTCTTTAACGGCACCGCGGCACTCGATCTTTTCCATGGCAAAATGCGGACACGCCACATAATGAGTGCGTATGCTGCCGTCTTCATTAACAGATAATCCGGACAGTTTCTCTCTCGGATGTTTTCCGGTGAAATCTATAACATCAAGAGCTTTATCTATATGAAGTTCTCTGGGTTTGCCATCGTCACCCAAGCGGTTCCAGTCATACACCCGGTAGGTAGTATCTGAGTTTTGCTGAATTTCACATATCATAATACCGGGGCCTATTGCATGCACCACTCCCGCCGGTATGTACAACACATCTCCTGAGTTAACTTCGATGCTGTTAAGGTATTTCTCAAGCTGACCTTTTCTCAGTGCATTTTCAAAGTCACTCTTTGTTGTATCGGGTAAAACTCCGTATATCAATCTGGCTCCGGGCTCAGCATGGATTATATACCACATCTCGGTTTTACCCATCTGTCCATCCTCATGCAATGCAGCATAAGCATCTGAAGGATGCACCTGTACTGAAAGGTACTGATTGGCGTCAAGTATTTTTATCAGAAGTGGAAATTTATTGCTGTATCTTTTGTATATCTGATGCCCCAATAATGTGCTGGAATAGGAATCAATCAGCTGTTCCAGTGTTTTTCCTTTCAGACTGCCATTTGCTACAACGCTGGTACCGTTTTTATGACATGCCACATCCCAGCTTTCGCCTATTTTATCAGAGGGCAGGGAACGTCCAAACTTCTTCTGTATAGCCTTTCCGCCCCAGATCTTTTCCTTTAATATAGGTTGAAACATCAATGGATACAACATTTTATTCTCTCCCTTACCTTTAGGCTGTTTATCTTTATATACTTAACTTACCGTTGAAATTTGAAAAAATACATTGTTCACATTACTCAATATACTATCTTTTAAAGTTGGTTTCAAGCAAAAATATTACAAATGGGCTTATACAAAAACTCCCGGTATTCACCGGGAGTATATTTCTCTTTTTATTATAGTCGTCTATACATTATCATTGGAATTGTTTTCATCTGTTGCCCCGCTATTGTTTTCATTTCCCCCATTATTGTTCTGATTCTCTCCGCTGTCAGTGTCAGGCTTCTTCTGATCCTTTTTATCATCTTTAGACGGCTGTTCTTCTTCCTCAGGGGGTTTAGGGGGACCTACTCTTTTTTGCCCTACAATTCTTGGATAATTGCTGTAGGCTTCTTTAACCCTTTTTATTTCCTTTCCATCTTTATAATATACACGGTATGTTTGTACCTTGATACCCGGCCTTGATGGATAATCAATAACTTCTTCTCCGGGTTCAAGGGTATTGTCCTGTACCACCTTTTCCGCAGGTTTGGAGGTTTGCTCCAGTATTACCGAAATAATATCTATTTTATCATACTCGGTTGGAGCTTTCCCATAAACCTCTACATAAAGCCTTCCATTTTTTATATAGCGGTCGAAAAATACCGGTGTATCCTTATTATTCTTTATTTTAATATCAGCTACAGGATAGCTTACTGACGCATCCTGCCCTACCTTGGTATATGTGGATGGCCAGGAATGATGCCATCTTTCAACGATCTCAAGATCCGCCCGTACGGCAGCCCCGTATAGCGTCGTTGATGTCTGACAGTTGCCTCCGCCCGGTTCATCCACCAATTTCTTTCCTTCTTTTATAACAGGTGCGTCTCTGTAACCCTGAGCTTTATCCCTTGGACCAGTTGCTTCGTTCAATGAAAAAACCTCACCCGGTTCCAGCCGTAAACCGTCAAAACTCTTTGATGAAAGCGCTATATTGTGATTTCTTGGCGCCGAGTTTGTCAATGGGGTAGAATAAACAGCAATCCTGCTGGTCCATGTCTTAACCTCTTCCAACGTATACTTCGGTTGAATGATTTGTACCGGTATTTCATAGGGTGTAAAATCTCTTGCATCCACCCTCGCCTTCAAATCGTCCAAAGTCTCTTCAACCAGCATACCTTTCCCGATAATCTCTTCGGTAAATGTGAATTTCTCTTCATTATCGGGATTAAATTCGATCTGCGCATCTACCGGCTCCAGATTTATCTGCTGGGCAATACTTTCCAGTTCCTTCTGTAAAAGGGAAACATCATAGGTTAAGACAGTGGTAAAAGTATAACCATTTCTGCTTGCCTCATATATCTGTCTAAGCCGCTGAAATATGTTTCCTTGTCTGCCTACCTGGAAAGCCTGTTCGACAACCTCTTCAATATTGATTTCTGCGCCTATATCCTGATAACCATACTCCCATACCAGATCTTCATGCCGTAATACAATATTGATGGCATCCAGCTCAGGTTGTCTCAGTGCCTTTATCGTATTTAGCCCTTCTTCGTATGTCATACCATTAAGATCTACATTATCAACTACCACTCCGGCATAGAAGGTTTCCAGATTTAAAATATAATATGCACCAGCAGCCACACCTACAACTGCTAAAATCAGAAGGGTTAACAATATAACTGACAGAGCTTTACCTATTCCTTTTTTTTGTGAAACAGCTGCTCTCTTTGATTGTGTTCTTGATTGTGCTCTTGACTGCATTTCTCATCCTCCGGTTACAATAAGAAAATAACATCAATTGTCGGTAATTATTTCACTTTATTTATAGTAGAGCAATTAAAGGAAAAAGTAAATATATTAGGCAATAAAATAACACAAGTTTAACATCCTGAAGCAAATATGTAATAATAGTAATATTTTTTTAAACTTATCATATCCGTTTATGATCAGTTGGATTCAATATTCATAGTAAGCTCTACCAGTTTACCTTCTGCTTTTGCTCTGTCAAGTATTTCATCGGTAATAATTTCCCCTTCATCCACCAACATCTGTCCGGACTCGCATAAAACCCTTTTTGTCACTCTTTTACCCAGTAAAAAACGCCTTTGTTTCATTTCGAACAACTCCGAAGGACTTTCTTTATCCTGAACATCGGTACTGTCATCGCTGTCCAGCTCATCGGCATTATCATCCTCAGACTCGTTTTGATTTACAAAATCCTGGGAAGCAATGATAACTCCTTTTCCAAAGGTTACAATGGCAGAAGCAGGTAACGAATTTAATTTCTTGTTGCCAATTATTTCACACTCCAATATACTTCCGTCCGTTTCACTTATGAAGTATTCCTTCACTTCGCCTATATATTCCCCTTTTTGAGAATAAACTTTTGAACCGGTAACTGTAACTTCACGTTTAATTAAATCCAATCCATCCTTGGCCTGAGCAAAGGGTATAACGTTTTTCTGGCTCTCTGTTGTGACAACATCAGAACCGATTCCTACAACCTTGTCAAAAGGTAGCAGTTTTGCCCCTAAATACCATTGCCCATCATCAATAATGAGATACTTAACCTTGCCATTCGCGGGGTCAAACAGAACATCCTTGATGCGGCCATACTCCAATCCTTCCTTAACACAGATCAGCGATAAACCGACAATATCCCGTATCCGTTTCATAAAAAAACCTCCTGCCATATATTTTTTTAACTCTATGTTTTAAGATTCTTCACCCGTCCTGTAGCAAAGTATGTATAAGCTATCGCTTAAATGTACGTTTTCCACCACAACATCATCAGGCAGAACAACATCTACCGGAGCAAAGTTCCAAATATTTTTTATACCGCAATCCACCAGCAACTCGGCTATTTCCTGGGCTTGTTCCTTAGGTGTGCATATAACGCCTATATCGATATGATTTTTTCCCACATAGCTCTTCAAGCTGTCTATATCAAGAACATCAATACCACGAATTGATATGCCTACCAGTCTGGGATTTATATCGAACAATGCTTTGATGTAAAAACCTTCTTTTTCGAATCCGCTGTAATTTGCCAGCGCCTGTCCTAAATTCCCCGCACCTATCACCACCATATTATACTGCCTGTCAAGCCCGATTATCTTTTTTAGCTCACCGTGAAGTTCCGGAACATTATATCCATAACCCTGTTGACCAAATCCACCAAAACAATTGAAGTCCTGGCGTATCTGGGATGCAGTAAGTCCCATTTTTTGGCCTAATTCATTAGAGGATACCCTTTGAACACCATTATTTTTTAACTCGGTTATATAGCGATAGTATTTAGGCAAGCGACGTATGACCGCTTCGGATACCCTGTCCCTCCTTTTTGCCATTAAACAACCTCCTTTGAACGTTTATTTTTTAACAATGTTGCAGTTTTATAATATCATTTAACCATCCTATAGTCAACAAATAATCCATAAATTTACATTGCAATATTGCAACAGTGCTATTATTAAAAAAGCAATGGGGAACGGTACCCCCATGCTTTTTTAATAACGCTGATATTTATTCATTCTTTGCTTTATAATGTGCATATATACTAAATCATTGGCTGGTATTAACGAACTGTCTTTATAATCAATATATACCCGGATTTAAATTTTTATAATCATCCAGAACTGATTTTTGCAAAAAATGTTATGAGTTTTTACGGGTATAATTAAGCAACCCGCCTGCAAGAATAATTTCTTTTAAACGGGGAGAAAGGGCAAGTTTTACATTAAACTCCGTTCCTTTTGTAATATTTTTAACAATTAATTCGTCTCCACGCTTTATTTGATTTACCGCATCCTCGATTACGATAGAATCCCCCTGCTCAATATTGTCATAGTCATTCTCGTTTACAAACGTCAAAGGCAATATGCCTGAATTCACAAGGTTTGCCATATGAATTCTGGCAAATGACTTTGCAATTACACCTTTAATTCCCAGATACAATGGTACCAATGCCGCGTGTTCCCTGCTGGATCCCTGCCCATAGTTATGTCCGGCTACCAAAAAGCCTCCTCCGGCTTTTTTGGCGCGGGCCGGGAAGTCCTTATCAACAGGTGTCAGACAGAAATCCGCCAGATATGGTATGTTGGAACGGTAAGGAAGCAGTTTGGCACCAGATGGCATTATATGGTCGGTGGTGATATTGTCTTCCATTTTTAACAGCACCGGCCCTTCTACCCTTTCAGCCAGTTCCTTATTAACAGGGAAAGGTTTTATGTTAGGTCCCCGAACCACTTCCACAGAATCTCCATCATCAGAAGGAGGAATTATCAAATTATCATTAATTTCAAAGGTTTCCGGCAGCTCAACTTCCGGATACTCTCTCAGATCCCGGGGATCTGTAAGCACACCTGTCAAAGCAGTTGCAGCTGCTACTTCAGGACTTACCAGATAAACTTTGGCACTGGCAGTACCGCTCCTGCCGTAAAAATTACGGTTAAATGTACGTACCGAAACGGCATTTGATGCGGGGGCCTGCCCCATCCCGATACATGGACCGCAGGCACACTCCAGGATACGGGCTCCTGCAGCTATCAAGTCAGCCAATGCCCCATTCTTTGCAAGCATCGTGTAGACCTGTTTTGATCCGGGAGATATTACAAGGCTTACATCAGGATGCACCGTCTTGCCTTTAAGAATTCCCGCCACCCTCATAAGATCCAGATATGACGAATTGGTACAGCTTCCTATAGCAACCTGATCTACCTTAATGGGACCTACATTCCTCACGGTATCAACGTTATCGGGGCTGTGAGGCTGGGCAACCAAAGGCTCTATACTGCTCAAATCAATAACAATCTCTTCATCGTAGCCGGCATCCTCGTCGGCCTCCAGGGGTATCCATTCATCTTCACGCCCTTGGGCTTTCATATAAGCTCTGGTAACCTCATCACTTGGGAAAATGGATGTAGTTGCTCCCAATTCAGCACCCATGTTGGTTATAGTTGCCCTCTCGGGTACCGTCAGGCTGGCAACCCCTTCACCGGCATACTCCATTATTTTCCCTACCCCGCCCTTGACAGTCAGTATTCTTAAAATCTCCAGAATGACGTCCTTGGCTGTTACCCAGGGATTCAGCTTGCCTTTAAGTATTACCCTGCATACCTTAGGCATGGTTAAATAATAGGGGCCTCCACCCATTGCCACGGCAACATCCAAGCCACCGGCACCAATAGCCAGCATTCCTATGCCGCCTGCTGTTGGCGTATGGCTGTCGGAACCTAAAAGCGTCCAACCCGGCCTTGCAAAACGCTCTAAATGAATCTGATGACATATTCCGTTCCCGGGCTTGGAAAAATAAATACCATATTTCGATGCTACGGTTTGAATATATTTATGATCATCGGCATTCTCAAAACCTGTTTGAAGGGTATTATGATCGATATATGCCACCGATTTTTTTGTCCTGACCCGTGGTATTCCCATGGCTTCAAACTGAAGATAGGCCATGGTTCCGGTTGAATCCTGTGTCAGAGTTTGATCGATTGATATGGCAATCTCCTCACCGGGCTTTATATTTCCCGATATAAGGTGTTTCTCGAGAATTTTCTGTACTATGTTTTTTCCCATTCTCATTTCCCCCCTGTTATGGGCTTGATATCGAAGTCTCCCATGAATATTTTAAGATAATTGTATACAATTATATAGTGTGTGTCAATGAAATTAACAGGCCCGTTATCCAGATAAAAACAAATACCATAAAATTTGACTTTTTTTGAGGTTTATTTTGCCATATCTACATAATGATGTTATAATTAAAATTAAAAATGGTATGTAAGGAGGGCGTCATGGAGGAATTATTTGAACGAATAAAGCAGGAAATTATCAATTTTTCTGTAAAAAGACCGTTTATACTCGCATTAATACTTGCTTTTATACTAAGTATACTGGGAATACTGTTTATTCCAGGTGGCAACGCGGGCACCTTCATTATTTTATTAATACTAAACACTGCGGTACTTGAGTTAATTTCATACATACTTACAAAAGTAATACAAGTGAGGATAGAATCTATTACATATATTATGGATCGCATTAAAAACAGGGATTTAAACCAGACGTTAGAGCTTTCCGGAGATGAAGCCCTGAAGGCTGTGTCCAATAGTTTTAACGACATGATAAACGATCTGAAATCCATTATGTCAACCTTAAAAGACATTACAAAGCAACTGGTTGATACAGCCGTTCTATTAAATACCAATACCGAGGCTGTAAACCACTCCATCGATGACATATCTGTTACAATGAATGAAATTGCACACGGAGCTTCTGAACAGGCATCAGAAGCCGAACGAGGGGTCGACTTAATAACCAATTTATCACATCAAATACAATTAGTTTTTGAAAACACCAACAGTGTGGTAGAAGATTCAAAAAACATGCAAATCCTTAACCAGCAAGGACTCGAAGCTGTCCAGACCTTGAGGGAATCCAATGAGCAAAGCCAGATCGCCGCAGAAAAAGTTATGGAGTTTATAAATAAATCAGCAGAAAGATCAAAAAGCATCAGTGAATTTGTCAGTGCTATAAACGACATTTCAGAACAGACCAACCTTCTGGCCCTTAATGCAGCAATTGAGGCGGCAAGAGCAGGAGAAGCGGGACGCGGTTTCGCCGTTGTTGCAGATGAAGTAAGAAAACTAGCCGACGCTTCCAAAAATGCTGCTGAACAGGTAGAGGAAATAATGACAGAAATTATAAAAGACGCCGATAACGCAACCATTATTATAGATTCAGTTGGCAACGTTATGCGAAACCAGATGAAAGCTGTAGACAATACCAACGAAGCCTTCTATACAATAGCAAAAAGTATTGATAATATTGTAAACCGTATAAACAATATAAGCCAATCCATCGCAGTTATGGAGGAAGATAAGAACAATGTAATAGATGCTATCCAAAACATCTCGTCCGTTTCTCAACAGGCTGCTGCAGCCAGTCAGGAAGTAGCTGCCAGCACTCTGGAACAGAAAAATATAATCGAACAGGTGGCTTCATATTCCAAAACTCTCAACGATTTGTCCCTTGAACTGAGAAAGTACATTGACGCATACAATATATAAAAACAAAAAAGGGGTATCTCACATTACAGCAGATACCCCTTTTTATTTTGTTATTTTATACGGCATCGGAACCGGCCGTTCTCTGTTCAGATTGTAATGTCGTATCCGGACTTCTTAACACAATTCTGTCTCCATCCATCTCAACTAATACCCTGTTCTGCTCACCTAGGCCCAGAGCTTCCACATATTCTCTTGGAATCTGAAGACGCCCGGCCCTGTCTATAACTGCTAATTCCACATGAGTATCCCCGCCGACAGTCCCTATGTCATTACTTATTTCGGCAAGTTCTTCGGCATATGACTTCTTACGAACAAATTCACTACTGGTCCTTCCATCCCGTATAGCCACTACCCTATCCACCTTGCTGGCAATCTGCCTGTCATGGGTAACAATTATTATTGTAACCCCCAACGCTTCGTTGATTTCTCTGAAAACATCCAGTATATGAGAAGCCGTCCTGGTATCAACTGCACCGGTGGGCTCGTCTGCCAAAAGCAGGCTGGGGTTATTGGCTAATGCGATGGCTATCGCTACACGCTGCTGTTCTCCTCCCGATAGCTGCTCCAGCTTATTATTCTTTCTATGGGATAAGCCTACCATATCCAGCAGCTCCAGTGCCCGCTGCCGCTTTGCACTGCCGGTGAAAAACATGGGCAGCTCTACGTTTTCCAATGCGGTTAAGTATGGGATAAGATTCCTTGCATTGTTTTGCCATACGAACCCTACGGTTTCCCTTTTATATTTCACAAGCTGCTTATCGGTAAGCTTTAACAAGTCCTGGCCATTAACAAAAACTTTACCGGCTGAGGGGCGATCCAATCCACCCAAAATATTAAGGAGGGTTGATTTACCGCTTCCACTATTACCGATAATAGCCATCAACTCTCCCTTTTCCACTGTAAGATCAAGCCCCTGTAATGCAACCACCTCAATATCGGCAGCCTTATATATCTTAACCAAATTGTCACAGATAACCATATACTCAATGTTATTACTGCTCATCTACAATCTCTCCATCTTCTAAAGTATAAACACGATCTGCTATTTCCACCATACTCGGGTCGTGGGTAGTCATAACCACGGTAAGACCCTCTTTTTCCACCAGGTTTTTAAACACCTTAACAACTTGCAAACCGGTATGGGTATCCAGCTCAGCCGTTGGCTCATCGGCAAAAACTACTCTGGGACGATGGGCAATAGCTCTTGCTATCGCTACCCTCTGCTGTTCCCCGCCGGACAGCTCGCCGGGTCTATGGTGCATTCTCTTGGTAAGCCCTACAAATGCAAAACATTCTTCAGCCCTTTGTCTTCTTTCACTGGCTTTATAACCGGCAACTCTTAATGCGAACTCAACATTTTCATATGCAGACATCATGGAAATAAGAGCTATTGACTGAAATACAAAACCCATCTCCTTCCGGCGTAACTCATCCCGTTGGGCTTCCGACATCCGGGTTATTTCATTACCGTTAAAATAAATTTTTCCGCTGGTAGGTCTGTCTAAAGCTCCGAGAAGATTAATGAGAGTAGTTTTACCTGAACCCGACCGGCCCCTTAATATGGTAAGAGTACCCGGTTCAATCGTAATACCTACATCTTTTAACGCATATATTGTTTCTCTTCCAGAGGGAAAACAGCGGGTTACCCCTTCAGTTCTAATGATAGCAGATTCCATTTAAACCTTCACTCTTTCCTAAAATATAAACATATATTAATACATATCTTATTAAGATATACGACATAAACAAGCGTAAATCCTTCAAAAAAGCATATTTATTTTCCTTTATACTATTATAATATAACATACAACCGGTGAACAGAAAAATTATTTTTACACTTCACTGTTTTTTCATATATCCTTCATAAATTGTGCTAAAATAATCCTTTTTAGCCGGGGCATCCAGTCCCTCTTGCACTAATTCAGCGCACAGTGCTCTTACACTGGCAAGCTGCCATTCTACCCGTTCAAGTTCAAGGTTTGCCGAGTGATGCTCGACAGACAGTGTCCCTTTATAACCCGACTCTGCCAAACTACGTATTACCTCTTTGGCATAGGGTATGGAATCGGCCGGTACATGGGTGTGCATAACTATCGGAAGTAATTTTTCATAATCATCCATAAAATTCTCAAGGTTGCCAAAATGAAGTAAATGACCGTACGCCGGGTGGTCTACTGCCTTCCATACCTTAAGCAAGTTTTCAATCTTCCTGTCATAACCCCAGTGATTCTCCGGACCGATCTTCATGCCGAGATCTCCGCATATACTGCAATACTCCTTATAGCGCTCTACAATGTAATCAAAGGCTTCATCGCTCATATCACCTTCAGGCCCGCCGAAGTCAATTCTAACTGTTCGCGCTCCCAATATCTCTGCAACCCTTATATATTTAAGCATTAACTTACGATGTTCTTCCCTTTTCTCCGGCTCCGGTTCCCATAGATGAGGGCCATCTACACAAAGATTTGCCAGTATAATATCTCGTCTGTCCATTTCCTCCCGAACCTTTATTATAAAATCCTCTTCTATAGTAGGAAGTATCCCGGTCCAGATGTCTGCATAGGTAACATTGTACCTGGATTTTATTGTCTCCAGATAGTTAAACACATCCATTTTGCCGCTGTAGATCATGCCGTGGAATGAATACGATGCGATTGAAATAGGAAATAAACTCATAATCATTACCTCCCTGAAACTTACTTATTTAAACCAAACAAATTATAATCCAGATTGGGTATAAATCTGCTGTTTGATTTTGACATTTCCTTGACTTCATCAGCTGTTACCTGTCTTTTTAGTTTTGCAGAAAGATATATGCCTTCCTGTATGAGTTGAGTGTTAAGAGCAATTTCGGCAGTTGGCAGCAGCTGGCATTCCCCCTTTAGCGCAGCTACCCAATGCCTTTGGGATTCACGGAAGTTTAACCTTTCCGGATATAGTGTACTTTCTCTATATTGGGCAGCCCCTATATCAAAAGAGGCATCCATTTGAAAATCATGCATATTTGTATGATAACTCAATGGTTCCAGCCTTATGCCGCCCTTGGAGCCCAAAATGCAGCTTCCTTCAAATTGATTCATATGCACAGCCCAGGATTCGGTAATATTCATGGTAAGATTATTATCAAATTCAACTAAACCTATTGCAAACTCCTCCACATCGTATTTGCTTATTTCCTTACGGTAAGGGTCTATGTCAGTTTCCTGATACACATGACCTGTTATCCTCAAGGGCTCGGGATTGTCAATTAAATATAGGAGCTGTGAGATATGATAAACAGCCATATCATACAATGCGCCACCACCGGACCATTCCGAATTTACAAATTCCTTTCTGCCATATCCGTCAACATAAGGCCGGCCTCTGCGGCGATAGCCGTTAGATCTTACATGGTATATACGGCCAAGATCTCCTGAATCTATGATTTTCTTTGCTATTACTGTGTTGTATGTATATAGAAATGCAAGTTGTATGTGTAAAAGTTTACCGGTTTCCTTCATGGCTGTATACATCTGCAGTGCATCATAGTATGAACCAGCCATCGGCTTTTCACAGTATACATTCTTACCTGCACGAAGTGCTGCTATTGAAACCGGAGCATGCAGGCAATTGTGCAGGCATATATCTACCGCATCGATGTCATCCCTCTGAAGAAGCGCCGTGATGCTCTCATATCTATGTGGTATATCATATTTGTCGCAAACATTGTTTAAACGTACCGGGTCAATATCGCAGCCAGCTACAACCTCACAATCCTCGATGGCCTTGTACTTATCAAGATGCTGCTCAGCAATTATGCCCAAACCAATGATTCCAATACGAATTTTACCCATGTTTTGATTCCCCCTAATCTCCCTATTTAATATACATTCCTTTATAATACGGGTCTAATATATGGTATGTTTATCTCCCAAAGCTCATCTAAGAGCTTGACAGCAGCTTCATAGCTGTTTATAACGGGATCGCATAACAGCGCCTGAAGTGCTATTTCCTTAGAACCTCTCATGGCTGCCTCTACAGATAGCTGCTGGGGTCCAACCTGCATATTCAATAGATTTGCTATACCTAATGGCAGATCTCCTATGTGCAACTTGTGTATGCCGCTGCCATCAGTTATTACCGGTATCTCCACTGCAATATCCCCGGACAGATTTGTTATGGCTCCATCATTGTAGACAACACCGGCTTCAATAAACTCGCGTTTATTAAAGAATATACTTGTCATTACACGGACAGCCTGCTCTCCGGATGAAGTCAGCCACAGCTTTGCATCCAATTCACCACTTGTAAGCTTTGCTATTTCTTCCTTCATTCGAATTCTTTCTTTGGCATCCCCATCAAAGTCATAGCCATGCTCGCCAGCCTCCCAACCATATGCCTGATATTCACCTAAATGGTCATCGGAACATGTAGGCCATAAGCCAAAAGCCCTGTACATCTTTCTTGAATAGGGCATAAACTCTGGATCAAAATCCCTTTCCTTTTCTTTAAATTCCGGATACAAATCCTCTCCTGTCTCCTTATCCCTAATGGAAAGCAGCCATTGAAAGTGATTCATACCGGCACCTAATACCTCTATTGAATCATAATCACGGCCGAGAATACGTGATACTGCGTCACGCCCCATAAATATTCCGTGACAAAGTCCCATCACCTTTATCTTCGAGTATTTGCTTACAGCAAGGACAATCCTGGTCTCGGGATTGGAGAAATTCAACAAATATGCATTGGGACAGAGTTCTTCCATATCGCGTACTATATCCATAATAACTGGAATGGTCCTCAAGGTAAAAAACAGCGCACCCGGACCCCCGTTTTCCCCCAGACAATGTCTTATACCATATTTCTTGGGAACATAAAAGTCTTGCTTCCATAATTCACAGCGCTCAATAGCTATGCTGGTGATGACAAAGTCTGCATTCATTAAAACCTGACGACGATCCTTTGTAGCATCTATTTTCAAGCCCAGGCCAGTTACTTCATTTAGCTTTAAAGCAAGTTTGTACATCCTATCCAGGTTCTCCTCATCGATGTCAACCAAAGATAAGGTGGCACCTGCCAGATGGTCACAGGTAAAAATATCTCTGAACATTGCGCCGCCAAAGGACATGCTTCCTGCACCAATAAACACTATCTTAGGTTTTTTCATACAAGGACATCCTTTCTCTGTCTTTTTTCTTTCCTTTTGCCACTTGTTCTCAGGCTTTTTCTGGTGATTATCTCATAATAAGTACTTCTGGAATATTCTAAAATGCACAATATATTTATTTGTATGCTTGTAAGGTTCTATTGATTCTACTTCAGCGACATGAGTAATAGCGGAGATAGGGACAACTATGAAGTAGTTTATTCATATTACAACAACATATTATCTATTTCTACATTACAAATTAATATCCTTCTACTTATTGTATAAAATAATAGTTTTATTAGAACCTGTTTCTTTCGGTTAACGATATTTTTGCTTCATTTTTTTAGCCACAACAAATAAAAAGCAGTGTATGACAGTCAGCTTTTTAGCTAACAATCAACACTACTTCATTACTTATAAATAGCTTTTAACAAGCGATTATACTATTCCCACTCAATTGTAGCAGGGGGCTTGCTTGTAATATCATATACAACCCTGTTTACACCCTTAACTTCGTTTACAATCCTGCTGGAAACCCTGTCAAGTACATCGTACGGAATCCTGGCCCAGCTTGCCGCCATAAAATCCGTTGTAACAACTGCCCTCAATGCAATTACGTTGTCATATGTCCTTTCAGAACCCGTAACACCTACAGATTTGAGTGAAGTAAGTACAGCGAAATACTGGCTTATATCATTTTTCATACCTGCTTTTGCGATCTCTTCCCTGAATATATAATCCGCTTCTCTGACAATCTCCAGTTTTTCCCTGGTTATCTCACCTATTATCCTGACCGCCAGACCCGGACCCGGGAAAGGCTGTCTTGATAATATCTCTTCAGGAACACCGAGTTCCCGTCCTACCCGTATAACCTCATTCTTAAACAGGTTCCTTAACGGTTCTATGATACCTTCAAACTGAATGTTTACCGGTAATCCTCCTACGTTGTGATGACTCTTTATCGTTGCAGAGTTTTCCCCACCGCTCTCGATCACATCAGGATATATTGTCCCTTGAACCAGATAATCCATCGTTCCAAGTTTATTAGCCTGCTCTTCAAATACCCGGATGAATTCCTCGCCTATTATCTTTCTCTTCCTTTCAGGGTCGGTCACCCCTGCCAGTTTTTTAAGAAACCTGTCTGCCGCATCTACTCTTATAAAGTTTATGTTAAACTTATTTTTGAATATGTCTTCAACCTGATCTGCCTCATTTTTTCTGAGGAGTCCGTGATCAACAAAAATACAGACAAGCCTGTCCCCTATAGCTTTGTGTACCAATACAGCGGCAACGGATGAATCCACCCCACCTGAAAGGGCACATAGTACAGAGCCATTTCCAACCTTGCGGCGCACATCCTCGATCATATATTCTATAAAGGAGGATACATTCCAATTATCCGAACAGCCGCATACTTCAAATAAGAAATTCCTGAGTATTTTATTATCTTCAGCAGCATTCTCAACTTCACTGTAAAACTGTATACCGTAAAATCTTCTGTATTCATTCTCTATTGCAGCTGCTAAACCGCTGCCAGTATCAGCTGTCACCCTGAATCCTTCCGGCATATTGCTTATATAACCATCACCGCTTATCCCGGAGGAAATTTCAGGGTCCATACCATGAAACAGTTTGCTGGATGTATCCAGTCTTATGCCGATCTTACCAAATTCTTCCTGTCGAGCGTCAGCCACCTGCCCGCCAAGCATGACGTTCATAAGCTGCATGCCGTAGCATATACCTAGAACAGGAATACCAAGTTCAAACAATTCTTTATCACAGAAAGGTGCCCCTTCTTCGTTTATGGATGCGGGCCCCCCTGCCAATATGATCCCCTTGGGGTTTAGATTTTTTATTCTGCTAATGGATGTACTGTAGGGCAGTATTTCACAGTAAACTTTTGCCTCTCTGACCCTTCTGGCAGTCAACTGGCTGTGCCGCCCTCCAAAGTCAAGAATCAGCACCATATCATTTTTCAAATCACAAAACTCCTTTCGCCTTTTGACTATATATGATAAAGACCGGTTATTCAACAAATATTATTCACCGGAAATCCATGCTAATAAACTTAATTATAGCATACATACAAAACAGATGTATATTTCCAATCTGCTTTTTCATAGAACAACAGGATTATTGGAACCTTAACATCATTATACCCTCACCGGAATTCCACAGCTTTGAAGATAACTCTTAACCTGAGCTATGGTAATCTCACCAAAGTGAAACAGAGAGGCCGCCAATACCGCATCGGCTCCTCCTTTTATTATAGCTTCAGAGAAATGCATCAGGCAACCGGCACCTCCCGACGCAATAACCGGAATATCAACAGCCTGGGTCACCGCTCTGGTCAGTTCTATATCGTATCCATTCTTAGTACCATCGGCATCCATGCTGGTGAGAAGTATTTCACCGGCTCCCCTTTTCTCTGCTTCCAAAGCCCATTCTACAGCGTCCTTGCCGGTATTTACCCTTCCGCCGCCAATATACACGTCCCAGCCACTGCCATCCTGACGTCGTTTTGCGTCAATAGCCACCACAACACACGTGCTGCCAAATTGTTCTGCCGCCTCCTCTATAATATCAGGATTACGAACGGACACCGAACCCATTGAAACCTTATCGGCTCCTGCCGCTAATATATCCCTGATATCCTGTAAATTGCGTATCCCGCCTCCAACTGTTAAAGGTATAGAAAGTCGCTCAGCTGTTTTTGAAACAACATCCACCATAGTCTTTCTACCCTGAGTTGAGGCAGTTATATCAAGTAATACCAGCTCATCAGCTCCTGCTGCATTGTATATCATGGCCGTTTCAACCGGATCACCTGCATCCCGGAGGTTGACAAAGTTAATTCCTTTAACAACCCGACCGTCTGCAATATCCAAACATGGTATAATACGCTTTATATTCATAGATCTCCTCCTTATTATCAGACCAATTACCATCAAACAACCAAGACGGTAATCCTATGAGAAGCCTGGCAATGGTAAACAATTTTTAACTATAATATTCGATCCCTGCCTCAAACAGCTTCTGATCCTTACAACCGGGTATATTCCTGGCAACATTGGTACCTTTTCTCTCTGAATGTCCCATCTTACCCAGTATCCTGCCATCGGGACTGGTAATCCCTTCAATGGACATTAACGAACCGTTTGGATTAAACTCAATATCATATACCGGCTGCCCATCAAAATCCACATACTGTGTGGCAATCTGCCCGTTTTTAATCATCTCCCAAATCTGGTTATCCGGGGCGATAAACCTGCCCTCCCCATGGGATACGGCAACGGCATGAATATCTCCCGGTTTAACTTTTGAAAGCCACGGTGAAAGGTTGGATACCACCTTTGTATAAACCATTCTGGAGATATGACGTCCTATGGTGTTAAAGGTAATGGCCGGGCTGTCCTCCGTTATATCCCTGAACTCTCCATAAGGTAACAGACCAAGCTTGACAAGTGCCTGAAAACCACTGCCTATACCAAGTATGAGCCCGTCTCTATTCTTTATAAGGTCCATTACCGCTTCTTTTATATAAGGATTGCTAAAGGTTGCAGAAGCAAACCGGCCTGCACCAAAGCCGTATTTTCCGTCAAAGCCACCGGGCAACACAAGGATCTGGGAATCTTTTATCTTTTGCACTATGGTCTCTATGGACTCCTTAATATCCTTTCGGGTAAGATTTCTCATGATAAAAACGTCAACAGCCCCACCGGCCTCTTCAAAGGCCTTTGCTGTATCGTATTCACCGTTGGTATCCGGAAATACGGGGATAAACACCCTGGGTTTTGCCACGCGTACAGCCCCTGATTTACGATAGCCTCCTGTATACGTGTCAATTACCGGATTCTGTCCGAAATCTCCATCTATGGAAGGCCTCGTGGGAAAAACCCCTTCAAGTGGTCTCTTCCAGCTTTCCAAAGCTTCCTGCAAACTTATACTGATACCATTTATACAAATCCGGGGCTTTACATCGGTATATCCCAGCAGACGGTATTCGAGGCCGCAGAACAGCTCTTCAGGATCCTCATCTGCAGGAATCTCCAGTATGATGGAACCGTATCCGGGTGTGAAAAGCCTTCCTAAGTCCTTAATTTCCTCAAACGCAAAACCAATCATGTTACCGAAGCACATTTTACTTACAGCCTCTGCAATACCCCCGAACTTTATAGAACAGGAGGCAAGAACTTTTCCGGATTTTATTGCAAAATTAATCTTCGTATAATTCTTATCCAGCTGTTCAAAATCTGGCAGACCACTGTCATCTCTGTTTAAAGGAATCAATACAACCTTGCTTCCCGCTTTTTTAAACTCCGTAGAGACAACGTGGTTTACATTTAAAGTATTCACCGCAAAGGCTACCAGTGTTGGTGGAACATCCAGGTCATTAAAAGTTCCCGACATGCTGTCCTTGCCGCCTATAGACGGTATTCCAAGCTTTGTTTGGGCGTAGTAAGCTCCAAGCAAGGCCGCCAGGGGTTTCCCCCATCTCTTGGGCTCCTCTCCCAACCTCTCAAAATACTCCTGAAGTGTCAATCTTATACTTCTGTAATCACCGCCAATGGCACATACCTTTGAAACCGCCTCAATAATTGCATACACGGCACCGTGGAAAGGACTCCACTTAGATAACACCGGATTGTATCCGAAAGTCATAACGGTACCGGTAGAGGTATCTCCACTAAGAACCGGTATCTTCGCTACCATACCTTCGGCAGGGCTTAACTGATATTTCCCGCCAAAAGGCATAAGCACGGTGCCCGCCCCTATAGTGCTGTCGAACATCTCCACAAGTCCTTTCTGACCGCAGATGTTTAACCTTTCAAGATTGTTAAGCCACGCTTTCTTTATATCCTGTTCGTACATTGACACCTCTTGAGGCAGCGTTTTAAAGAAGAATTCCGTCTCATCAGGAGCTGTTACAACGGCTGTGGTTTTTTTCCTGACACCGCTTGTATTTAAAAACTCCCTGCTTATATCGACTATCAACTGCCCCCGCCATTTCATTCTGACTCTGGGCTCTTCCGTAACATGAGCAACAGGAGTTGCCTCTAAATTCTCTTCAGCAGCTGCAGAGATAAGCCGCTCCACATCTTCAGCAGAAACCAGCACCGCCATTCTTTCCTGTGATTCTGATATTGCCAGTTCAGTACCGTCAAGCCCTTCATATTTCACAGGTACGGCGTCCAGATTTATCTCAATGCCATCGGCCAGTTCACCAATAGCCACAGACACGCCACCTGCACCAAAGTCATTACATTTTTTAATAAGCCGGCTTACCGATGGTTTTCTGAAAAGTGCCTGGATTCTCCTTTCAATTGGAGGATTGCCTTTTTGCACCTCGGCCCCTGAACTAATCAGCGACTGTTCATCATGTTCTTTTGAGGAACCCGTTGCTCCACCGCATCCATCACGACCTGTCCTTCCCCCAAGAAGAATCACCACGTCACCGGGTTCCGGTTTACCCCTTACTACATTCTGCTTCGGAGCAGCACCGATAACCGCACCCAGCTCCATTCTTTTAGCCACATATCCTTCATCATATATCTCCACAACCTGACCAGTGGCGACACCAACCTGATTTCCATATGAACTATACCCTTCAGCAGCACCCGTGGTTATTTTACGCTGAGGAAGTTTACCGGACAAGGTTTTATCTACCGGCGTCCTGGGGTCTCCGCTGCCGGTAATCCTCATTGCCTGATAAACGTATGCCCTGCCCGACAAAGGATCCCTTATTGCTCCCCCCAGACAGGTGGCAGCACCGCCAAACGGCTCGAATTCAGTGGGATGATTATGGGTTTCATTTTTAAACATAACAATCCATTCCTCATTTTTACCATCCACATCCACATTTACCACAATGCTGCTGGCATTAATTTCGTCGGATTCCTCCAAATCCTCCAGCATGCCCTTCATCCTTAACTCTTTCATATTGATGGTTGCAATATCCATTAGGCTGATATCCCTGTTCTTTTCTTGATCCTTATATACGAATTTTCTGGATTTAATATAGCTTTCCAAGGCCTTTTCAATGATTTGGCTGTATTTACCCTCTTCGATTTGAATATCCTCAATTCTTGTCAGGAATGTAGTATGCCGGCAGTGATCCGACCAGTAGGTATCCAGCATACGAAGTTCAGTAATGGTAGGATCCCTCTTCTCCACATCTCTGAAATAAGCCTGACAGAACTCCATATCATCAAGAGCCATGGCAAAACCTCTGTCGGCAATAAACTGTATCAGCTCATCGCTTGATAGGGTGGTAAAGCCTTCTACGACTTCCACATCACTTGGGCATTCTGCTTCCTGTTTAAGGGACATGGGCTTTTCAAATGAGGCTTCCCTTACCTCTATAGGATTCATACAGTAGTTCTTAACTTTTGCAACCTCATCATTCGATAAATTACCACGCAGAACAATAATGTTTGCAGTACGGCACAAAGGCCTTTCCCCTCCGGTTAACAGCTGAATGCACTGGGCAATCAGATCAGCCCGTTGATCGTATTGTCCCGGCAGGTACTCAACAGCAAATGCAGTTTCTTTGTCCCCCAACTCAAATTTCTCATCGTACACCGTATCCACCGGCATTTCGGACAATATAACATCTCTGCAGGCTTTGTACTCATCATCTGTAATACCCTCAACATCATACCTGTTAATTATCCTTACGTTTTCCAGGGCGTCTATGCCAAGGTTATATTTTAATTCCCTGTATAAATTCTTAGCATCAATATCAAAGCTTTTTTTCTTTTCAACAAATATCCGTTTCACATTACCCATAGTTATCCTATCCCCTTTTTTTAAAATTACCGAATAATACAATAAAATAATAACATAAAAGTTCACTATATTAAATACTTTTTTTAACTATTTTATAAAATAATTCGATCTTCTGTAGAAATACCTTCTAGTATATAGGACGGTAAGCATATCGGTGTATATATCTTTATATAGCTTTATAACCCCGGCAATTATTAATACTTTATTTGCCGCTTGAACGGCTGTAAAGGACACCTCCATCAAACTGTAATTTCCTGCATATATTCCATGGACTAAAAAAATCATATAAACCATAACAAAAGATCAATCGATATTATTATCGTAAGAAGATAATCATTGCTCACCTTCTTGCTCCGCATTAACCTCCAGCCTCCCAAACTCTTTATAATATGCTATTATATAACTATCAATTTTTCGACTTAGCCTGTGTATTATTTTTCTGTTTACATTCATCTCTATTGCATTATTTAGTAAATTTCTAGCTATTTTTATTTTGCTTTTCATATCCACCTAATCACCCCACAGGTAATCGTCATACATAATTTTACATCAATATATGCTCGCTGGCAATTTAATTAGTATGCTCACCGCAAATTCATTTAAACCAAATAATTCGTTAAAGTATAAGTGTGCAGAATTGGGAGTGAATTATATGGCAGTAAATAAAGAAATAGACATTGTGGCAATCGGCCGGCGGATACGAGAAGAGAGAACAAAACTTGATCTTACCAGAGAAGAGTTAGCTGAGATTGTAGGTCTGTCGGATTACTATGTTGGACAGCTGGAGCGGGGAGAAAGACAGATGAGCCTCCCTGTTTTAGTCAAAATAGCCAGCTGCCTTCATATCTCATTGGACTACCTTATTTTCGGTAAAACTCACAAAACATATTCTGTTCTTAACGAGAATCATGGGGATTACACACCTGCTATCATCGAAGAGTTGAATGAACTGCTTAATAAATGCTCCCCTCCAGAGCTAGAACTAATCAAGAAACTTATAAAGGTGATCCTCCCCTACGTTAATACGAAATGAACCTCTCAATATAGTATTCCTATTACACTGATTTCTTAATCTCAGGCTTTATAAACAGTTATATATTCTCAACATGAAACTTCGCACAGCACATTACATACTTGATTTATACTGAAAATAAGAAAAACGGCCATAATGGCCGTTTTTTATTATTGCCTGATATTATTTGAGTACTCTGCGGGCACATACATAACGCTTCTGATAATAGCTCGAACTTAGATTATCTATCACAACCCTCTTACGGGAACCCGATGAAGCGTGTATAAATTGTCCATTCCCTATATATATCCCTACATGTCCGGGGCTGCCAAAACACACCAGGTCTCCAGGAGCCAAATTACTTTTTGACACAGCAACTCCTACATAGCGCTGGTCTATAGATCTTCTGGGGAGATTAATGCCAAACTTACGGAATACATAGCATGTAAAACCTGAACAATCGAAAGCGTTTGGTCCGTTGGCACCATATACATAGCGTGTTCCTAAAAACTGCTTGGCATAAGCCACTACATCGCTCCCCTTTGCAGAACCTAAAACCGCACCTGTAGATGAAGAGGATTTTGATTTAGACCTGGACGGGGGCGGGGGAGGAACCTTGGTTCCCTTAACCTCAACACGCTTAACCGGTTCTTCTATAATTTTTTCTTCCACAACCTCACGTGCTATTTCCTTTCCGTTTTCTGTGGTCACTAAATAGGTTATTTCCTTCTTCCCTTTCTTACCTTCGTTCAGAACCTTGGTCTTGCCTCTTAACAAAGTATTATCCTCGCGAACCTCGGTTTCAAAGGGAATCTCTTTTGTTTCCTTTTGTTTTTCCGTCGCTACAACCGTCACCAGCTGTTTCTCAACGGTCAGTTTTACCTTATCTCCCGGATGCAGATCATCAGTATCTCTATCGGCATTGGCCTCTTCTAAGACCGAAAACGGTATTTTAAACGCTTTAGCAATTGACCATAGGGTATCGCCTTCTTTTACCTCATACTCCTGCACTTCTTCAGTCCCCTGAGTTAAAATTGTCATCAGCTTTTGTTTATCTACAAGCTGGCTGACAGCCACAGCTTCCGTCTGATAAGTTATGTCTTCCTTAATATGTGTCTCTTGCAATTCGCTGTTTTCTTTATCCTGTATTTTTTGAGTCTGGGCATCCTTAAGCTCATCTAATGCCTGCTGTACAATTTCAGTATCCTTTACATAGCATACCTTTTCACCATTTATAACAAGTGCATAGGCATTCGTTTTAACAACTATGGCCTGTTCTATAGCTTGTGCCAAATCTTTTTCGGAGCTTATAGGTCCGTAGTGCAATTTTTGTTCTCTAAAGACTACATCAGCATCAATAAACACTTCGTCGCTATAACTGTTCATTAGTTTTTCCACTACTCTATCGTATACAGCCAGACCTTTTGCAGGTGATTTTACTGTACCTACTTCCTGCCCGTTAATCAGCATAGAAAAAACCGGAACTGTTATTCTGTAGTTAAAAAGACTGCCTTGCTGTTCTATCCGGGCAAAACCTGTAAGACTTGTTAAAGAAATTATGCCAAGCAATAGAACAGCCAATACTCTTTTCATAAAAACTCATCTCCCCTATGATAGGACTTGCCCATTACAATTGTATTGCATTTTTTACAAAATTATTACATTAATGATTACATATTCTATAAAAAAATTAAAAATCCTTCTTGTAGTTAAAAAATTTTTAATATTTTTTTAAAAAATTTATCCTTATTTTATCCTGTTCTGCTTCCGGATATGCATAATATAAATATTCATTTAGGCAAATAGTTTCGTAATATTTTAGGGAAGACGCTGTTATAAAATTTTATTACAGCTTTCTGTCTTCCAACTGCTGTTCCGTCAGATCATACTTTCGTATAAAAAATATACCTATCAGCGCTATAATCCCGGTTATAGGCCCGATAAGCTTCAGACCTAAGGGATTGTCTCTGGTGTAGCCGAAAATATCGAATATCAACGGCGTAACAAGAGAGGATATCCCGATGACAATCTTTATTATTAAACCCTGAGCTCCAAAGTACATCCCTTCACGCCTTTTGCCGGTGGTCAACCCATCCCACTCAGCTATGTCTGCCACCATTGCATTAGGTACAATAAAGGTAACCGCAAGGGGTATACCCGCAGCAAAAATCAAAATGTATGCCATCCAGCCGTTTATAACCGTACCAAACAAAAACATACTGCACAGTATAATACCCAGGATAAGATGGGTCAGCTCCATTACCCTCTTTTTCCCCAGCTTAATAACCGTCTTTGGAATAAATGGGCTGACAATAATGGTCACCACAAAAGCACCTGCGATTAAAAATCCCGACATCTCAGCTGTTTCTCCCAAAAGTATTTCAGTGATATACGGCATTGCAATGGTCAATGTGTTTATGCCAAACCAGATCATTAAATATGAAACAAGGTAATATATAAAGTATCTGTTTTTCATAGTCATTTTTATAGATGTAAACATGCCTGCCTGCTGTTCCGATGGCGCTATTTTTTCTTCCCTGACAAACAATGGTGTCAGCAGTATGGTAGCAAGGGATATCAGACCTAATGATATGCCCATCACCCTAAAATTGCTCATATGTATTATAGCCCCCGAGCCTGCCTCAGCCACCATTACACCCAGGACCTGGGTCACGCCCTGCATGGTGGTCAGCTTTATCCTTTCCTCCTTGTCCCTGGACACCTCACCTATGAGAGCAAGGTAAGGTGCTACCACCACGGTGAAAAATATAAAAAACAATATAAGCACTATCGTCAGATACACAAAATTCCAGACAGACTCACCATCCACAGGCGGGAACCAAATGGCTATAAAAGATAGGGTCAGCGGCACTGAACCATACAGTATAAAAGGTATCCTTCTGCCCATACTGCTCCTGCAGTTGTCAGATAAATAGGCAACCACCGGATCAGCTATACCGTCAAAAATTCGTGCAATAACCATGGTGATACCTATAAGGGACAGCGGAATCAAAACCTTTAGCCCGCTTACACTGGCATCGGGCGGCGTATAAAAATACTGATACCATTTAACTGTTGTCTGGGTAAAAATAGATATGCCGAAATACCCCAGAGCATACATCCAAAGAACGGTATTTCTTTTTGCCCGCATTTTTCCCCCTCCTTATATTATAGCTTCTTAAAACTTTCCATAAAAAGATGTGTATTATTTATTTGAAGAA
>ERZ773359.1363-NODE-1363-length-34110-cov-657.481310_pt1 | contig 34110 bp, 21 predicted proteins | sample MGYA00374955_ERZ773359 | MGnify/ENA primary metagenome ERZ773359 (study PRJEB29098, sample SAMN04486028) | biogas fermenter metagenome | study: EMG produced TPA metagenomics assembly of the Biogas fermentation microbial communities from Germany - Plant 4 DNA1...
ACTAGATATTTAGGCAATATACTAGAATCTAATTGAAAAGCAACTATTGATATTTCTATTTAGACAGTATACTTGCAAAAAGTTCTGTTAACCGTCCCTTAAAATTCCGGTTCGCCAGCTTAATGCCAGCTAAATAAAAATAAGCCTTCTTGGATTACTTCTACGCATAAAAAACTAAACAGATTTATTAAGGCAATTAAGGTAGGCCATCCAATTTTTCCATTACTATTACTTTTACGCAAAGGAGCAAACTTTTACACAGTCCCAACACAGAACACAGTAAGCAAACTTCTACGAAATTCTGTTAACCGTCCCTAAAAAAAGTAGCCTTTTCAGCTACTTTTATTTCATTGAAAAGGCTACTTTTATTTTATTAATTAATAATTTTCCCCTTACATTAAATATCTTACATTAAATATCGTAATTCTCTCTTATATTTACTTTATCACTAACTTACCTTTATCTTACCATTGAATATTTGCCTTGCCATTGATAACCATGCCTCTAGCTACATCTAAGGTAATAAAGCTTCCGTTCTTTAGAACTGTTGTAGCTCCCTCAGCTCCGCTAATTAGTGGAATTTCACGAGCTAAGCATTCTATAACTGTTTCGGAGGTTACATTTTCTTCTACTATGATACCTCCAACCTTATCTAATAATGGTAAGTAGTCTTTGGTTAGGCTTTTTACTATTAAAATATTTCCTTCTTCAAGCTGTTCTATAGCTTCTTCAGCACTATTTGCTACAAACACTGTACCAGATCCAGGATTTAAGCCTTCTCCTTTACCTGTTAGTAGTATGTCCCCTACTACATTAACCTGAAGCATATTAGTAGAACCTACTTGGTTAATTGGTATTCCTGCAGCAAATACTACTAAATCACCTTTGCTAACCAAGTTTTCCTTCAAGGCTGCATTGATGGACTTATCAATTAATTCATCTGTCCCTTCTGAATTTTCAGCAACTATTGGGCAAACTCCCCAGATAACTGCTAGGTTCTTTGCCACACTCTCGTAAGGAGTTATAGCTATTATAGGACATTCTGGTCTATATTTTGAAACATTTTTAGCTGTATATCCACTTTGGGTTGCAGTTATAATAGCTGAAGCATTCAATTCCATAGCAGTATTGCAAGCAGCTAAGCTTATTGCATTAGATACATTTGGAATATGCTCTTTTCTCTTCTTCTTTAGGCTAGCTTCATAATTAAGCTTCTTTTCTGCCTCTTCAGCTATTCTTGACATTGTTTTAACTGCTTCAACAGGATACTTTCCATTAGCTGTCTCACCACTTAACATAATGCAATCTGTTCCATCGAATATAGCATTAGCTACATCGGAGGCCTCTGCTCTAGTTGGTCTTGGATTTCTCATCATAGAATCCAACATTTGGGTAGCTGTGATAACAGGTTTTCCTACATAATTACATTTTTCTATTATCATCTTTTGTACCAATGGTACTTGTTCAATTGGAATTTCTACTCCTAAGTCTCCTCTAGCTACCATTATACCATCTGAGAACTTAAGAATCTCATCTAGGTTGTTTACACCCTCTTGATTTTCAATTTTCGAGAATATAAGTACATGCTCTCCTCCATTTTCATTCAATACCTTTCTTACTTGCAAAACATCAGAAGCTTTTCTTACAAAAGATGCTGCTACAATGTTAACACCAATTTTTATACCAAATTTTAAGTCATCAACATCCTTTTCAGTTATGGCTGGTAAATTGATAGACACCCCTGGTACATTTACACCTTTTTTACTTCCAACCATACCAGAGTTTCTTACTATACAATGTATATCCTTTCCTTCTACCTTTTGAACCTTTAGTCCTACCAAACCATCATCTATTAAAATCATATTTCCTGGAACAACATCCTTATAAAGATCCTTATAGGAAACAGAGCATTGGGTTTTATCTCCCAAAACATCTTCTCCGCATTTGATTACAAAACTGTCTCCTTCCTTTAACTCAACCTTGCCCTCTGCAAAGCTGCCAGTTCTTATCTCAGGACCTTTGGTATCTAATATAATAGATACTGGCTTATTCAACTCTTTACTTAACTGTTGAACTAGTCTTATTCTGCCACCATGTTCCTCATGATCACCATGAGAAAAATTATGTCTTGAGGCATTCATACCTGCATGGAATATTTGCGTTAAAGTTTCCCTATCTTCACTGGCTGGTCCAATCGTGCAAATTATCTTTGTCTTTCTCATACTTTACTCTCCTTAGCTAATAGATTTGAAAGTTTTTCTTTGCAAGTGAATCAATTTCTATTGCAAAGCATATCTTAGATATTACTTCTATCTTGATAGTGACCTAGCTATTTCATAAAGCTTAGTGTCAAACTTTCTTGGCATTGCTAATGCTTCGTCTATATCATCATCGATAATCTGACCGCCTCTAATACCTACTACTCTAGAAGATTTTCCTTCTATTAGTAATTCTACTGCTCTAGCTCCTAATCTTGAAGCTAATACTCTATCAGCAGCAGTTGGACTTCCACCTCTTTGAATATGTCCTAGAATAGTAGCTCTTGTTTCTATTCCAGTAACTTCTTCTACATGCTTAGCCATTTTCTCTGCTCCGCCTACACCTTCAGCAAGTATAATTAAATTATGAAGCTTTCCACTTCTTCTTCCCTCTAATATAGCTTTACATATTTCATCTATATCCATACCTATTTCAGGAACAATTATACTTTCAGCTCCACCAGCAAGACCTGCATAAAGAGCAATATCTCCGCAATGTCTTCCCATAACCTCTACTATGCTAACTCTTTCATGAGATGTAGAAGTATCTCTTAGCTTATTGATTGCATCTAATACAGTATTGAGGGCTGTATCAAAGCCTATAGTTTGATCCGTATAAGCCAAATCATTATCAATTGTTCCTGGAATACCAACTGTTAAAACTCCTAAATTTGAAAGCAACTTAGCTCCTGTAAAGGAACCATCTCCTCCAATAACAACCAATCCATCAATTCCAAATACTTTTAGTACCTTAACTGCCTTTTCTCTTCCTGCTTCTGTCTTAAACTCATCACATCTTGCAGTTCTTAATATGGTTCCACCCTTCTGAATTATATCAGATACGGAATTACGGTTCATTTCAATTATTTCACCATTAATTAACCCGTTATAACCTCTTTCAACTCCCATTACCTTTAGTCCCTTTTCAAGGCCCATTCTAACAACTGCTCTAATGGCAGCATTCATTCCAGGTGCATCTCCACCACTGGTTAATACAGCTATTGTTTTCATAACTAATCCTCCTGTTCCCTATGGGACTTTACTTGTCCCACCTTGGTCGTTTTCAGTATACAATGTTGAAAATAAATACAGTAAAAATGATATAATTTGAGCATTTATATTAAGTAACACTATTGGTCCAACATAAATATTACTATAAAATAAAGGTTCCTGCAACTAGGGGACGGTTAACAAGAATTATTAAATTTTTTTAAATTAATAATTCTTGTTAACCGTCCCTAAAAAAGCCGCAAAGCCGCAAAGATTAGGAAACTAATCTTTGCGGCTTCAAATTGCAAATTGCGGTTTCAAATTAATTAATTTTTAATTTTATTTTAGTTTTAAAATTCATAATTGCTTTAACAAGATAACTTTTAACTAAATAACTCTTACATTATCTTCCCCAAATTCACCCTTTAAGAACTCTACAACACCAGAGTCTGTATCAACCCAATATTCTCTAGCCAATCTATACTTATTTCTTTCTTTTAGGGTACAGAGGTAAACTGGTGTATTGCCCTTGAATTTTAATAGAGATAACTTCAAATTATTATATATTCCCTTTGCAATCTTATCATTTTCTACAGCTATATATAATTTAGCAGTGCTAGGGTTAACCAAGGGCTGTATATCCTCGCAAAGGATTTTGGGAGCTTCGTCCTCTCTTATACTTATTCTGCCCTTTACAATAATCAGTGCATCTTCTTGAATTAAATTAGACACCTTTTCCATAACCTTTGGGAAAACAATAACTTCTATATTGCCATAAAGGTCTTCTAGATTAATAAAGGCCATTCTTTCGTTGTTCCTTGTAAACTTCTTGCTTACTGAGGTAATTATACCTCCAAGGACTACTCGATTACCATCGGAAAATCTGCTGTTTCCCTTAAAGGAATATCCTATCTCCTGGGAAAATTCATCTACGCTGTCTTCTAATGTTGTTCGAGCAGCCGCCTCTTCTAAAATATCAATAGTTTTTGCATTAGTATAAAGATTAAGAGCTTCTGTGAATTCCTCAAGGGGATGACCAGTTATATATAAACCTGTCATTTCTTTTTCCATAGCTAGCAAATGCCTTTTTTCAAATTCTTTTATATTAGGATACTTTATCTCTGCATTTATACTAATGCTTGATCCAGCGAGGCTATCAACTTCTCCGAAAAGACTTACCTGTCCATCAATATTTCTCTTTTTCTCACTGCTTAGGCCATCCAGTATTTTCTCATAAACCGCCAGCATCTGGGAGCGATAGACCTTAAAATCATCACAGGCTCCAGCCTTTATCAAGCTTTCAATTACTCTTTTATTTACTACTGTTAAATCTATTTTATTGCAAAAGTCATACAGCGATTTAAATTTACCTTTACGTTCTCTACTTTCTACTATACTTTGCACAACTTGATAGCCCGCATTTTTTATAGCAGCAAGACCAAATAGTATGGTTTTATCATCTTTTACGGTAAATTTTGCAAAGCTCTGATTTATATTAGGAGGCATAACTCGTATACCCAGGCTTTCAGCGAATCTTATATAAAAGACTACCTTTTCGCTGACACCCATTACACTGTTGAGCATTGCTGCTATATACTCAGCAGGGTAATATCGCATTAAATATGCAGTTTGATAAGCAACCACCGCATAAGCTGCTGCGTGAGATTTATTGAAGGCATAGGATGCGAAATCCATCATTTGGTCAAAAATCTTATTTGCAACCTCTTCGCTAATACCATTTCTTATACAGCCAGGCACCTCTACATTCCCATTCTCATCCACAATACCATAAATAAAGTTTTTTCTTTCCTCTTCCATTACCTTATGCTTTTTCTTGGACATAGCACGTCTAACAAGGTCACTCCTGCCCATTGAATAACCTGCTAGCTTACGAACAATCTCCATTACCTGCTCCTGATAAACCATTACCCCGTAGGTTACACTAAGAATACTTTCCAATTCAGGTGTCAAATATTCAATCTTTTCAGGATTTTTTTTGTTTTCTATATACCTTGGTATTTCCGCCATTGGACCCGGTCTATACAAACTAATTCCCGCAATTATATCCTCCAAGGAATCTGGTTTTAATTCCTTCATAAAGTTTGTCATTCCAGCAGATTCTAATTGAAACACCCCAACGGTTTTACCTTCACCAATCATCTTGTAAACTTCTTTATCATCAAAGCCTATCTTGTCCAAATCAATCTCTATACCTGAATTTTCCTTTATCATCCTTATGGCATCCCGCATAACGGTAAGGGTTCTAAGACCTAAGAAGTCCATTTTCAATAGTCCCAGCTCCTCCAAAGTACCCATGGGGAACTGAGTAACTATCATATCTTCATTTCTCTGTAATGGTACATAGCTTACCAATGGTTGTGATGCAATAACCACACCAGCAGCATGGGTAGATGAGTGTCTAGGTAGCCCTTCTAAAGACTTACTAATATCAATTAACTGCTTAACCCTTTCATCCTTATCGTAAATTTCCTTCAGCTCAGGATTCAAGAATAAGGCCTTATCAATGGTTATACCAAGCATTGTAGGTATCATCTTAGCAATTTTATCAACCTCTGCATAAGAGTAATTCATCGCCCTACCTACGTCTCGAATACAAGCCCTAGCAGCCATTGTTCCGAAGGTAATTATTTGAGAAACATTATCCTTGCCATACTTATCAACAACATAGTCAATAACCCTCTGCCTACCTTCATAACAAAAGTCTGAATCTATATCCGGCATACTTACTCTCTCAGGATTTAAAAATCTTTCAAATAGTAAGCTATATTTTATAGGATCAATCTTTGTAATACCTAAGGTATAAGCAACTATAGAACCAGCAGCACTACCTCTTCCAGGACCTGTTGGAACACCATTTTCATTGGCATACTTAATAAAATCCCAAACTATCAAAAAGTAATCAACATATCCCATTTGCTTAATTATAGACAGTTCATATTCCAGTCTGTCCGTAAGCTCCTTAGCCTTCTCATTCTCTTTAGAAAGCTTCTTTACCTCTGAGTATATTTTATTAAACTCTACCCCTCTTAATCCTTGAAACACATCATAGTGCTCCACTAAGCCCTTAAAGCAGTTATCTCTAAGATAATCATAAGGATCTACTCCTTCAGGCAAAGGGAACTTTGGCAGTTTAGAATGATGAAATTCATAATCAAAATTGCACTTTTCTGCAATCCTCACAGTGTTTTCCAAGGCTTCTGGTACATGAGAAAACATACTATACATTTCTTCTGCAGACTTTAGATAAAATTGATCTGAAGGATACCTCATTCTATTTTCTTCATCCACAGTCTTGCCTGTTTGGATACACAATAAAACATCATGAGCCGTATAATCCTCAGCCTTTATATAATGAACATCATTTGTAACTACCAAGGGCGCATTAATCTCCTTTGATAATTTAATGATATCATTGTTTACCTTCAGCTGTTCAGTCATTCCATGATACTGAAGTTCTAAATAAAAATCCTCTCCAAAAACCGACTGATAAAAGAGAGCTGCTTCCTTAGCCTTTTCATAATTACCGTTTAGCATATGGGCCTGAACCTCTCCCCCTAAGCATGCGCTTAAAGCTATTAGTCCCTCACTATGTTCCTTCAAATAATTATGATCAATTCTTGGCTTATAATAAAATCCCTCCACAGAAGCAGTTGAAACAATCTTCATCAAATTGCTATACCCAACTTCATTTTTAACCAATAAAACTAGATGGTAAGTTTCGTTTTCTTTATCCACATGCTTGATATGCATAGATTTAGGAACAATATATATCTCACTACCTATGATTGGCTTTATCCCCTGCTCCACTGCCGCTTTATAAAAATCTACACATCCGTACATAACTCCATGGTCTGTAATCGCTAAGCTCTTCATTCCAAGCTCTTTAGCTCTTTTCACCATTTCAGGAATCTTACCAGATCCATCTAAAAGACTATACTCCGTATGCACATGCAGATGAACAAAATCCTTAGCCACTGTTTTTTCTGTATCCTCCTGATGGCTCTCAGCCCTACCCGCCTCATCACTTTCAAATATAGCATTATCTTGCATATTATTTTCGGTAGAACCACTGTTTATATAATTCTCTTTTTTATCATTATAAGGACTACCTTCATCATCATAGCTGCTGATGCTTTCATCATAGCTATTACTATCTTTAGCACCATTAAACTCTTCGCTTGCATTACTAGCACTAGCAACCTCTTCGTCACTAGTTTGCTTTTTCTCTGCTTTTGCTATAGTTAATTCTTCTAATTTATTATCATTATCAAAATTACCTTCTTTTTTCGCTTCATCCAAGCTCCAAACTTCACCTAAATTCTCTGAAAGGTCGGATATATTCATCAATTCATCAAAGTTCTCCAAACTATCACCTCTTTTGCCTATACCTTTTATCATATAGATTATTGACAAATCCGCTGAATAAATATCTAGTACTTTTTAATTCTTTTTAATTTTTCATATTTTAAATAGGTATTAATGTAATGTTACATAACATTATTAGCATAAACATTAACTTTAATATTAATATCATAATTAAAATTAACGTTAGGGATTGAAATACATTAGCATTAGCTCATCATTAACTCATCATTAGCATTAGCTCATCAACACATCAACATTAACGATTGAAATTCAAATTTTAAATTTCTTAAAATTTATATTTCATTTTATTTTAGGTATTTTATTTTAGATAAATATTTTTTTAATTATTTTAATTATATACTATTTGAAATCAGGGTGAAAGGTAGAAATCGGAGAAGAAAATTAGGGACGGTTAACATTAGATATATAAAATTTTTAATATAACTAATGTTAACCGTCCCGAAACTTTTTCCGTTTTTCTAAAATTTTAATTACCTCCCTGTATTAATTTCTAAAACATTGTCAATAATCAAAAATATTAATCCGGATTATCAATTTATAAAAGAATTCACAAAAGTTTAGAAGTGTAAAATATAAACTTCCCTAAGCGGCAAAATCAAAACTGAGAGTTGAAAAAATGATAATAAAAAAGCTATGAGGTGAAAACAATGCCAAGAGTTGCCCGAATAAAGCATCCTGGTGCTATACTACATGTTATGATAAGAAGTATTAGCGAGGTTCCTTTGTTTAAAGACAATAAGGATAAAAATAAATACCTAGAATTATTGAAAAAATATATGAATTTATATAGATTCCGTCTTTATGCCTATTGTCTTATGACAACTCATGCCCATTTTATTATTGACTGCTCTGGTGCAGACATTAGCAAAATAATGAAATCCATTAATCAAAGCTATGCCATGTATTATAATAAGCGACATGATCGTCACGGTCATTTATTCCAAGATAGATTTAAGAGCAAAATCGTTAATAGTGACAGATACCTTATAACCTTATCCGCATATATCCATAATAATCCTAAAGATATCAAGGCTTATAAAAATGATGTTTCTAAGTACCCTTACTCAAGTCTTGCTATATATTTAGGAAAGAAGAAGGATACTTTCAACATTTTAGATGCTAATTATATTCTTCAGCAATTTGGAGAAGATATAATAAAAGCTAGACAAAAATATCTTGAGCTACTCAAAAATATCTACCAACTGCCTGATTCTGTTGAGTTAGAAAAAGCTACAGAGTTTATACCAGAAGAAAATGAATACAGAAGCGAAAAGCCCTTAGTTTATCGAGATTTTTCATTAGAAACCATTAAAAACTTTATGGCCTCCTATTTAGGGCAGGATTTTAGTTTGCATTTAAAATATAATCATAAAAACAATGAATTAAAGTCATTATTTATCGTTCTTGCCCGTAGCTTAGGTGATTTTTCTCTTAAGAATATATGTGTTGCTCTGCAAAATTTAACACTTTCCAGCGTATGGCGCCTATCACAAAAAGGATCTGACTTAATAGTATCAGATCCCAAATATAAAAATATTATAGATGACTTTTTAAAAGAAAATACTTCTGTTGGGTAAATCATATTGATTATAATTTATAATTTAACGCACTGCCCTATAATTTATTCAAAAATTTTTTGAAGCTACTGAAGCGTAAACTCCCATTACTCCTTCATATACTATTTTTTCTTCAAAACTTAGGGTCTTAATGTGTCAAAGCGTTACTCTCAATAAAAACATAGTTAATAAAAATCCATTATCTGCACAGTTGTCACCGTTAAGAAGAGAGTACCTTTATGTATAAATTCATATTAAAATATACATCCTCCCCTATTAGTTCTTGGACAATGCTTTTGAGGTACTAATCTTTTTTCCTAGTACACTCTTTTATAATTCATTCTTGGATAAGTCAATACAACTTTACTTTGATTTAATATTTATGCCGTAGCTCTATTTAGATGAAGGATACCCTCTAAACCAGCTCCTGCCACCATAGAAAATAGCCAACCTGTTAGCTGTTATGGTCATTGGTATATAACTTTCTTGGAATTCTTGAGACCATACCAAAATCAACATCTTCACAGCAAATACTATCTATCATTAATAGAATTCTGATTTTTTAGAATTGGACAAGCATCGAAGAAGACACTTTCTCCATTAACCAAAAGTATAATAATTAGGTGTAACTATCCAAAAGTTTTAACTATCTTTATCCAACCGTTGCTTAATTTGATGCTCCTTTACAATCCTAATACAGAATCATTTCATTAATAACCATCGCTACCCAATTATCGCTCCCATTAAATACGGTATTACGTAAGCACAATATTTGGGCTTCAATTTTTCAAATTCTTTAACTCAATATAAGTTCTGTTAACCGTCCCTATTTGCTACAAATTCTGTTAACCGTCCCTATTTTTTTATTACCCTAGCGGAGAGCATGGATTTGGCTATTTGATCCTTGTTGGAGTTGAACATATCTACTTCTACCTTGCAGAAGTTTCTGCCTACGTCTATTACGTTTACGTAGATGTGTATGCTGCTGTCTACTTGTACTGGCTTCATGAAGTAGGTCATTATGCTGTCCATGGATATATTTATATTATTTTTTTGCCTTAGACCTGCCAAGCCGAGTGTGGATATTAGCATGTTTAGAGAACTCCAGGATGCAGTACCGATATTGTCTATCATCTGAGGAGTTATATTACCGGTGTAGTGGACCTTTCCGTCTTCTATTTCATAGCTAAAGCTCTTTAAAATCATGTCTTCTAGGGTATCGCTAACCTGTGGTTGTCTAGAGGCGTATTGAAGAGCTTTTATTACGTCCCTTCTTGTAACGATTCCTACTAGTTTTTTGTTATCAACTACTGGTGTTATTTCGATGCCTTCCCAGGACATGATGTGGGCGGTATAGGCTACGGTAGTTTTTGGTGTTACTGTGATTGGGTTTTTGCTCATGATTTTGCCTACAGTATCTTCTGGAGAAGCATCTATAGGCATATCCTTCATGGTAACAACTCCTACTACCTTGTTTTCGTCATCTACCACTGGATATCGCTCATGCTTTTTTTCTACTATAATCTGTTTCCATTCTTTTATAGTGGTATCGGTTTTGAGACTTACAGGGTCTTGAATCATTATATCCTCTACTAATATTATGTCTTTCTTAATTAAGCTTTCGGATATGGCCTTGTTTATCATAGTAGCAATGGTAAAGGTATCGTAGCTGGATGATATTATGGGCAAGCATTTTTCGTTGGCCAGCTTTTTGATTCTATCGCTACAGGTGAATCCACCACTAATTAAGACAGCGGATTCATTGTTGAGTGCTAGCTCTTGGGCTTCTTCCCTGTTACCTACAATTAATAGACAACCAGGATATATATATCTTTGCATGGCGTCTATGGTCATTGCTCCAATAACAAACTTATTTAAAGTCTTATGAATGCCTTCCTTTCCCCCTAGAATTGAACCTTCCACTATGTTAACTACTGCAGCATACGTAAGAGTATCGATGCTTTTCTTTTCTACCTTTTCTATTCTTACTGTTCCAACCCTAGGGATGGTAGAAACAATACCTAGAGTCTCACAGTCCTTTATGGCTCTATATGCTGTTCCATCACTAACACCTAAGTCTGATGCTATACCGCGAACGGAAATTTTATGTCCAACTTCTAGGGATAATATATACTTAATTATATCCTCATGCTTTGACATTATCTTTTCCCTTACCTTTCTTCCTTTCTAAGTTCGTCTGCTATCTTTTCGATTCTTCTAAGACGATGATTTACCCCAGACTTTCCTATTGGAGGGTTTAACATTTCTCCTAGTTCCTTTAAGGATTCATCTGGGTGATTCAATCTTAATTCTGCAATCTCTCTTAAGTTTTGAGGTAATCGATTTAGACCAATTTCCTTCTGTATCAATTTAATGCTTTCAACCTGTCTCACTGCTGCATTGACAGTTTTACTTAAGTTTGCTGTTTCGCAGTTAACAAGTCTATTTACATTATTTCTCATTTCCTTCATAATTCGAATATTCTCAAGTTCTAGCAGTGAATTGTGAGCTCCTATGATATTTAAAAGGTCAACAATTTGCTCGCCCTCCTTAAGATATATTATGAAGCTGTTCTTTCTTTGTATAACCTTTGAGGTTAATCCAAAGCTATTAATAAGAGCACTAAGCTCTTGAGCATAATCTAAATCATGGGTTACAAATTCAAGGTGGTAGGTTTTTTCTGGGTTGCTTATGCTTCCACCGCCTAAAAAGGCACCTCTTATATATGCCTTCTTAGTTTCATCGGTATCAACCAAGGAGCTTTTTATACCATACTCAAAGCTTATCATTTCCTCCTTATCAGATAGGATACCTGCTTTTTTTAGGATATCTCTAACTCCCATTTCCTCGGTAATAACCACCATATAAATATTATTTTTCTTTAAGGAGCTACTCTTTTTCACCATTAGTCTTGTGTGAATATTGAAGTATTTTTTCAGCAATTTAAATACTAATCTAGCAATAGCAGCATTTTCAGTAGTTATTCTAAAATTAATTTGTCTGTTAGAAGCAAAAGAAAGAGTACCACTAACTTTCATTATGCCTGAAAGTATAGCCAAAGCTTCTTTTTTATCTAAATCTGTGTTTCTGCAAATCTCTTCTTTAACCTTAGATGAAAATGACATAGTTCCTACTCCCTAATCTTTTTATTCTGCTTCAATCTCTCTGATAAATAGAAGTATTCAATAATCTTCTTTCTATCAAAGGACAATTTCTTTTCCATAATAGTTTCTATAAGAATTGATGCTAATTTTTCAGGATCATGCCTAATAAATCCTTTTTTAATTTTTACAAAATCACCTTCAATTACTCCAACACCAAGCTTCTTTAATTTTTTGTGATTTATTTCAACTAGCTGAGAGCCCTCAGATTTATATTTTTTTTCTAATTGCTTATCTATTTTTCCCGCATTGACGATAATATAATCTAAGAAGTTTTCACTAACATGCTTATATATAGCATTAACATGGTCCCCAGCATCGTATCCACCAGTTTCACCTGGCTGAGTCATAATATTTGATACATATAACTTTAAGGCATTAGATTTTTTAACGGCCTTTGCAATATCTTTAACTAAAAGGTTGGGAATTACACTTGTGTACAAGCTCCCAGGGCCCAAAATAATTGCATCAGCCTCATCTATTGCCTTTAAAGCGTCCTCTAGGGGCTTGGCATCCTCCGGTTCTATAAAAATACGTTCAATGGAGGTCTTTTGCTCTATAGCTTTAACAGGTATAGCTGACTCTCCTTCAACAATATTACCATTTTTAAATTTAGCTTTTAGCACCATATTATCCAATGTAACAGGCATAACTCTTCCTGTTACCGCTAAAACTGAGCTCATCTTTTGAACAGCCTCTTCGAAATTATTAGAAATGCCATCCATAGCCGCCAAAAACAGATTACCAAAGCTCTGATTTTTTAATCTTCCATCTGGGAATCTGTATTGTAGCAATTCCTCCATAATCGGCTCTGTATCCGCTAAAGCTAATATACAGTTTCTTATATCACCTGGAGGCAATATTCCTAAATCCTCTCTTAGATCGCCGGAACCACCACCATCATCTGCTACTGTTACAATGGCAGTTATATTTGAGGTATAATATTTCAAACCTCTTAGCATGGTAGATAGACCGGTTCCCCCACCAATAACAACAAGCTTAGGTCCCTTAACCAACAATCGCTTTTCATATATAAGACTTTCTAGTTTTCTAGAGTCCAATTTGACATTAATATATCCTTTATTAATTAGAGCAATTATAGACTTCATCCCTTGGGTTATAGCTATATATATGATGAATATTCCCATTAAATTCAAGTGAAGCCAAAAGGCCTTGTAATATATATTATAAAATCTATGTTGAGCTACTTCTAATAGTCCAAAGGCAATAAAGATAACTCCCATTATACCAAATAAAACCCATCGCTTAACCTTAATTCCTGGCCTTAACCAATCAGTAAATCTCATAGCTTGATACCACCTCTATTTATATCCTCATTAATATCTCTATGCTCAATAGTTACTTTATGTCCCTTAGATTGAAGACTTTCATATATTGCATTTGCAATAGCTACTGAACGATGTCTACCGCCGGTGCAGCCAATGGAAAGTATCAGCTGTCTCTTTCCCTCTTTTATATAGTTTGGTATTAAAAACTCAAGCATATCCTCTAATTTTTTTATAAATTCCCTAGTAACATCATGATCTAATACATATTTACTAACTGGTTCATCAATGCCAGAAAATTGCTTAAGCTTAGGAATATAAAAGGGATTTGGTATAAATCTTACATCAAAAACCAAGTCCGAATCTACCGGAATACCATACTTAAACCCAAAGGATAGCACAGTAATCATTAGCTCTATCTCCGTTTGCCCTTCTTCACCATAGATTTCTGTAATCTTCTGTCTCAAATCCCATATGGATAATTTAGAAGTGTCTATGATATTATCCGCCCTGTTTCTCATTTCGCTTAGCTTTTTTCTTTCCAAGGCAATTCCCTGCAAAACTCTGCCTTCTGGGGCTAATGGATGCTTTCTCCTTGATTCCTTATACCTCTTTATAAGCACTTCATCTGAAGCATCTAGATATAAAATCTCATAGCTATACTCCATATCCTCCAAATGCTTTAAGCTTTCAGATAAGGCATCAAAGAATTTTCCTCCTCTTATATCCATAACTAGGGCTATCTTATCTATCCTCCCATCGGTTTGATAGCAAGCCTCTGCAAATTTAGAAATTAAGGTAGGAGGTAAATTATCAACGCAAAAGTACCCTAAGTCCTCAAGACTTCTCATTGCTTGTGTTTTACCTGCTCCGGACAATCCTGTAACAATTACAAATCTCATTAAAATCCTCCTCTATAATCTAAACTCTATAAGCAAGTTATAGGCTTCTAATTTCAGCCTTTATTCTTATATTTATTATTTGTTAACATTATTATTTAATCGTCTCCTGTTGTTGCTTATTGGATATTTAATTTAATATTCTTTATTTGTCTTTTATCTTTTTTGCTCATTTAAACTTTATTTATCCGTTCTTTCTATGTTCTCTATTCCTTAAAATTGATTTTTACTAATTTATAATTTAAAACTTATAATATTGCTTAATTGTTACTGATAGTTCCAACAATTCTTGTAGACTATGAATTAATGAAAAATATTATTTTGATTAATTGTTACCTTAATAAAAAAATAAATTAATATAGTTGTATTAATTTATGGTTGTATTAGTACAGTTCCTATTTTTTTATTATAACATACTGAAAGTATAAATAAATAGGATTTTAAATATTATGGCTGCTTATCTTTCGGAAGCTTTGAAATAGGGACGGTTAACAGAATTCAACTAAAAAGGTTGGGGACGGTTAACAGGATTTATATTAATACAACTTGTCCACCTCTGTAGTAATCAACCCTATTTTGAAACATCGCCATTGCCAAAAACTGTTACGATGTTTATCCGTCGTCCCCAATAATAACTGCAAAAAGCAATCTTATACTCCTTGAAGTTTAAGATTGCTTTTATAGTTAAAGTATTAATTACTTTTTAAATCTTACTATTGAGGCAACATGATAAATCTTATAATAAACAGTACTGCTAGAACATAAATAATTGGGTGTACTTCCTTATATCTTTTTGTAAATAGCTTCATTAACGGATAAAAAATTATACCGGCAGCAATGCCGTTTGCAATACTGTAGCTAAATGGCATGATTACAATGGTAAAGAATGCTGGTAGAGCTTCAGTAAAGTCGCTGAAATCCACTTCTTTGATAGATTCTAGCATTAATATTCCTACAATAACTAAGGCAGGTGCTGTAGCTTCAGTAGGAACAATACCTACGACACCACCCATGAACAAAGATAATATGAACAAGATTGAAACTACAGTGCTGGAAAGTCCTGTTCTAGCACCAGCAGCAATGCCAGCTGCTGATTCTACATATGTGGAGGTAGTAGTTAATCCAAATATACCGCTGAAAATTGTTGAAATAGAATCTGCTACCAAAGCCTTCTTCATGTTTTTTATCTTTCCATCAGGTAAAATCATATTTGCTTTGTTGGCAGTTCCTACAAGAGTTCCGATGGTATCAAAAAGGTCAACTAGACTGAATGTTAGAACTACCATTATCACACTGGTGATAGCACCAATTACTCCAGCACCATTTTGGTTTAATAATCCCTTAAAATCCATTTGCATAAACGTTGGTACAATTGATTTTGGCATACTTAATATTTGAATATTGCTAAAGTCGGTAACTCCCATAGGTATACCTATTAATGTTGTTAATAATATAGCAATAAGCATGGCTCCCTTAACTTTTCTTGCCACTAAAATGCCCATAATTGCAATACCAATAAGAGTTAGTAGAGGCTTAGGTTCAGTGAAGCTTCCGAAAGAAACTAAGGTATCGGGATTAGATACAATAATGCCACCACTCTTTAATCCAATTAATGTTATAAATAAACCAATTCCGCTGGTCATAGCTGTTTTAATATTTTGTGGAAGGGCTTCTACTATTCTTTCTCTTATTGAAGTAATAGTAATTATTATAAACACAAGACCTGAGATAAATATTGCAGCCACACCCTGCTGCCATGTATAACCTAAAGTTAAGCATACACTATATGTAAAGAACGCAGTTAATCCTATACCAGGAGCTAAGGCAAAGGGTAAGTTTGCATATAATGCCATAATTAAAGTTCCAAGAGCGGAAACTATGCACATGGCTGTAAAGGCTGATCCCACATAAGGGTCATTTAACACATTAAAAACAGTAGCTCCGTCCCCCTTAATTCCTTGAGCGTTCATCCCAGAAATTTTTAATACATTGGGAATTACCATAAGTGCATAGGCCATTGTGATAAAGGTTGTGAGCCCTCCTACCACCTCTGTCTTAATACTTGTCCCATTTTCCTTTAGCCTGAAGACTCTTTCCAATAAGCTCTTCTTGTTATCTTTTGTACTATCCTGTCTCATATAATACGTCCTCCTAAGTTTATAAATTTATAGAATGTAGAAAAAGCAAAAAAAATCCTCCACCATTTTAGAATAATCTGGTGGAGGAACAGCTTTCCAGAAGATTATCCATAGTGGAAACTTATCGGTGTTCCGTAGAGACGTCTGAACCATCATATCAGACATATATGGATTCTTGCTTGATTTTCATAAATGTTATATTAACACGTTGTCTAAATATAATCAATGATATTTAAATGCAAATACTGTGAGTTTATGTAAGCAGAACCTTATACTAAAAGATCTTTTAAAAATAGAAAAACATCAAAAGGATGATTATAAATATTTAGGGTTGATGCTTATTAGTTTTTAGCTATATAGCTTTATTATTTGGCAACTAGCATCTGTAAATTGTTACTAAGCACCTATGTTGCTTTGTTTCAAAGAAGTGTTGATAAATAGAAAAGACTTGTCCATTTGTTTACTATAGTCATCAACTCGTTTTTAAAACAAAGCCATATAGTGAAATTTAGTAAGGTATCAGCAAACGTCTACCAGTTTGTGGCATTCAATTACTGAAATATAGTGCTAGATATATAAATGTTGAAAGCTTATTATGGCAATCAACCATTTATGTGCCCTGGCCCTATTTTGGGCATGAAAAGGACTGTTGCACAATTAACCTATTAGTTAATTATGTAACAGTCCTTAAACCATGTAATATCAACACTATTTTAATCTTCTCCAACGATTCTAACTTCCGTATGGAGCTCAACGCCGAATTTTTCATAAACGGTTTTTTGAACATGCTTTATTAAGTCTAATATGTCCTTAGCTGTGGCGTTGCCTGTATTTATTATAAATCCAGAATGCTTGGTGGAAACCTGTGCTCCACCTATAGTCACTCCCTTTAGGTTTGAATCCTCAATTAGCTTTCCAGCATAGTAGCCTGCTGGGCGCTTGAAGGTGCTACCAGCAGAAGGATATTCTAATGGTTGCTTATCTTTTCTTCTGAACTGTAATTCATCAATCTTGGCCTTGATTGCATTGTAATCGCCGTACTGTAGCTTAAAGGTAGCTTCCAATACAACGTAACCTTCTTGAAGAATTACGCTGTTTCTATAACTGAGCTCTAATTCTTCTGCAGTCAGTCGCTTTAGGTTGCCTTCCTTATCTACCACAAGGGAACTTTCGATGACATCCTTAATCTCACCTATGTAAGCGCCAGCGTTCATAGCTACTGCTCCGCCTACACAGCCAGGTATGCCGCATGCAAACTCAAAGCCAGTTAGGCCATGATTTAGAGCGGCTTCCGATACGTCAGAAAGAAGAGCACCGCTTTGGGCAACTATTTTGTTGTCAGTAACCTCTATAATATTTAATGCAGAAAGCTTAATTACAACTCCTCTTATACCTCCATCCTTCACTAAAAGGTTGGAGCCGTTTCCCATTATATAATATGGTGTTTCTGTTCTATTGCATATCTTAATTAATTCTTGAACATCAGCGTAGTTTCTAGGTATAACTAATATATCTACAGGACCTCCAACTTTGAAGGAAATATGATTACTCATCGGTTCATTTAAAAGTATATTATCTTCTCCTACAATTGCTTTAAATTCATCTGCCACATACATATAATCTTTCATTCTTCTTCCCCTAACTAATTTGTAAAATTATACAAGTTCATCACAAATAGTATACATAAATAGTAAGCATTCATCAAGTGTAATTTAAACAAATTATTTTTTCTTTCCTGCAAAAAATTCTAGTATACTATCTGCGACCTTTCTATTGATTGAAGGTGTCTGCAATAACTCCTCTAAAGTAGCCTTTTTTATATTTTCTACAGAACCAAAATGCTTCAGCAGTTCCTTCCTTCTTTTTTCCCCCACGTTTGGAATTTCATCTAACACAGAATGTAGCATTCTTTTATCCCTTAAGGTCCTATGATAAGAAATGGCAAAACGATGTACCTCATCTTGGATTCTTGTTATCAACTGCATAACATTAGAGCTTGGTTTAATTGGAAGCTCAATATTATTATATATCAATCCTCGAGAATTGTGACGGTCATCCTTAACCATACCAGCTACAGGAATGTTGATTCCTAGCTCATCAAGGACCTCTAGAGCAACATTTACCTGACCTTTACCGCCATCCATCAGAATCAGATCAGGAAAAACAGAAAACTTACCATGGCTAAACTCTAGCTTTCTCTCTTGAATGCTTTTAATTTCCTCTAAGCCATGCTTAAATCTTCTAAGAAGAATCTCCCTCATGCTCTCATAGTCATTGGCTCCTGCAACGGTCTTAATTTTAAATCTTCTATAATCGCCATTTTTGGGCCTACCATTTTCAAAAACTATCATACTTCCAACAGAATCAAAGCCTTGTATATTGGAAATATCATAGGCCTCTATCCTGTAAGGTATCTCATTCAATTCAAGCAAGTTAGCTAAATCCGTGAGAACCGTCCCCTGTAATTCCTTGTCCTTTAACAGCTTTAGCTTAAATTGCTCCAAGGTATTTTGAGCATTTTTTTGAACAAGCTCCAAGAACTTAAGCTTATCTCCTCGCTTTGGTATCTTTAATTGAACCTTGCTGCCTCTTTTGGCAGATAACCATTCCTCCAAAAGTTCCTGGTCTTCTACCTCAGGCACATATATATTAGGCGGTATAAAGGGAGTGCCGCCATAAAACTCCTTTATAACCTGAGCAATTATATATCCAACACTTTCATCAGCGGTGTCCTCTAATATATAATGCTCTCGGCCAAGGACCTTACCCTGCCTTACTAAGAAGATTTGCGCACAAGTATCCTTGTCGTCGCTGTAAATGTGAATATAGTCTTCATCCTCAAAGCTTCCAGTAATAATTTTTTGCCTTTCTTGAACCTTAGTTACGGCATTAATTTTATCTCTTATGGCCGCTGCTTTTTCAAATTCTAAATTTTCAGCAGCCCTTTCCATCTCTTCCTTGAGGCCTTTCATCACCTCTGGGGCTCTACCTGAAAGAAGACTAATCACATCATGGACTATTTTAGCATAATCCGCCTTAGAAATAAGGCCAGCGCAGGGTGCCTTGCACATTCCAATATGATAATTAAGGCAAGGTCGTGTAACCTCGCCATTTTCAACTATATTTCTTTTACAATTTCTTAAGGGGAAAATCTTTCTAATTAACTCCAAGGTTTCATAAACCACAGAAACATCAGTATAAGGGCCAAAATACCTATTACCGTCCTTAGCATAATTTCTTGTAATAAATATTCTGGGAAAATCCTCATTGGTTGTAACCTTGATAAAAGGATAATGCTTATCATCCTTTAGTAATATATTGTACCTTGGTCTATACTTTTTTATAAGGTTACACTCTAAAATAAGGGCTTCACTTTCCGAATCTGTGATAATATATTCAAACTCAGCTATATTTTTCACCATAGCCTGAACCTTGGCCCCATGGTTTGCTGACTTTTGAAAGTATTGTCTAACTCTATTTTTAAGAATCTTGGCCTTGCCTACATAGATAACCTCGCCAAGATTATTCTTCATTAAATATACTCCTGGCTTATCAGGAAGCATCTTTAATTGATATTCAAAATCAAACATTCCTATCACATCCTCGTATATACGACATATGCATTTTTCCTTTGTTAATAATAAGTTTATTTCAAAGCAGCTTGGAAAATCTTTGAGGCAATTGATGCTGCATTTCCGCCACCGGAGCCGCCTTCCTCAACGATAACAGCTAAAGCAATCTGTGGATCCTCCTGAGGGGCAAAGCCAATAAACCAGGAATGGGCATCAGCCTGTTTAGTTATGCTTTTAGCATGGTCTGCAGTACCAGTCTTTCCGCATACATATAAGCCCTTTACTGCTGCTGCGGATCCAGTACCCTTGGTAACAACTAGTCTCATATATTCCGTTACCTTATCGGCAACCTCTCTTGAAGTAACCCTTCCTAGCTCCTCATCAGGAAAGATTTTCACAGTTTCCCCTTCGCTATTAATAATTTCACTAACAAGCTTTGGCTTCATCATAATACCATCATTAGCTATGGTGGATGCTACTAAAGCCATTTGAATAGGTGTAGCCTGGATTTCACTTTGGCCTATACCGCTTTGAGCTATATTACTTTTGTCCGAAGAAGGTATCTCTGGAAACTTACTTTGGCTAATATAAAACCCTTCAGTTTCAATTTCCTTATTAAAATAGAATTTCTCCGCAGTATGCCTTAAATTTTTATTGGTCAATTCCATAGCTAAATTACCAAAATAAACATTGCTAGATCTATAAAAGGCGGTTTCTAGATTTATTTTACCCATGGCCTTGCCGCCAGAATTCTTTAAGATAAAGTTTGTGCCTTCAAAGGTAAGCTTACCAGTATCATTAAATATTTTGTCCTCCAAGCCTTTCATGTTTTCTAGACCAGAAACGGTAGTTACTACCTTAAAGGTTGAGCCCGGAGGGTACACGCCTGAAGTGGCCCTATTTATTAATGGTGCATTAGCATCATTAGAAATAGTTTCCCATATTTTATCTAGATTGTTAGCATCATAAGAAGGTGCCGATGCTAAGGCTAAAATCTCTCCATTTTTAGGATTTAAAACTACTACAGCACCATTTTTGCCTAAGGCCCTAAGCTCATTATAAGCAAGCTTTTGCAAATCAGAATCTATAGTAAGCTTTATGCTATTACCAACTTGCTTTTCTATCTTTTCTGGATCCTTAAATCTATCAAAAAAGGAAAACTCACTACCAGCCATTAATTCCTTATCATAAGTATTCTCTAAACCAGTTCTGCCATATTTACTAGAATTATATCCAATAATATGTGTAAAGGCTTCTCCTCCTATATATTCTCTAGTTTGAGTGGATTTGCCTGTTTTTTCACTTTTGGTTAGGGCATTGCCGTCCCTATCGTAAATAGTTCCTCTTAAAACTGCATTTCTCTTTGCAGCCAGTCTTTGATTTCTAGGATTATAGGCTACCTCTTCACCTTTTACTATGGCAAAATAGCTAAAATAAGAAATCAAAGCTACAAACAAAAGCAGATATACAATCAATACCTTTTTTATGTTCAATGATAAATCTTCCATAGAGCACCTCCTTTAGACTCTTCTCTTTCATCCACAGTTAAGCATCCTCAGAAATCTTTTGTATTATCCCAAGGGCAAAGAAGGATGTCAGCATGGAAGTTCCCCCATAGCTAATAATAGGTAGAGTAATACCGGTTAAAGGTATGGCACCTATAACCCCGCCTATAATAACTAATACCTGGCAGGCTAACATGGTACTATAACCCACCGCCAGTAATTGAGAAAATCTATCCTCTACAAAAATAGCTGCCCTCATACAACGATAAAACAGTAGGAAAAATAAAATAATTATACCAAAGCCAGCAATTATACCTAATTCTTCTACAATAGCAGAAAAAATAAAGTCACTCATTTGCACTGGTATTAAGTGGGGATAGCCTAAACCAATTCCACTTCCCAAGAATCCGCCAGATGCAATGGCCATTAAGGATTGAGCCACTTGGTATCCAACTCCATTATAATCGGACCAAGGATCCAACCAAACATTAACTCTTGCCCTCACATGACCAAAAAGCTTGTAGCTAACTATAGCTCCTACCGCTAATAGTAAAAAGCAGCCAATTACATACTTTGAATTAGAGGTTGATATATAAAGCATAGTAATGGCAATACCAAAGAATATCAAAGCTGATCCCAAGTCTGTCTGATTCACCATAAAGAGTAAACATGCTAATACAATCACAGCAGGCTCAATAAGATCCGTCACCTTTTTATGGTTCCTTAGGGCAGAAGCCAAATAGGCACAGAAAAAAATCTTACCAAACTCTGATGGTTGAAAGCCGATAGGACCAAAAAAAACCCAGTTTTTAGCTCCGCCTCGCTCAGAACCTATCAAGCTTGCCATTGACATAAAAATCAAGGTCATTATCATAAAAAAATATCTATATTTACCAAAGGTTTTTAAGTCTGGTAAAAGTACTACCAAAGCAATAAAGCCAGTCATTCCTAAGGTATACCATACTACCTGCTTAATAGCTACAGAAGTATCTATTCTATACAAGGTAGCAATTCCTATAACTGCAAAGACCGCAGTGAACATAATGATAAACTTATCGCCATCAGGAAAGAATTTTCTAATAATAATATAACCATAGGTAAAGAGTAAGCAAATTATTACGGCCATAACAATGGCACCTTTATCAAAGGGCTCCTTCAACAAAAACAAGCTACCAAACATGGCAAAGCACAATGCATAGGTTGCTATTAGAAGTCTACTCTCCCACCTTTTTCCCTTCATACCATCACCTTCTTAGCAGTAAATTCATTTTCTTTCTCTTATTATCTCCTATCCTATCACTCTAAATCTTGTTACCCCTATACGTATTTCATCACCAATTTCTAAAGGTACCTTGCCTTCAACAAATTCGTCATTAAGCAAGGTCCCATTGGTACTATTAAGGTCCTCAACAAAGTATTCTGTGTTTTTAGGATATATTTTTGCATGATATCCTGAGGCATAGGGGTCATTTAACACAACTAAATTGTCTTCTCTTCTACCTAAAGTTATTACCCTATTTATAGGTATTATACTTCCTCTTTTCAAATTAGAGCCTTCAACGGCGGATACTACCTCTAAGCCATAGGCCTTCTTTAATGCCTTTTTCTTATCTCCACTTTTTACATCCTTATACATTATTCTAAGAGCCATAAAAATTATAACATATATTATTACGATAACCAAAACTCCTAAAATGGGCTTTAATAAGTCTGCAAAATCCATATTTATATCACCTGCCATAATAAAAATATTTTAAAGACTAGCATTTTATACATTATGCTAGTCTACATTTTATTATATCATCTTTTTTAAATATTGTCCCGTATATGACAATTTATTCCTACAAATTTCCTCAGGAGTTCCCTTAGCAATGACTGTACCGCCCTTCGCACCACCTTCAGGTCCTAAATCTATAATGTAATCTACACACTTAATTACATCAAGATTATGTTCAATTACTATAACGGTATTGCCTGCATCCACTAGTCTTTGTAGTATAGATATTAACCTATTTACATCGTCTATATGAAGACCTGTGGTAGGTTCATCTAAAATGTAAAGGGTATTACCAGTGCTCTTTCTTGATAATTCATAGGCCAACTTTATTCTTTGAGCTTCTCCTCCAGAAAGCTGGGTAGAAGGCTGACCTAATCTGATATAACTTAGACCAACATCATACAAGGTTTGAAGCTTATTCTTCACTCTTGGTATATTTTCAAAGAACTTCAAAGCCTCCTCCACTGTCATGTTAAGTACATCATCAATGTTTTTACCTTTGTATTTTACCTCTAGGGTTTCCCTGTTGTACCTCTTACCCTTGCACACTTCACAGGGTACATATACGTCAGAAAGAAATTGCATTTCAATCCTGATTATACCATCACCACTGCAGGCTTCGCAACGTCCACCTTTTACATTAAAGCTAAATCTTCCCGGCTTATAGCCCTTCATCTTAGCATCGCTGGTATCGGCAAAGATTGCTCTAATTAAATCAAACAGGCCAGTATAGGTAGCGGGATTGGAACGGGGCGTTCTGCCTATAGGGCTTTGATCAATATCAATAACCTTATCAATATACTCTATACCTTGTATTTCCTTATGAGCACCTGGGAAGCTTCTTGCCCTGTTGACCTCCTTATGTAGTGCCTTAAATAGGATTTCATTAACAAGGGTACTCTTACCAGAGCCAGATACTCCTGTAACCGCCGTCAATACTCCTAAAGGGAATTCTACGTCTATATTTTTAAGATTATTTTCTGTGGCTCCTATTACCTTAATAAACTTTCCATTACCCTTTCTTCTTTCCTTTGGCACCATAACCGCTTTCTTACCAGAGAGATACTGTCCTGTTATAGAATTCTCTGCAGCTTTGATTTCCTCTAAGGTTCCTGCAGCCACAACCTCTCCGCCATGCTCTCCAGCCCCCGGTCCGATGTCAACGATATAATCTGCTTCTCTTATTGTATCCTCATCATGCTCTACCACTACTAAGGTGTTCCCTAAGTCTCTAAGGTTTTTCAGTGCCTCAATAAGCTTATCGTTATCTCTCTGGTGCAGACCTATACTAGGTTCATCTAGTATATAAAGGACACCAGTTAAAGAAGAACCTATCTGGGTAGCTAATCTAATTCTCTGGGCCTCTCCACCGGACAAGGTGCCAGCGCTTCTAGCCATGGATAGATAATCCAATCCAACCTTTTCTAAGAAGCTAAGCCTGTTGATAATCTCCTTCACTATCTGTCCACTAATCATTTTCTGCTTTTCAGATAGCTCCAAATTCTTTAGATACTTTAACTCATCACTAATAGATAGCTTACAGAATTCTGCTATATTCAAGTTACCTACAGTAACAGCTAAAGCTTCAGGCTTTAATCTGTCACCCTTACACTTTGGACATGGATTATCACTCATATACTGTTCTATTTCCGCCTTAATTACGTCGGAATTAGTTTCCAAATATCTTCTTTTTAATATATTTATTTCTCCCTCATAAATATGATTAAACTGTCCAGAAGAAAATTCTCTGTCATAATGGACAAGAATTTTTTCACCCTTAGTACCATACAATAAAATATCTACAATCTCATCTGGCAGCTCATTTATAGGAGTATCCAAGGAAAAATTATACTTTTTGCTCAAGGCTAGCATTACATTGTGGGTCCAGGAGTCTTCCTTGAACCTTCCACTGCCCCAGTGGGCAAAGGCCCCTTCATTTATGCTCTTGCTTCTATCTGGAATCACAAGATTTTCATCAATTTCTAGTAAGGTACCTAACCCATCGCAATGGTCGCACTTACCAAAGGGTGAGTTAAAAGAAAAGGTTCTAGGAGATAAATCGTCAATACTGATTCCGCAGTCAGCACAGGCAAAGTTTTCACTAAATAGCATGTCTTCTCCATCAATGACATTAACAATTACTACACCCTCTGCTAGCTTTAAAGCAGTCTCTAGGGAATCGGCCAATCTACTATGTATATCTGGCTTAACCACTAATCTATCTACAATAGCCTCAATAGTATGCTTCTTATTTTTTTCTAAAACCACTTCATCTTCAGTTAAATCGTACATTTCACCGTCGATTCTAGCTCTAACAAAACCCTTTTTCTTTATGCTTTCAAGCACCTTTTCATGCTGTCCCTTTCTCCCTCTAACAATTGGAGCTATAATTTGAATCTTAGTTCTCTCTGGCAATTCTAAGATAGTATCCACCATTTGATCCACACTTTGCTGAGTAATTTCCTTGCCGCACTTTGGACAATGTGGCACCCCAATTCTGGCATAAAGAAGTCTTAAATAATCATATATTTCTGTAACCGTTCCAACAGTGGATCTTGGATTTTTACTAGTAGTCTTTTGGTCTATGGATATAGCTGGCGATAAACCTTCGATATAATCCACATCTGGTTTATTCATCTGTCCCAAAAACATTCTTGCATAGGCAGATAAGGATTCCACATAACGCCTCTGGCCCTCTGCATACAAGGTATCGAAGGCCAAGGAGGACTTACCAGAACCAGACAAGCCTGTAAAAACCACTAGCTTTTCTCTTGGAATCTCTAAATCTATATTTTTAAGATTATGAACTCTTGCACCCTTTATCTTTATTTTTTCCTGCATATGTCTCAACCTCTACTCTCTAAGTTTAGTCTAATTTTTCTCTCAAAGCTAAATAAGCCTTTCCTCTATTTGCTACAAAATCTATTTGTGGGATATCCATGAGGTCTCTCACTGCACTTATAATAATAGAGCATATCTTATATTGTGCCGTACTGAGCTCTACCTCATCCCTTTTATATCTAGCCTTTGCTAAGCTTACTTTTTGCTTTTCTTAATTCAAAAATCTTATCTCTAAGCTGGGCAGCTCTTTCGAATTGAAGCTCCTTAGAAGCTTCCCTCATTTCCTTTTCATACATTTCTATAGTCTTATCTATATTTTCTAAGGTTGCTTCCATAGCCTCTTCCATAGAGCCGTACTCTGCCCCTTCCTCCGATACAGAGGAAATCTCAATTATATCTCTAATCTGCTTATTTACCGTTTTAGGAGTTATACCATGCTTTTTATTATACTCCATCTGAATGGCTCTTCTTCTATTAGTTTCTCCGATAGCCTTTTTCATAGAATCTGTAAGCTCATCGGCATACATGATAACCTTACTTTCACTATTTCTAGCCGCTCTACCAATGGTCTGAATAAGTGAGGTTTCAGATCTTAAGAAGCCTTCCTTATCCGCATCTAATATAGCCACTAAGGCCACCTCTGGTATATCCAAGCCCTCTCTTAAAAGATTTATACCTACCAGCACATCAAATTCACCTTTTCTAAGGTCTCTAATAATCTTCATTCTATCGATAGTATCTATATCCGAATGCAAATAGGTAGTTTTCACATTAAGCTCCTTCAAGTATTTGGTCAAATCCTCTGCCATTCTTTTAGTCAAGGTGGTTACTAAAACCCTAAAGCCCTTTTCTATAGTCTTTTGGATATTAGCATAAAGATCATCGATCTGTCCTTTTACTGGATGAACGATAATTTCAGGGTCTAATAGTCCTGTAGGCCTTATAATTTGCTCTGCCACCACAGCAGAATGATCTAGCTCATACTTGGCAGGAGTAGCACTAACAAAAACCACCTGATTAATCTTCTCTTCAAACTCCTCAAACTTTAAGGGCCTGTTATCAAAGGCAGAAGGCAGTCTAAAGCCATATTCCACCAGGGTGGTCTTTCTTGAACGGTCTCCTGCGTACATAGCCCTAACCTGAGGCAAGGTAACATGGCTTTCATCTATAAAAAGCAAGAAATCATCAGGGAAATAGTCTAATAAGGTCATTGGAGGGGTTCCTGGCTCTCTTCCGTCCATTATTCTAGAATAGTTCTCAATACCACTGCAGTAACCTACTTCCCTTATCATTTCTATATCAAAGTTAGTTCTCTGCTTAAGTCTCTGAGCCTCTAAAACCTTATCCTGAGCTATTAGCTCCTTTAATCTTTCCTCTAATTCTTCTTCTATCTTTTTTATAGCGACCTCAAGCTTATCCCTAGAAGTTGCAAAGTGTGATGCAGGGAAGATTTGCACATGCTTTAAGTCCTTTAGAACTTCACCAGTCAAAATGTCAAACTCTCTTATCCTATCTATTTCATCACCAAAGAACTCCACCCTTATACCTCTGCTATTAGAGTCTGAAGGCACAATATCCAATACGTCTCCACGAACTCTAAAGGTTCCTCTATGAAAATCTATCTCATTTCTTTCATACTGTATTTCCACTAATTTTTTTATTATTTCATCCCTATCCTTAACCATTCCCTGGCGCAAGGATATAGTTAAATTCTTATATTCTTCTGGATTACCAAGTCCATATATACAAGAAACAGACGCAACAATTATAACATCCCGCCTTTCAAAAAGGGCCGCTGTGGCAGAATGTCTCAATCTTTCAATTTCATCGTTAATAGAAGCGTCCTTCTCAATATAGGTATCGGTCTGAGGTACATAAGCCTCTGGTTGATAGTAATCATAATATGATACGAAATATTCCACAGCACTGTCCGGGAAAAACTCTCTAAACTCAGAACAGAGCTGTGCAGCCAAGGTTTTATTATGAGCCAATACCAAGGTTGGTTTTTGCACCCTTTCAATAATATTTGCCATAGTAAAGGTCTTACCAGAACCAGTAACACCTAGTAGGGTCTGACCCCTATTTCCTCTCATAATACTATCCACCAGCTTATCAATAGCCTGAGGCTGATCCCCTGTAGGCTTAAAAGCGGATTTAATTTTAAATTGTCCCATAATCCTTTCCCCTCCAATACAACCCAAATTTATTATGAAGAAAATTTATTTCAAATTCTATTTATCTATTATACCCTCAATAGCAGTGGGGTAATCGGTTTCGAATATTTGTTCGGAGTTTATAACATATTTATTTTATACTTTTCAATTTTATATGTCAAGAATAAGGGATAACTATTATCAATTAAAAATTAAAACCGGCACTGTATCTTTCCGCGCCGGTTCTGTAAAACTATTTTCTTAATCTTGCTTGTCTTCTTTATCCTGCTCATCAGCTTCTGATGGATTATCTACTTTATCTTGCTCATCTAACTTATCATCTTTAGCCTTTTCATCTAAATTATCATCTTTAGCTTGGTCATCATTTGCCTCTTGGTCATTGACCTCTTCACTTTGATTCTTTGCTATATCTTCTTCATTATTATATATTTTGTCCAAAAAATCCTTAAAGCTCATTGTACCAAAACCTGATACCACATTCTTCTTTGGTAGGTTTTTAGGTACAAATACTACTCCTAGCCTTTGACCAGCAGTAAAGCTGCCATACATAAGCTCCTTTTCACTACCATTACTTTGCTGTATTTTAACAACTAACTTACTAAAGGCTTGTTTAATGCTTTCAAGCACGTCCTTTTCATCCTTTATCTCATGGCTATTTATCTCTAACAGCCTATCACCACTTCTTATACCCATAAGGGCTGCAGGAGAATTAGGAGCGACCTCCAAAACCATGATTCCCCGATCTGAACTTACAAACCTAGGCTTTAATTTAAGCTCTTTCTTTCTCTGAATGCTAAGCATAAACTCATGAGCTATCGGTGCAAATGCCACCACTAGCACCTTCAAAATAACGTTATTTAAGGAAGCCAACTGAGCAACAAGGGTCAAAATAACACCATAGGTAAAGATGTTTACTCCTGAGCTTAGAGCCTTTTCCTTCTTAGTTTTTGTAAAGGTTATGGAATGATAACCCAACATGGCATATATTGAGAAGGCCGCTATTATTGCATCCTTTAAAAACTCTGCATTGTAACTACTGCTTATTAAAGGCCACCAGCCAGGTGTTGTTATCTCTACAAGTCCACTAGTTCCTCCAGAAGTAGTCTCCGGAACGAATAAAAGCATTATAATCACAGGAATAGGCCAGTATCTTTTTAAAGCAAAACCACCGGCAATCTTTCCATCGCTATTTGAAAATACGGGTATTGCCCCTCTGAAACCATCTATGGCAACTAAAACTCCCTCCACTATGTGAAGAATACCAACCATAGTCATCAAGGAGGTTATATCCACATTGAAATAACCATCTGCTAAAGACTTACCAGTTACCAAAACCGCTAGGTCGTTAAGTATTAATGATGCAGCTCCAAGTAAGGCTCCTGAGTAGGAAAAGCAAATAAATCTTGGCTTCACTAAAGACAAGATTATAGATGTCAAAAAGATTATTTCAATACCAGACTTTTCGTCAAACATTACTCCAGCATAAGTTAGCAAAAAACTAGCAACTACGCCTCCTAAGATACCCAACACAATTTGCGATAAAGTAAGCTCAAGGGGAGAGTTAATACTCTGCCCCACTATTGCCTTTTGCATAGCTGCTGTTCTTCTATTTTGAAAATAAAGAATAAAGCCTAAAATAATTAGTATGGTAGCTCCTGATCCTACAATAGCTTCAGCTACTGTTTTTAGTACATATTCTGCTAAATCCATTTATCTGTTGATCCCCCTTATTTTATTTTGCCTTTGATTACCTCCAGTGCTTTTTGGAATTGAGGGTCTGTTGCTCTATCATATTCCTTAGCTAGCAATTCCTGTGGATACTCTACCTCAACATCAGGCTTTATACCGATTTTATCAATATTCTCTCCACTAGGTGTATAATACTTAGATATAGTAACCTTTAAGGCAGTACCTCCTCCAGTCCTAAGTACTGTTTGAACTACACCCTTTCCAAAGGTTTTTGTCCCCACAAGGGTCCCAACTTCATAATCTCTGATAACGCCAGCTAAGATTTCTGATGCACTAGCACTGTAGTCATTAGTTAAAACCACCAAAGGCATTCCCTTAAGTAATTGTCCCTTTACAGCCTTGCTAGTATCACTGCTGCCATCTTTATATTTCTGAGTTACTATAACCTTATCCTTATCTATAAATTGAGAGCTAATATTAACACAAGTATCCAACAATCCTCCTGGATTATCTCTTAAATCCAAAATCAATCCCTTCATGCCCTTTGCCTTCAGCTCTTCAGCAGCCTTTATAAAATCCTCATCAGTTTTTAAATCAAAGCTACTTAGCTGAATATAGCCAATATTATTATCTAGCATTTCATATTTTACTGTTTGAATAGCAATTTTCGCACGAGTAACCTTAGCTTCTATGTTTCCTTGACCTTCTCTAAACAATGTTATCTGAACAGCTTCTCCTTCTTTTCCTCTCATCATGGAGACAGCCTTTTCTAAGTCCTTTCCTGACACATCTGTATCATTAACCCTAGTAATAACATCGCCAGACTTAATGCCAGCCTTATCTGCAGGAGACTTTTCAAAGACAGATATTACAACTATCTTTTCTTCCTTAGCACCTACCATCAAGCCTACTCCTACATATTCTCCCTCGGTGCTAGTATTAAACTCCTCAAACTCTTTCTTGTTCATAAAAACGGTATAAGGATCCTTAAGGGATTCCGTTAAGCCCTTAATAGCTCCTTCCACCAATATATCCTCATTTATATCGCCATAGTAATAATTTTCTAGCATCTTTTTTACTTCAAAAAGCTTTTTAAATTTTAAAACGCCGTCATACTTACTTAAGGTAGCATTTAGCTCCTTATTCTCATCTTCCTTCAAAGCAGCCTTAAAATCTTTTAAATCTTCATACTCCTTCTTGGATACCGTCACCATGCTACCAGTGGTAATTGCAATCCTGTTACCAATGAAGATAGAAAGAACATTGGTTAATACGAATACAAGAACTATAAATATAATTCTATTTCTTCGCCTAGAAGCCTCCAATCTTTCATTATAGAAAAATCCATTATTACCTTGATTCATTCCATTAAACTGCATTAACATACACCCCTATTCTTAGCCATACAGCAAACTTCTCTATATTAACATTTTATATTTTATGCCTAATTAATATCTTTTAAACCGTACAATGACTAAAATATAAAATCAAACCTACTGCATATGTACCTGTGCTGATATATTTTTTATTGTAACATTAATGTATTAAATAATCTACAATAATCAGTACATAAAAATTCTTAGCAAAAAAGAAACGCAAGTAACCCCTTGTATACATAACCTGCGTTTCCTCATAAAATACTGAAAGCCGCCACTGAATTTTAATAAAAGTTAATTGTCTACAAACCATTTACAACTGCAGTGGTCATCTCACGCCAAACCCCTAAAACCTTTCCTTTCCTGCTATCGATTAATATATGAGGAACCTTCTCTACTCGATTCTCTGGTATATCTGCTTTAACCAACCAAGCATCCTCATCAAAGTCATAATAAATCAGCAAATTCTCGTAGTCCTTAGACTCAATACCATAATTTTCTCTCCACACATCTTCAGCTATTTTCCTAGCTTTATCACTATCTGTAACTTCTCCAAAATTCTCATCAATATTAGTTTCTCTAATGTATATATAATAATCCGATAGTTTAAATTCCTCGATATCTTCCTTAACGAAATTCCTCTTACTATTTTCCTTCCCGACAGCCGCCAGCTTTAATCCCCCTAAGCATACCAAAAGGACAATGACTCCGCCAATAATAAAAAACCTTCCGTTGAAATTAATTTTCTTCAACAGTATTACCTCCCCATTGTATAAAAAATATACGGCATAGAAAGATATTACCATATATTGTAATTAATTTCAACGACTCCCTATCTAACTAAAATATATCATAAACCAAAAAGACCGTAAGAATTCCAATCCTTACAGTCCTCAAAAATATAATAAAAATTTATGACACTACATCCCTCTTGCTAATAAATCTAATTATCATAAAGCCCACTGCAAAAGTAACTATAGAAGTTAATATATGTAGTCCTGTAGGGAATCCCACCACAAGAAACACTGGTATTAAGGACCCTGCTACAAACCCTAAAATCAACATATACATCTGAGCTGGAAACTTTTTAAGCAAAGCTTCAATAATTCTAGTTGTAGCCAAAGTACCTATAACTACCCCTAAACCTAAAGGTATAAGAAATGTAATATTTCTCGTATCTATAGCTGACATAGTAATTTGATATAAACCCATGATATAAAGCATTAAAGAACCGCTAATCCCTGGCAAAACCAAGGCTATTGCCATAACAATACCCGCAATAAAAAGTAAAAACATACTTCCAATACCCTCAGGATTTGCTAAGGTTTCAGTAGATGCTGGATCCTTGGATAGTAAAATAACAATAACAGCACCAACAATCAGAAAAATTAAGTTCTTAATCTCTACCTTACCCTCAGTGGCCTTCTTATACAGAACTGGTACCCCTCCGCAGATAACACCCATAAACAAAAATTGGGTTTCAAATGGAAAGTTCTTTAAAGCAGCAGTCAAAAGTCCACTAAACACCACCAGAGCAGTAAGTCCACCTAATCCTACTACAAATAAAAATATAAAATGCTTCTTCCAATTTTCAAAAAAGGATCCAATTGCATGCAATATATCATCATAAATCCCCAATATAATTGCCATAGTTCCACCACTAGCCCCTGGAACCAAAGTTGCTAAACCTACAGCTACGCCTTTTAGATAATTCACCAAATATTTCATCGTTACCTCCATTATGTGCAAACTAAAATTTTATAATAAATTTAAAATTACATATTCCATTTTAACTGCTAATTACAATTTATACAATTAAAACTTAAAAAATTTCATCAATATTGGTAAAATCATTTGTTCTACATCAAATATGGCGACAGCCATGTCCTGCAACCCTTGTCCGTTACCTTTTAGATAGCGGTAGTGGAATGTTGTTTTTTCTACTATGTTGCTTTGTTGCAAAAAAGAGTTGACGTGCAAGTGTCCAAGCTTCTTATACATAATTAAAACTTTAGTTAAAATCAACTTTATCAAAAATTAAAATATTACTTAAAAATTAATATAATATTTAAAATTAAAGTAACAATCAAAAATTTATCTAACCATTAGCTTAACCAAAGCTGAATCCAAAAGCAAATTATTCAAGGGATTACAAATTAACCTCTAGGTATTATTCAATTTTCAAAGAACATTAAAATATTTCATACTTACATAATATACGTAACCATTTTTACTATAGTAATACTTTTAATTCAATATTCTTAGTTTAATCCAGTATATCAAATTTTATCATAACTTCAGGTACCTGAAACTTTTAATAATCTGCTAACCTTCCTTACTCACTTCTAAATAATATTCAACATAATTTTTGTCATTTTATCCTGATACTTAATCTTCCTTCAATTCAACTCTACCAAAGCTTGAACTATCAAAATTTAACTAGGCAAAGATGTCACATTCTTAAAATCACACACCCTAAGC
>ERZ773359.1364-NODE-1364-length-34085-cov-27.455539_pt1 | contig 34085 bp, 30 predicted proteins | sample MGYA00374955_ERZ773359 | MGnify/ENA primary metagenome ERZ773359 (study PRJEB29098, sample SAMN04486028) | biogas fermenter metagenome | study: EMG produced TPA metagenomics assembly of the Biogas fermentation microbial communities from Germany - Plant 4 DNA1...
ATCTTTTGCTATAAAAGTATATTCTTCTTCAATAGGTTTTCCAGACATATCTATAATTTGTTGTACAGACGTAAGTTGTACTCCATAAATAGCTTTAACAGTTCCTTTGCCTATAAATTTTTGATAATATTTTTCTATATCTTGATATTCTGCTCTTTTATATGGGCCATATGTAATAATAATATCGAATCCTTTTTTAGGAAAGAACGGCTCATTAATTCTTTGGGTATCTTTTCTTGATTGCCTGTTCCAGATAGCATCTTCAAATTTTTGACTCATAAAATCAAATTCTCTTGACCAACCTTCTTCTGCATAGAGATACAATTTATCTAAATCCTCGGCTATCATTCTATCTTGATTTTTTACATCATCTTTAATCATATCTGTTTTTTCTTCTAAAATATGCTCTAATAATCCAAATAAATATCCCCTGTCTTTAAAGTTAATTCTAAAAGTCCCCTGAATTATTCTATTTCCTCTCAAAACATCATCAAAAGTATAACTGTTATATCCATAGATAGGTAATACCTGTTCAGCCAGGACAAATTGAAGCATGGTACATTCATCTAAGAAGGTATCTTCAAAATATATCTTAATATCTCCGCCACTAAAATATTCGGAAGGAAATCTTTCGTAGTTTACAGTGCGATTTTGTTGTATATACTGGTTAATCAATGATGCCACCTCTCATTATTTTAAAAATATATGATTACCAATTTGGGTTGTCATTGTAAGTGATTCAAACCATTTTTTAGTTTTTGGATTAGTGACAAGTTTAGGATTGTAAAAGTACAAAGCTCCGTTGGTAGGATCTTCTCCATTTAAAGCAGCTTCTGCTGCTTTTCTATCTTCTTCGTCATATGAATAATTAAGTTTACCATTTTGAACACAAGAAAATTGCCTATCTTGAAATATAACTTCTTCTATTGTATCTGGAAAATCTTTTGACTTTAACCTATTCATAACAACTGCTCCAACAGCAACCTTACCTAAGTAATCTTCACCTCTTGCTTCTCCATGAATAAGTTGTGCAAGTAAATCCAGTTCATAATTACTTGGTGAATAATTGGAGTTATTTAAATTAGTATTGCTATTAGAAATACTATCAACAGGAGTTGTTTCTTTATTTAACATAACAATATCTTGAGCAACAAAAGAATATGCTTCATCAGTTTGCATTTGATCAATACTAAAAATCTGGTTTCCTTCAGCAATTTCTGCTCCAATAATACTAAGTCGATTTGTATTGCCATATTCATTAACAAACAATATATCAATAGAAAATGGAGGTAGTTCGTCAGGCAAGATATTAAACTTTCTACTACCATATATCTTATCTATAACCTGATTAATCATGTTCTTATGGAACACGCTAAATATTAAAGTACCTGCTACGGTTCTGGTGGCTTTTGTATATCCTTTTGGATTTATAAAACCTAAAGCACGTACTGGAAACTTATCTCGATATGTAGAATAAGACAAGGCCTTTATTTGTGCAAATTCTATAGGCTTTATGTCCATAAACAAAGGAAATCTAAAAACAGCATGTATATCTGCACCCGTATAGCCGTATCCTAAAAATTCGTCTTCATATTCATAGTTTACAAAATTATTTTGCATATCCTCACACCACCTATAAAAAATAAAAGGGAAGGGAGAACTTCTCCCCTCCCTTGGTTAAAATACTACATTCTGCTAGTGGCTATACCCCGCAATGGAATATTACCTTCTAATATCTGCATGTCTCTGGCTACATATGTGTAGTTCTGGCTTGTAGAAAGATCATCAATAGAAACACCCATACCTTCGTTCATAATTTCAACGTCTATTAATGACATTTTACATCTCTCGCCATATTCGTTAGCAAAGTTAATGGTAATATTGAATGGCAAAATCTGATCAGCATATTTAATCTCGACAGGTCTAACTGCTTCTTGTAAGAGTTCGCCGTTACCTGTGTTAATAACTGTTTGTATAAAGTCATTATATTCTGCCATATTTGTAATACCCTGATTTTCAGCAGCAAGATACTGTCCACCAACATAGCCTGCAAAAGTATAATATTTGCTAAGTCTATCCTGTCCACTATTTTTTAATTCTTCTATTAGGGCATTACGGTTAAAAACTGCCATTACCAAAGAACCAGCAATTCCTCTCTTACCCCTACTAAATCCTTTGGGATTAGGGTCTCCCATACAATAGTTAGGAACCTTTTCGCGAGTTACCGACCAGGTTATACTCAAAAGTTCTGAGATAACCTGTCCGCCAAATGTAGCAATGATATCAGCCCCACTAAAGGACTGATAACTAGTATGTCTTGTCTGTTCAGGCATAACTTTTCCTCCTTTTGAAGTTGTCTTAATTTTCTGTCATTTTTTATTGTAACTGAGAATTGATAGACACTACTGTTTTAATTCTTTGTAACTCTCCAATCGGAACTAGTTCTAAGTCTACAATCATACGGCCAATAAGCTTATCTGTCGGACTCATGATCAGCTTATAGTCAAAGTCTTCCAGTGTATGCTTTTTGTTAAGTGCATCTCTAATGTCAGAGTCTAAAGCATTTTGACGAGCCATTGTATTACCCTTACCAATGTATCTGTCATAAATTCTTCTTATCTCTTCGATAATATCAAACACTATTGTTACTGTTAGGTCTCTTGTCCAACCAGAGCCTGGTAAAGCACATGTGATACCATCTGCAATTCTGGCTTCTCCGTTTTTACTCCTGAATGTGATAATTCTGGCTCCTGATAAACTATTAGTTTGAGCAGCAGAATAGGTATAAGCCAACATAGCACCAGGAATAACTTCATTTGTTGGAGCATTGTCTTCTGCAAGCATACTTTTAACAGCTGCAAAAGCAAGAGCACCATTTTCAATAGTTGGAGCAGATAGATATGGGTCATTATATATTAAATCATGCCCTACAGCTCTCATGTACCTACCAATATCTACTGGATGTCCATTGTTATCAAGTATTTCGTTATAGTTTTCATCCTGTAAAAAGAAGTTAAGATTAACATCTTGCAATTTTTTCACGCGATTTATAATATTAATCCGTGAAGGATTATGCAAGGGATTAAAACCCATTACTCCTATAATCTCATTTGAACGGTAGAAACATTTTGCACAGAAGTTGGCCAGCTGAGTAGCAAAGTTTTTGTAGTTTGAGGTTAGTTCATCATCAATATATACTCCAAGAGGTACAATAATATCTGCATCTTCATAATCCATTAAAATATCATAAGCCCCAAAAACTACCTTGTTGCCATCTTTATCAGTTACTCCACCGAGTTTATCGTACATTTCTTCTTTTGTAAGGTTAACACCATCGTCACCAAACTCAAGAGCAACTTCTTTTGCATTGATGCTTCCATCAGGATTAACCTTGTAAACTTCTGTCATAATATCCATAGCTGATAAGTGTGCATGTTTTGGATCAATGCTAGCTCTTACAACATTGTTTCTTGGATGATTGTTTATGGCATCTACCAGTTCGCCAACAGTTTGAATGTTTGCACCAATTTCAAACTCCATATCTCCATCAGTTCTAGATAAGAGCTTTTCTCTTGGCTTTTTAATTGCAACTTTCTTTCCTACAACATTATAATAACTGTATTCTCTGGCCAGTAATCTTTCTCCAAAAGCCAAAGCATTATTTAGCTTTACTAATCCAGTGGCGTAGTCAATCTCTACAGTTCCGTTATAGGGACTAAGGTTGCCATTACGATCCTCAATCATAAACTCAATAGCTGTTGGAACAATATAATCATTATGGAATCTAGCTGTGTTAGGATCTACTATTTGCAAGTATTCGTTATAAACAGTAGGCATTGGTGTGTATTCTTGAATACTATAGGCGTATTTTGTTGCCCTAATCTGGCCATCCAGTATACTAGAGAAGAATTCATAAGCACTAGTACTTAAAACTACAGAACCAGTATTGTAATCAACAGTAAAGTCTTCTTCGTTTAAATCGGAAACCTTGTTACCACTATCATCGAAAATTGATAGTTCTACTCCTGCATTCTGAATAAGATTTCTTCTATCTTCTGGGAAGAAGAATGTATGGTTGTTTTCAACATTTCCACCTGGAACTAATGTTGTACCATTTGGATTATTAAACTGAAAATATCTAAGATTAGGCACTGCCTGTAATACGTCTTCGGTTACAATTTTTACTTTATTGTAAACAGATCCAGGGTAGAATCCTTCAAAAAGAATAGCAGGCTCAATTACTTCTCTATCATTCCAGTAGTAAACAATTTCTACCTTTTGCCCTTTTCCTATATATCCTGGCTTTAAATTAACATAACCATATGTGTAGTTTACGTCATAAGCTGCTTTGTCTACTGGTTTTCCGTCTGCCAGAACCACAAATTCTTTAGTTGGATCGGGCTGATAACGAATTTGGATATATGAAATTCCACCACGTGCAACCTGATGAGAAGTCTTAGCTTCTTTCTCCAGTTTTCTGTAATCATATGTTGCGACAAGCAATTCGCCTTTTGTTAAAACAACTTCATCTGTTGTTGAAATAAGACCAGTAGTGTAGTCGATAGTATATCCCTGAGCTGATGCTCCTTTTTCTAAGGGCAATACAGTACCATCTTCTTTTACATGATAAACTGATTCTGAATCCCTTTCTACAAGAGGATTTTTAAGCTGAAATTCCCTTCCACTTAATGGTGAGGTACAAACAACCTCTTCTTCATCTATGCTAACAATAGTAACTTTAACAAGGTTGTATGATATAACTACATTTGCTTCCTGATCAACGGCATCTTCTTTTAATATGATAATACCATTTGATTCATCTATCCGATAAAGATCTTCTTCTACTTTAAATCCGTTAGCTGTTAGTGTTACATTCTCAATATAGGTTCCAGCAGGAATTTCTAAATCAAATGTAGTTTCCCTATTCCCGATCATTTGATCAATATATTCACGGGTATGTCTTTCAATATTTTTTTCTGTTTTGTATAAAGGTAGTTTTGTATGTGCTGTATCGCCTGATACCCTAACTAATGCTACGTTATCTGCTCCTGCATCAAGCACTCTTTTTAAACCTTTAACCAATGTAGTGCCATTGGGCTGGCCGTTTTCTTTCCAATAAATCCCGAATATATTTTTACCTTCATCAAACGATGTAACAGTAACCGGATTTAGAACAGGGCCATCGTTAGCAGTACCAATAAGGACAATTTTCTTTCCTCTTAATGTTCTGCTGTGCTGATTTCTGGTGTTGTCTCTTAATTCAAAAACACTTCCTGGGACATTAGGATAAAAATCTGGATAACTTCCTGTCACAATAAATTCCTCCTTCTGGATTGTTCTTATTATTTATTGTTAAGACAAAAAAATCTTTGTCTTAATTGCTTCGTAGCTATCTGGTCCTTTTAGCTGTGTATCAATTTCATTAATCTTTGCATTCTTGAATATCATTTCCCTTTCACTTCTAACCCCATATCTAACAGTTTGTTTTGCAAAGTACTGTTCTTTAACTTTTACTACTTCATCTGCTATTTGCTCTATAAAATAGACATCAAGTATTCCGTCATGTCTGAATTTTGATAAATAGTTCCAGATGAAGTCTTCAAATAAATCTCTGGTATCATCTGCCTCCTGATAGGAAGACCCCCAAAAGCCAAACTCAACAATATTATCAAACTGTTGAGAGTTAACTGTTATTACCTGTGATCGATCATTTGGATCAGTATACTCACTTTTCCATACTGGCTTTTTTCCTGTTCTCCCATCTATAGGTTGCCTATAATGTATTTTATAAGTTACTAATGGTGTTTTTATATTATCAGAATCTACTACATATACATCAGTTTCGGGTATAAAGCTCCAGTTGTAATGTTTAAATATTTTTTCTTCCAACAAAACTCTTATTGTATTAAAGAAATATTTTAGCCTTAATTTGTCCTTATCTCTTTCCATGTTAAACTCCTTAACTAGTTGATGATGAAACAATTACATCAAATACTTCACTATTTATAACTAAACTTAATTCTAGGTCTATTTTATTAGAATGAATGTTGGTGAAGTTGTAAGAATAATCCGATATTTTATTTTCATCTATCATTAAGCTTAGTTCTTCTTTTATCCTTTTTTCTATTGTAGAAGTATTCATGTAAAATCCTTTTCCAATAAACTCATCAGTTATTTCTTTTAATCTTTTTATTACTTCGTTGGCAATCCTTGTAGTATTAAGGCTTGCGTAAATGCTGTTATATTCCTTATTGGCAAGTGATACAACCTGATATGGAACTATTCCATTTCGTACAGTCTGAATGAAAACTGTATATCCAGCTTCAGTAAGTTGTATTAGCTCTGTATTTGTAAAGCTATAGTTAAGCCTGTTTATATTAGGAATATCTTTGTTTGTTGGACTAACGTCTGAACTTAAGCTGCTAATTAATCCTGCCAGCAATGTATCTCCATGTGTCATATAAACCCCTGTGTTTGAATATATATATGGCCTAGAAACAATACATCCAATATATTTCCCATAATCATAATTTGAGTGCAGTTTCTCTTTAATTTCTTCCATTGCTTTTAACATTCTGGAAATCCATTCGCCTTTTGATTCAGTACTCTTTTTTTCTGGAGCTTTAACAATTCCTATAGCATTTAATTTTTGGCAAGCTTTTGCTAGTTTCTCTACAAAGTATTGTTTTTGAGTGTGCTTATTTATATACTCCTCCTTATTAAAGAAAGCATATACATAATCACTACCATCACTTTTAGTCCATATGTTAACATAAGGATGTGTGTTATAAATAAAAAACTTTAAATCGTTGTTTTGTGCTGTTAGCTTAAAGGTAATATCTATCTTTCTAATAATAGGAGGATCAATATAGTTAGAATTATTCAATACAAATTTAAAATGAGTGTTTGCTAAGTTGTTGTTTAGAGTAACCATTTCACCATTTTTGACTTCGATATATTTCTTCCCATCATAATAATAAATATCTATTCTGTTTGTATCTCTCCAGGTACTAAGAACACCTTCTACATCTACTTTTAGACCTGTTATTTTACTATTTGGAATAATTTCATCTGAATAAAAAATATTTGTTATAATATCAGCTTTAGGCATGTATCCCTTTGGTTCATTTATTCTTCCATCTGGACTTATAAATGTTGGATATTGGGTAGGCAATATTCCATCATTTACAGTATAGTTTTGAGACTTTTCTTTGCTGATTAATTCATATAGCTCACTACTTTCAGTAAAACTATATGTTTTAAGTATTCCTGATTGGTAGTTTTGAAAATAGTCTTTAACTACTTTATCAGTAATTCTTTGTGAAGGTTTATCCCTATCAATGATTAAGGCATTGTCGTCTTCAGGAAATTGCTTACTATCAACTATATTTTCTCCCTGGTAGCCATATATTTCAAAGTCAACCAAGATGCCTTTTGGGATTGCAGGATAGTTATACCAGTAATCATCAAGGCATGTATCTAATGGCAGAATAATATCTACATCAATCAAATCTAAAACTTCATAGGCTTTCTCTAACTCTAAATATTTTTCTTGCTGTGTTTTATACTGTATTCTAAGTAGGTAAATAAGACTTGCCCCTGCATCCTGGCTCTCTCTAAAGGCCTGAGTTAATTCTCCATGGCCAAAAATATGTATTGCTTCTCTTTCATCCTGGATTAAATAGGGGTTTAAAACCTCTCCTTTTTCTGATCTGCCTATAATCACAAGTTTCCTGCCTTGAAAATTACCACTTTCTAATATGGAGTTTTCATATTCTATACGATTATAGTAATTTAAGATCTCTTTCATTCAGCTTACACCACTTTTAAATTACTTTGTTTTATTTCTGTAATCTTCTTTCTAACAACCTGCTGATTGACCAGCTCCTGACTTACTATTACTGTTTGAAAAGATACCTGTCCATCTTCACCTATTTCTGGACTTAGGTTGCCTACTCTATATTGTGTTATAGTGTTTCTACCTAAGTTTTGCTGGATTTCAAATATAAAATCATTATGAGCTATAGGAACTTCAGATTTGAAAAAATATTTAAAACGGGTAGTATAAGCATCTATAGCTTGATGTGATTCAAGTTTATCCTGCTCCAGTAAAAGCTTTGATCTTCTGGTTTTAGTATAAAACCAATTATATAGCCAACCAGTACCAAAGCAATCTACACAATCCTTGTCTCCTTTATCTGTTCTTGGATCATAACAATCACAATGTAGCTTGTGCTCACTATGAGCGACTATTACAACATGGCCATGCTTAAGGATAAACCTATCAAACTCTCTTTTAGTATAATTCATTTTTTAAAAACCCCTCTCAGAAAGAGGATAATCATTACTACCAGCTTTTACTGCATATACAGGCTTAGCTCTTCCTCTATTGTTTAATCCTCTTATCTGTTCTTCCCACTCCAAATAGCTTTGTTTTAGTAAGTTTAAAAGATCTTTTAAATCTCCAGGAGCATTTTTTTGAATAGTAAAATCAGCTAACTGCATATGTTTTCCAGATTTATTAAGCATAGAAATATAAACCCTGAAAAGCAAATCGTATTTGGTTTTTTCTTCAACATATTTACGCACATAAAACGGAGGAAGTTCTGTGTCGAATGGATTTCCACTATGCTCTGCTATCTCTTCGGCCAGTACGGAATTATCATATATTTGTAAAGCAATTTCCTTTTCAGGAAGATCAATAATTGTTTCACCAATTATGCTATATTTTATAGTATTAATACTGGTATAAAAAGGAGATAAGGCTGACAAAAAATTAAATTTATATTCCTTCCCTTTAATTTTAATTGTTAGGTTGTATTCATTGTTATTTAACAAAGCCATATTAATTCTCCTCAGCTATTGTTCCTCTTCCAAATTTCCAATAAATAATCCATAATCACTTATTTTTATACCTGCTACAGCCGGAAAAACAAATCCGATTATAAAACTATCAGCAGGTTCAGGTAAAGTGATATCAACAAAGGGTGAGATTTGATACCAGCTGTTTCCATAGTCTGTTGATAGTAGGCATACAACCTCACCAAGATCTCCACTACCATTGACTTTTAAGTATATATCAGACATAAGATCTTCTGTTGGATATTCTATGCTCACAAATTGTGTTTGACCATCAGGCAATGATTCTATTACAAACTCTTCTTCATTATAATAAGCTGTCAAAGAAGAAGTCATCATATATTCATCAGTTACAAAACTATCGTAATAAACAAAACTATAATTTGTATGATAAAGATCTATTTTATAATCTAAATATGTTACTCTATCAACAAGTTCTGCATCTCTTGCTAATCCTCCCTGAAATGTGGTACCTCCTATCTTTTTCCTAATTCCGTTCTCTAGTTCCAGGATGTGCAAATTTTGTTTCCTCCTTTCACACCCACATCAAGCAATAATCAAATAATCTTGGAGGGGTAGACTCGGATGTCTTTGTAAAATTTACCTTGAGCATTAAACTTGTAATATCCATTTTGTTCTTTTGGTTTTTTTGTATATCAACCCAAGTTTCGCCTTCATCTATGCTAATTTGATAAGTAATAGAGGTTCCTTCAGGGATATTATCATTAGCTAATAGGACAAATTCATTTGCCTTTTCAGGCAATTTAATAAGATCAGACTGGTAAAAACCATTGTTAGCAAGAGATAACTCAATACACATATAATCACTATTATAAGTAGTATTGTTTAAAACACCCTTGGGATAGATAATCTGCTTAGTAACATTATTTACATATTCTACAACAATGGGATCTACATAAGAATACTTATAATTAGAATTACCTAATCTAATGTCATAAAAATTTATAGTAGTCTTTTTTTCTATTTCAGCATCAATGTTATATTGCATTGTATTCCAGTGATAATCATGATATATAATACCGTCTTTAAATTTTGTGCGGTAAAAAGCCATATGCTAACCTCCATTTTAAAGCAAAGAGGAGAGGATAACCCTCCTCTGCTTTATTTTCTAAAAGTCTCGAAAGTAATGGACCAGGTAATTCTCATTCCTGTATTTTCAGCTTTTACAATCGGGCCAATACCAGCAATTGAAAACATATGAGAAGTCGAATGATCGTCTCCATCAAATAATCCAACTTCGTATATATCAAATGTTTTCTTATTGTACTCGTATTCAACAACATAAGTTCTTCCATCTACAGGCTCTGTGTTAAGCACAAGCTTGTCGTCTTTAATTGAAGAGTCAACTGTATTTTCAGGATTATCTTTTTCGTATACATTGATTATTCTGATTAAACCTGTATTTGTTAATGGGTATAATTGTTCAGGGTTCATTGCTGAATTAACCGCAACAAATTCTTCAGATGTTATAGCTTTTCTTGGCTGAGGTAAGCCTGGAGCAAAATCTGCTACAAAGTTAACAGTAACAGCATCATCTAATTTATAGGTTACGCTTAATATTATTTCGTCTGTAACTGTTGGTGGTGTTGAAAAAGCTATTATTCCTTTTTCGTAATCTTTGACCCAACAAGTTCTTGGAATATCAGGAGTTGGATTATCAGAAATTGAATATGTTATTTCAGCCCTGGTATCCTCTACAGAAACAAGTTCGTATATAGGATAAATGTTATCTAGTTTAAGCTCATTGCCTACTACAGCCGTTCCAGCAAATGCTTCTGTACATAAAGAGCCATATTCAACCAAACAAGGAAAAATAAGAGGTTGTCTACTATTTTCATATTCGGCATCCAGGCTCTTTTTAAATTTCTGGCTTTCTGAAATTATAACAGGCCTTCCTAACGGATGTCCTTGAGGCTTGTCGGAAATACCCATGTAATTAATTCCATTTGCAATTTTATACTTATAACGCACTCTTACATTGGACATCATAGAAGAGAAGAAAATCTTGCCTGTTTTATAATCTACGCCATAGACAAATTCATTGCTATCATCCTTTATATATTGGCCTTTTTCATTCAATGTTTTTGAACGATAATGTCTAACAGCAGTTTCTACTACTTCTGATCCAGGTACTATTTCTACAGAAAGGTTTTTAACTACATATAATTCCAAGTCAATAGAATCATATTCAGTTACATCAAAATTAAAGCCAATAATTCCTTTTGTAGAATCAACAACGAATATATCTATGTCTTTCTTTAACACCTGGCTTCTTACTGGATTGATCCCTTTTGCAAAAGCAATTGAGTCAATAGGCCTATACATTTCTTCGAGTTGAATTACAGACTCAGCAACCCCATCAACTCCCAGAGTAGAAGGGCTTACTATATCTGTAGTTAAGACGTTTAGTTTTACCAGTTTGCACTTATGATAAGGCATTTGTAATTCATAATATCCGTCAGCATTAGTATATTCGGTTGTATTCCCTTGATATGTGAAATTAACTTCTGTAAAACCGCTAGGGTTTGACAATGCTTTAGCCAGAATTTTACTTGAATCGTTCACTACTAGATTATGTTTCTCTATTGTTTCAATAATATTTCTGTTTTTATCGTATATATCAATTTTAACTCTACCTTTTGCGTTTACAATTTCTCGATCTTGTAGCACAAAGAAGACCTCCTTGTTAGAATATTTAGCCTTTTAATCAAATACTATTTCCCATACTACCCTTAATGTTTCATCTGCTCTTTTTAAGAATCCTTCGCCCTCAATATTTACTATAGAGAACATTTTATCAGGATAATGTTTTTCTATAGCACTATATTCATAATTAACCGTATATTTAGTAGATGGGCTTACTCTGGAATTATTTAAGAATGTTAATACTCCTGTTTTATAATTTATTTTATAGTCTTCATCTTTAACCAAAACAATTCCATTTGAACTAACAATTCTTTCCGAATCTACTACAATATTATCCTCTTTTAAGACAATAGGAGCACTTACAAAGCTAGCACTACTAGCTGGAGATGTTACAGTTTCAGACATACTCTTTGAGTTAATATCACTGGCTAAAGGCTTGCTGAATAGAGCTAGAGACTTTATCCTTACAGGAACATTAGGGTTACCCTCTTCAAATTTAGCAACGTAAGTTACTTTTCTTTCAGAATAATCATAGTACGGATAGTTAATGCCTGATTTTGGTTTTTCAATTACTGCTCTATGATAATTTGTTTTAAACTTGCCAACTGTTTCAAACTTTACGCTAACATGTGGCACATTTTCTCCAATCCATACCAAGCCTTCATATTTACCATTACTTGGACTCTTAATTAGTAGAAATTCTCCCTCTTTTGGAGTAGAATATTCTGGTGCTGGGGTGAATTGTTTTTCATTATAATAAATCTCAACTGATTCTGGAATAATCTCGCCTGTGCCTCTATTATTTAACTCTATAATATTTGCTTCTGGAGGAAGAATGTTTGCATATTTAGCAGGAACCTCATTGCTTACAGCATACTCTTCAAAAACACCTACTTCATCATCATGTATTTTTTCAACAGGAACTGAATTAGCATAACTTGGAACTTCATGTGCTAAAGAGGTAAGGGATTTTGTTAGCCCATCTGTAATGATACCTTCAAACTCGAAGATTCCTTCTTCTCCAGCATGTTTTAATCTAAATGTTAGCTCCTTATCTGGTAGGCTCCTTACTAGAAATTGTAAGGTTTCAGAGTTGTTGTCATAAGTGTTGTTAATCATTGGCATAATTTCAAGATTACCATTATTCTCATGATCTATTTTTTCGATAACGAAACTAACTTCTTTTCCATCTTCATCTATAATCTCTAAATCAATATCAGTAGATTGGTCATCTGTTCTGGAGTGTATCAAAAATATAACCTCTGATGCTTTTAAGTTAAATGAAATAGAATCTCCTGGATTGATTGTTTTATATGCTATTCCTCCGTGATAAATAATGTCCTCATTATCTTCTCTATGGTTATATTCCTGAGACCAATTACCTTTATATTTAAAAATTTCATTCATGCCATCTAAAAATGTTCTGTTATCAATACCAATCCCTATAAAATTAACAACATCAGTTGAATATTGCTCAGGCTCTACATATGCAGCCTTCTCAGTACCCTTATTATATGTTATAGAAGAAGGCCAATTTCCTAAAACATAAGCCCCACTACTATTTCCAGAAACATTAGTTCTTCTATAAATACATCTAGGATTGTATGTATATTCCCAATAGAAGTCTTTTCCCTCTAGAGGGGCATGTGCAGTTCTATTTCCTTTGTAGTGAGAGTAGAAAGCTGGACTTTTCCAAAGAATATCCCTGGGATCTCCCGATAATGCTTTGACAATAATATCAGAAGCAGTATTAACTACTAAATTATCTTTTTCATATGCTTCTACAACTTCTCCTCTTTTGTCAAGTTTTTCAAGACGAATACGCCCCTTTGCTTTTATATCTTTGATCTCTTGCAAAGAAAAAACCTCCTCTTAGTCTTTTGTGTATGTATTAACTAGATTTCCGTCTTTATCTATAATTTCTATTTTGATCGAATCAGAAGTATTTACTGAAACATTATCCATTAAACCATTTCCCGAATGCCCTTTTCTTTTCCTTATTTTTTCCTCTAGAGCATTGTATAGCTTTGGATTTTTGTTTTTCAACATGTTTAAAAGTCTGACAAGATCTTTGTTCATAATATCCCCCCCTCATTATGGAGATAGCCCCATTGGAACTTGCCCCATAACAGCAACCCCCATAATGTCATACATTACATCTTCTATGTCATCATCATACAAATCAAATAAAATTGTCTCTTTAAACAAAAATTCTTTTTGTAGTGCTAAATAATCTTTTTCGAGCATAGCTAGATGAGAAATAAATTCAGAAAAATCATACCTACACTTTTCCCTTAATCTGTCTTTAAAAGTAGGAGATACTATCTCTACTTTGACTGTATTTTTATGCTCAAGAAATTCTTTTTGTTTGTTTAACTCAATATCTATATATTCACTTATTAACTTCACTAAGAAATAGGTTTCACTAACCTTTTTCTTTTTATCTTCTAAATAAGAAACTATGTCCTTTAATGATTTTAAAACAGCAAGATTGTCTTCATAACCCAAATATGGCATAGCCAAGACGATATCAAATAAAGTGATATCTTTACATATATCCTTTAGTTTTAAGGTTACATCTGAAAAATAAATATCAAGTATAGGTTTAATAAACCTTTCTGTTAAATATACCTGTGTACTCCCATCCTCTAGATGTAATACAACATTAACGCTTTCAGTTGGCTGTATTAATTCTTTCTGAAACAACCTGGATTCTATTTCTATTCCTGGAATAAGATCTGATAAACCTAAAAGCATTAAATCTTCAACCATTGTTTGTAAGATAAACGCATAGTTTTCATGTATATCTGTTTTTTTAATTTCAACAAGAAGCTTAACAAGCTCATTATAACTATTAACTACTTCTTTAAAATTGATATTTGCTGTGTCTTTATGGTTGGATTTTGGATCTATATTACTTTTTAAGTTTTCTTGTGTGTTTAAACAATGTATTTCCTCAAATTCTGCTAGATGCATAACGTGCTTGATGTAGTCTATCGCTCCAAATAAGGCGACATCACTCATTTTAAAATCAGCATAGGCTTTGGAAATATGCTCTTTAAAAGTTTTAAAGTACTGTTCTGTTAATGCTGCCTGTATATTTTCTTCTCCATAAGTAACAGCATTGATTTGTTCACTCATAAAATCATTGATGGTTTCATAAATAAAGTGATCCATAAAAATATTAACCAAATCTTCAATAAACATTCCAATACTACTGTCATTAATCAAATAATCCTTCCAAAAACCTAAAACTTCATACGGCTTAAAATTTACCAGATCTGTTTTTGAGATGAAGTCATTAATTAAAGCAACCGTTAGATCTTCTACCGATAACCCTACAAAATCTTCAAATCTTTCATAAAACACCCTTTCAACTTCATCTCCTAGTGAAATAAAATCAAAGTTGTCAAAGAGTTTGTCTGTTATAAATATTTCAGAGAGATAATCGTTAAAATACACGTCTAAAATACCAAAAAGAAAACCATCTATATCTCCTATTACTTCCGTTCCTTTTTTGTCTGAATAAACTATAAAAGGATAGTAATCAGAAGGAAGACCCTGTTTAGAGACAGCTCTTAACCTTAGTTTATTTAAACCTCTTTTTAGATTTATTAAAGGATTGCTTTTTGTTTGTACATAATAAGATTCCTTATTATCTTTACAAACCTTTTTTAATCTATACCTATAGTTCTTAGAAACATCATTAGCTTCAGAATCAAAAACTTCAGTAAAAAGATTGAAGTGTATAGTTTCTTTTGTTTTATCTACTGTTTTTATTCGGTATTTTCCATCGCTGGGTAGATTTATTGTCTTTGTCTGAATCTTTCTCAACTTATATCACATACCTTATTCTGGTATAATTAGGTCCTTGTTCAATTATTTCTATTACACCGTTTCTAACACCATGACTTTGTATGTATGGTATTTGATTTATGCTTACCCCCTGTAGTATAACCTCAATATCCCCTTCTTCAAGCTTTTGATTTATTTCAAAAATAATTTCTTTCAAATTCACATCTACATTTATTTCTTCTTCAGGATAAATTAATTTAACCTCTATATTTTCTGTTTCTTCTATCGGATTATTGCCTAAATAATCTTGATTTATTTTTTCATAGTAAAACGCATGTTGTTTCGACCAATCGCTATGTTTATCTTCAGAGATTGCCATAACCCTAACAAAGTATTCTTTATCTAATTCGAGATCATTAACTTCTAGAGATGTTCCATATGTTTTGTTTTTGTAAACTAATGTTTCAAATAATTTGTTATCACTAATTTCTATATCATAACTAATAGCTCCATCTATTTCTGTCCACTCAAAATATAAATTATCTATAATGCTTTGATGCACAGGGGATATAATATCTGGTGCTTCCAGGTCAATTTCTTCAGTAGTAGTAAAAGAAAATGTATAATTATTTTGTAAAGGATTATCCAGGACATCCAATATTGTTTTAGCAGAATCCTCTGAATTAAGATCTCCTACTACTATAACCTGGTATTTTACACCAGGTTTTAAATTGTTGTTTGGTATAAAAACTGCCTCTCTGGTTTTTGCATGATATTCATACTTTCCGAGAACAAGCATTCCTCCCTGAACAACCATAAATGTATCTGTATGAATCGAATTAGGATTAATATCTCGAGAAAACTCTATTTTTATTTGAGAATCTAAAGGTACACGTATATCTAGGTTTCCTGGAGTATGACCTACAACTTGTGGATATAAATATGGCTGCATTTTTTACCACCTGCTACTTTTTTATTAATCTAACAAATCTTTATGCCTACCACAGTAAATAGGATTATCTTCAGGAACCTTAGCAGCAAAGGTACATTGTGATCCATCAGATTTCTTAGCCTGGCATCTTGGTTCTCCTTCTTTTGTTAAATCTGCAAAATCACTTTCTTCTTCTGTGGCAGATTCTTCAGCTTCTTTTTTCTCTACCTCTTGTTCTCCCTCATCTTCGGCTTCTTCCTCAATAGGCTTTTCTTTACTTTCTTTTTCAACAGTTTTAGAAGTTTTATCTGAAGACTCTTCAATCTTGATTTCTACTTCAGTTTCAGTCTCTTTAACTACTTCTTTATCAGGTTGTACTTCTTCTGGATCTTTAACCTCTTCTCTTCTTAATGTTCCTAATCTAATTCCTCTTTCTATTCCAGACATATCTAAGGTTTTCAACTCTTCATCAGTAAAGACTCTTTTTGGATTTGATCTGGTTAAATGAGTTCTTGTTTTTTCATCAAAGTATGCGTACCCCCTATTTATATAAACAGCATACATTCTAATACCACCTTTCATTTTATAAAATTTATGCAAGAGGTAGAGCTTAAGCCCTACCTCTTAATTAATTTACCTTAGTTACCAGAAACCAATTTAGATTCATCAATTGTACGAACAAGCATTGGCTTTTCGTATGTTATGTCAAGTGCAATGTTTCTAGCTGTAGCGACTGCCTTGCCCTGATCCAGGATTCCGATTCCGTAACGTTCTTTAAACTTCAAGTTGCGGATATCTCTGTATGGATCAATAAAGTCATCAGTTGTCATTTTCTCTCTCTGCACAATTACACCAACGTTATTTCTATCAATAACATACATATCAAAGGTTCTGTCTACCTGACTAAATGGAATAAATGGACTGACTAACAGATTCAATGCAAATGGAATACGACCATTAGCTGCGTTTTTGTCAATCTTAATACTTCCTTCAGAACCCAGGGCTGGTTTATCAAAAATAGAAATTAAACCGTTTTTCACAAATATAGACCATGTTAGAGGATGAATTAAAATATCTGTTGGAACATATTCGTTAGCCATAAGGGCTACTATAATGTCAAATAAGTCCTCAATAGCCAATGTATCATTGAATTCTCCGTGCTCGTTACGACCAGTGGTTCCTGCCTCTGGATATTTCTTTCTTAACTTATTATCAAATACAACGTGTCCATGCTTTGACATAGCTTTAAACAACAGTTCTTCTTTAAGTCTGGCCAGTGCACGACCTGCTGCCTGGATGTGCATGCCGATAACATCCCACTGGCTATCGTTGATTAACTCTTCAGAAATTGGTACCAAGACACCTTTTTTGGTGACGTCTACCTCGGTAGCTTTTTCTTTGAGCATAATATCCAGTGTGTCTGTTGGATACTCTTGAGTTTCTCCAACTTCGTATGCTCTTAGTGCACCGATAGCAGGGAAAATCATCCTATTACCCTGATCTAATTTAATGGTTTTAAAGAGTTTGCTGGCCAGATAAATTGGCTCAGCAGCTAGCTCCAAAACACCTTCCATAACTTTAGGTAGCAAGATTTGAGCATCTCTAGAAGTTAAGGCTTCTTTTATAGTCATTGGGTATTCAGCAATACCAAACTTGGCTGTAGAGCCTTCGCTCATTAATAACGTATACTTTTCTATAAACTCAACAACTTCTGCTCTTTCTTTTTTGGATTTAGTTTGAATATATTCTTTAAATGTTTTTGGCATCTAAATTTCCTCCTTAGTTTATTTCAAGAATTTTCTGATAACATATACTACAACTGTAATAGAATATCTACGCTGCCTTCTACCCCTTCAAAATCCAGGTTGCTTGGCATGCCTGGCATTTGATGAACAGCCATAAAGTCAATAGTTACCTGAGCAGTTGCAGTAGTATTTTTAAGCAGTTTAACAATTACAAGTCCGCTTACAGGATCTACAAAGTCAACTTCAAAGTCAACGCCTTCTTCCATACCTTCTACATGAACTTTATAAGAGCCTTCAACCATAGGTGTGTGTTCTTTTAGAACTCTGAATGTATATTTTTCGCCTGCCTGGATACCTGCCTGAATGGTACCTAAAAGCTCACCTTTGTATTCCTTTTTGTAGTTCATACCATCGGTTAAACCTGGAATACCTGTAGCTCTATACTTTTCTGCATCATAACCATCCCTATAAGATGCATCATATGGATAACCTTCATCAGTTAAGTGGCTGGCTAAGTAACCTAAATCTGGGCTTTCTGGCTGGTCATAACCTTCAGGCATGACATATTTCAACCATCCAGCAGGAATAAGGTTGCGATCTATAGCAATAACTGTTCCTACTTTCTGATCTATATCGTCACCCATAACTGACTTATAGACAATTTCAATATTATCTGTTCCAGCAGCTGGAGCAGAAGTTAACTCTACTTCTCCTAATACGTGCTTAATAGAAGCAACTTCTACTCTTACACCGTCTACTTTAACAACTAAATCTTCTATTTCTACGTCTGGATGGATAGCAGTTCTTACGTGGAATACTTTATTTTCTCCGTCTCCACTGAACACTTCCATTTTTTCTTTAAACTCTTCCCATCTGACAAAGCGACCGTTTTCGTCTGATTTAACCTTGTCTCCAGGTTTTAAGTCGCCATACGCAGAACCCCATTCTGTCTTTTCTGCATCTTCTCTGCGTAAGAAATAAGGAACATTAATTGTATTTCTAGTAATAAATGCAGGAATATTTCCTTTGAAAGTATCATCTATATCCTGATAAATGTTCAGTGAAGATACACCAACAGGCTTGTTTGCAGTTCTGACATATGTATCTCCTTCTTTTGCTTCTGGCGAATCATCTCTTTCTACTACGTCTACGCCACCATTAGCAATAGTTAGCATATTGTAATACATATTGTCATCAAAACTCTTTCTTTCTCTGTCGGGAACTACAGCAACAATACGACCCTTTGGAATTACAACCCAGTTATCAATTTGGCCACCAAAATGATATTGAAACAATCTGGGCAACTTAGGATCCACCATTAACCGAGTAGATGGAGAGTCTCCCTGATCCTTTACCAACTTAGTTTGTGTACGAGTATATCTTTCTTTTGTACTTTTTATGATTTTTGTTTTATTATCTTGTGGAAATAAAGCCATCTAGTTTTCCTCCCTTGATATTTTTATTGTTTATAACATGGCATTGATTTTTAGATCAACGTCTGTATAATCTTCATTACTCAGACTATCATCACTTTCAGTAACTACATTTTCCTCATTGGAACTATGTAGCCCAGGATTAGTAACTTGACCTGCTTCAAGAATTTCTTCGCCTTCCTCTTCTTTGCTTAATAACTTTTTCTCCTCCTGGAGATCTGTTAAGCTGTCATTTAGTGACTCTTCTGTTCTTTTAATGTGCTCTAATACTTTTTCCTCTCTATCCTCTTCTTTTAGTTTTCCTAGCTGAATTTTTAAGTCAACTACTTTTTCTGCCAATGCTTTCTTTTGGTTTTTCTTTAGCTCAGCATTTTCTTGAACTAGTTTTTCAATCTCTTGATTAAGGTTTTCTAATTTGCCTTCAAGAATCTCTTTTTCTTCGGAAAGCAGTCCATTTTGCTCCTCTAAGGTGCTAACCTTAGTCTCAAGATTTGAAATTTTTGTTTCATAGACTTCAAGCTTTTCTTCTTTTAATCCAAGCTTTTCTTGCAAGTTTTCTAACTGTTTTTCCAGTGTCATTGGTAAACCTCCTTGTATATTCTCTTTTTTTTCTTTAACTGGTTCTCCCTTGCTTTTTTCAGGCTCTTCTGCATCTCCTACAATGCTGGTAACTTGAGCAAACTTATCGGAAGGAACGTTTACAAAAGAAATTTCTACAAAATAAATATCTCCCAGTATTAGATGGGCAACTTCTTTTTCTTCTTTACCGTATTCCCTGCCTGGCCAATGCATACAGTTGCCTTCTTCTATCCAGTCTGTGCCACAGATTGAACAATAAGCATGCTCTGCATAAGCTCCAATACTAACTGTCTTATATCTGCCATCCTTAACTTTTTGGACAGCTTCTGGATCAGTAATTCGGCATTTTAGTCTGATTACAGGAGGACCAGCTTGCGAGGAGCTTGAAAAAGTAGCAGTTATAACCCTACCTATAGGTTCTCCTGTTCTTTGATTGTGATGTGTAAGGACAGGAGCTTCATAAGGATATGTCCAGGAGTATTGTCCTGTTTTTTTAGTGCTGTCTCCTTTTAGCTCTTGTGCAGTATAAGTAGTATAGTTTCTTGTAGTCATAGCATGAATTGCATCAATCCACACGATAACGCCATCTTCACTATTGTTTTCTGTTACACTATTGCTGTTTTCTACTTGGAAATTTGTTACGTCAAATGATTCTACAAACTTTTTCCTCAACCAGCTACCCCCCTTTCTGTATTTGATCTATTGCTATATGATAAATAGTAATTATCAATAAATGGTTGAGTAGGTAGTTTTTCAAATATCCTATCAGTAAGAGTAATTTCTTCTACTACTCCGTTGCTTTGGTAAAATATTGACTTTACACCATGTCTTTTACCTACATCTGCAAAACCACAATTATAAGCTCTCATTAAAAATCCATTTGACAAGTATAGTAATTTATACTCCAACACGTCAAATATCGAAGACTGTTTGGCAATAACATCATGTAGATCTTCTTTTTTGTTTAAAGACTGAAGTAATTGTTTTTTCAAGATGTAAAAAAATTCTGATAAATATTCCTCTACTTTATCTCCTAAATATTTACTAGGATTAGGTATCTCACTTTCCAGCATTAACTCTTTATCGCCAGCCATATAGCCTTTTTTATAGGCTTGAGAAGCATAGCTAACAGTAAAATATTTGATGCTTCTCTTTGCATTTTCCAAGCTATATAACATTTCTCTAACCACTAAGTCTTTGCTTTTTATATCTTCAAAATAAAAATCTATATTATCTACTATTTCTCTTCTTGTCTGCATATAAGTAGTTAATATCTTGCTACCCAAAATGCTACCTTTTAATTCACTATTGATAAATTCTGAATGCTGGTTTTCAGGATTGACTTTATTATCTGTTTCGCTAGTGTCTTTTTTAAACAAGTTTCCATTAAACAGACTAAAGTCTGTAACAGGCTCTAATCCAAGTGCTTGTCTCATTTCGCTATGTGAAATAGCATTATGTTCATATTTGTAGATAATGTGGTTTTCCAGTTTAATTTGCATATCTATATCAATTTCATTAAACTCAAACTGTGCTGTATGATCTGGATTTAAAAATGGATCATACCCACCTTCCAGCAATAATTCTCTTAAAATAAAATGATTTATAAAGTCCTGTACTACTGTTTGATAAGCCTCAACAGAATCACGCATTTCTACAGACTGAGTTTCAGCTGTAGATCTGTTACTGGTATCTCCTCTACCCATTACAGTTTCAGGAGTTCCAAAACCTGTAAATACTCGTCTTTCAAAGTATTTTAAATACTTTTCTACGTCAAGAGCTTGTCTTTCTGCTCCTAATACTTTTACATCATGTCTTTCTGAAACTACCAGTGCACCCTCTGTAGGCATTGACTCTATTTGAATTTTCATTTCTTCAATCTCTTCATCAGTAGCTTCATAACCAGGCTTATCTAAACCAACTTTGTATAAATACAATGGGTTTAAATGACGGTATATTAACCTGGCCACATTATCCTCTATCTCTCTTAAAAGCCTGACGTCATCTAGAACGGGAGTAGCCAAGGGAACTCCAAAGAAACGCCCAGCAGGTTTTTTGTAATATATGTGAACTATATCCTCTGTCCTAAAGTTTTTTTCATTCCCATCCACTTCTTGCTTGTATTTTCTTACTGTGCCATGTTCATCAACCTGTATTGTAACTGTTGAAGGATGAAGCCTGAAATAACCTGCAACTGGTTTTTGGCCACCTAGCCCCTTATATGCTATCCCCTTTACTGAAATAGGATCCTGTCTGGCTTTAACTAAAAACACATTAGAATATTTTACAAGGTCTTCAGATATGTCCTTCCAAAACTGATCAATAGGTTCTCCCATTGCATCAGACAGCAACATTAATCTTTTCGTCATATAATCTTTAACCTTGTCGTCTTTATATTTTATTTTCCAGCCTGCCTTAAACATTAATTCTATATATTTATCCAGAGCCTGGCGAACATAGCTGTCTGTATTATATGCTGCATCAATTTCTTCAAAATCAAATGGAGATTCCTGAAAATCAGTCCTGCTTCCTTCTAAAAAAGCATATCCTATTTTTTTAATGGTTCTGGCCAACGGATTATCGCCTGCTTTTGACTCCCCATAAATTGTTAATCTTCTTCCTATCCAATTTTTAAATCTATCAAAAATGGATCTTTTTTTAGCCATAAATATCCCTCTTTAGTCAAAGTATGTGAAATGTTCTTTGATGATGCCGTCACCATCTGAAATTAAGAACATTTGCTGAGCAGGCCTTGCATTGGTATACATAATTTCGTTGGATAAAACATCTCCCCCAACTATAGAAGGCAACTTATACCAATTATGTCCTACCCCCTCCAATTTTTCTTGATGATGCAAATGCCCCTGGACAATATAAACCTTTTCGGGAGAAACCCCTGCTAGCCTCATCATATTTAACACATCCAGCTGGCCAGTATATTTTCCATTTCTTATATTGTTTCCATGGGTTTGCAATATGGTTGAATCATATATTTTTACTATCTTATTTGCTTTGTTGCTAACATCCATTTCTATGGAGTCATAATCTTCCATGAGTTTTTTAAGAGTGTAATTAGCTACTACATCCCAATTAACACCATCTTTTGAGTGATTACCTCTTACAGAGGAATATCTTATATATGGCATGTAATTGTATATAGTTTTTAAAAAGTACTGTAGGGCATCAACATAACCCATAAACTGATCTTCGTATTTTACATCCTGGTGATCTCCCTGACCTGGATATACATGTGCATTAGGATCATCTAAACCATCTCCGTAGTTTAGAACTACTACCTCTTCAACCTGATATTTATCAATGCAATCAATAATATCTTGTAAGTATTTATCTATTCTTTTTTCGAATATGTCTTTATTAAATCCCTCTATATTTCCTAAGAGGTTTTCTCCTAATACAAGCTTTCCATAATGCCAATCAGTTATATTAACAACAAGAGTTAATCTATCTTGATTAGCTGAAACATCAAAGTATTTTGGGGTAGACCACTCAAAAGGCTCTATTTTTCTCAGGATTCTTTCTGTAATTTTATTCGTTAAGTATTCTTTTTCTTTAAACTTTTTGTTTTCACGAAGAGCAGCCCTATATGTTTCTTCTCTTATTTTTCTCTTCAAGTTTCTTTTTCTTCTAATCTTGCTAATCTCAACAAGTGACTCATCATCTAATTCGTTTAGCTGGTCTTCTGTGAACTCTAAATCATCATGAGTTATTCTAAGTGCAGTTTTAATATAATAAAGATCATCTCTATCTATTTCCAGTTCGTCTGAACATGCCTGTAATGAGAGACGGTCTTCTGGGTTTGTAGCACAGTACATTTCTCTAAAAAGCTTTTCTTCTTCTTTTGTAAATTTAATATACCTTCCATCAGGAGTTCTTATTAGATAATACTCTTCATATTCTTCTACCTTTGGACCCATTTCTTTTCTTCCTTCATAAATTTCACTTGGTCCGTTATCATAATCTCCTACTTCTATATCATACTTATTCATCCAGTACTTAATCGACTTATGATCAACCCCTAGTTTTCTGGCTAGAGGTCTTTGCCCACCATACCTTTTTAGATGTTTAAGCAAAGTATCTTTGCTACTTCTTATGTACTTCCAGTTTAAGCTGTCCATACTTCCCTCCCCTGTCATATCTCACAAACATAAGTCTTAGGATATTGGTTGCTTATAAAATTGCTGTAGTTTGGAGCTTTATTAAAGCATAAATCCTCAATATCTTCTGAAGTTGTTGGATAACCAGTTCTATAACTACCCTGGTATCTTCCTCTGTCAATACACCCATCCAGGGAAATTGGTTCAAATATACCCAAAGCTGCATTATACTGTGTTCCAAATCCAGATTTAATGAGAAATGATTCAATCCACTCTTCTATACCTTTTTCAAAAGTAAACCTATCTATTGTTAATAAGACCTTAGAAAACCTAGTTAACAATCTATACAGCTGTCTTATTTTTTCTTTTTTTCCTACCACCACTAAATCTTTCATCATGTTATTTGTTTGCTGGTGTGTAAATTTATATAAGTCCACTATTTTGCTTTCTATGTCTTCGAAAATTTCTTCAATAACATCAAATATAATATCTGCAACACCCTCAAAGTACATACAATCCAATAAGCCATTAGGGTTTTCTGGATTTGTTTCTGCAATAAAATCAAATAAGCCAACAACTCTGCTCATGGCTTTATTTTCAAAATCTCTAAACTGCATAACTACATTATTAAGCAAATTTTTAAATGGAGATAAAATCATTCTTGTTAACTCATTGGCTAATTCATTTGCCATTCTCATGTCCTTGCCATAGGCGATTGCTAAAATCCCCCTGATTGCATCTATAGCTCTTATTAATTCTTCAAGAGAATAAGACTCTCCTCCAATTACCAGGCTTTTATTTATCTCTAAATCTTTGTAAAACTCCTCTAAACTGTTTTTTTCTCCGCCATATACAGCCTTAATTAATAGTTTTAACATGCAGCACACTTTACCACCGAGATGGTCAAAAGGTGTTGCCAGGATTAAATAACCTGCTTTTTTAAGATAACTACTTGTTTTTTCTGCTTTTTTGTGAAAAATATAAGATTGAGAGGCGGCAAAGCTTACATTGCTTCTAATATCAGCTAATTTAGTATCTATCTTCTCAATCTGTCTTTTTAAAAGTTTTGCTTTTTCTTTATGACCATTGCTTAAAGCATTATGATAGCTTGATTCAAGGTTTTTCTTTTTGTCTTCGTAATACCTAATCTTGTTGTTTAAAGAATATAGCTTGTTATAAAGGTTGTTTTTTGTTTTTGTGTCATAAATTTTTTCCAAATGATCATCAGTCTGGTAATGGAAGGAGAGCTTATTAAGGTAACTTTCAATACTTACAGTATCTATTTCTAATAAATTTCTTAGTTGACTTTTATCGTTTTCTTGATCAAACTTCATAGTAAGTAATCTTTTATAAAAGTCCCCCCTTATATCTCCATCTAATCCTCCAGCTCCACTCTCAAAGCTGTAAACAATTTGCTCTTCATTACTAGTAATTGGTAGCTGGCAATAATACTTTTTAATAGCGATTTGTTGATATTCAGAAAAAGAAACGTTATTATATGTACTCCCCTGAAGTTCACTTTCTATAAAATCAAGCAAATAATCAATATTTGCTATATTTTGGTCTACTATTTCAGCAACATCTTCAGGACTTGTATATCTGTCTAGTTCTAATACTTCTTCTATATATTCATTTGCTGGAGAATCTTTTAACTTGTATGTAATATCTGGCTTATAATCTATGCCTTGATGCTTCATTGACAACCACCTTTGTTATGTAATTTAGCAACGAAGGGACAGGGGGGAGAGAACCTTCGTTGCTATAGATGAGGTGGTATAGTGGATTTTAATTGCTCTAAAAAGAGCGTCTTCCTGGGGTACGTATTTGGCGGCCACGAGAACCCCAGGTTGCATAATGATTTCCGTGCTTGTTACTACTACTGCTAACCCATTGTATAGATTTCATGTGCTTTACATAATCAGGCTCTCTTAAATCCTCTTTGTCTTTTTCCTTGCCAAATTCCTTAGTAAAGATTTTGTCTTCTCCTTTTGATCGGAAAAATGTTTTCACATATGCCATAGTTCTGGCTACTCTTTGTTTTTCAAGCAACTTGGCAATTTCAGGATATTCATGGTTATAGCAAAGTATAGTTAGCATAAATGCATCTAAAGCATGTTCACTTTCGCTTGTAAAGATTGGTTTTCCTGTTAAGGATCTCTTTACTACTTGATACCTTTCCATTTGTGTATATATCATTTCATCATGCTTAGATAGCATTAACTGATCTCTTTCCAGCATGATTGAGGTTTGGTTTACCATAAATGTTTTTACTTCTTTTTTATCTATAGTATGATCGGTTGGATCTCTAACCTCAATCTTACTTTGGAAAGCAATACCCTTTACCACCTCTTTGTCAATTTTCTTCTTTAACACCTCTACCTGGTATTCGCCATATCCCCTGTCTACATAAATCTTATTAGGTTTCCAGAATTTATTAAGACTAATAATCTTTTTAACTGCATTGTCAAAAGTAAATTCAGTTGAAGGAATCTCTACTCTTTCTAGGACCCTTACACGATTAACACTTGTATCATATTCAGTTACTACAATCTGTGTTGCATCTCCATATTTATCCCAGTCAACACCAATTACTGTTATATGATCAGCTATTCTTCCACGCTTTCTCATTTGAGCGTATGTATAATCAAACTTGGATTCGTCTATCTTCTTTTTATTGAAAACCCCTGTCGTTTCGTCTCCAAACTGGGCCTCAACCTCATGAATATAACCCTGAGCAGAGAACATGGCTCTCATCTCTGCTTCCATTTCAGAAGACCATCTTGGAGACACCCATGAAGGATAATGATATTCGTGCCAACCGTTTCCGTTTTCTCTTATAATAATTTCTTCAGCATCTTCTGGTTTTTTTGCCTTAAAATATGCTTCCCTATCGGTAATTCTCCAGGATTTGCTTGCATTAGTACACCATTGCCAGAATAGCTTCCTGGCTCCAGTAGGAGTTGAAGAACACCAGACACCAATGTTTCCCACATCTTCCAGCTGCATACCCATTATAGAGTTAAGGTCGGCATCACTAAGATAGTCAGTTTCATCAAGATATATCCAATCAGCACCCTGACCCCTAACGTTTTTGGCACCCGATCCACTGGACGTTCCAGCGGATAGTCCAAGAATAATTGCACCATTACCAAACTCAATACGTTGTGGAGTTTTTACGTCACGAACTACACTTAATTGCAAAAGAGGATTCCCTTTAATAAATTTACGTAGCTCGTCAAATATGGTATCAACCTGAATTCTCAACGGACCTACTACCAATTGTTTGCTGTTAGGGTGAGTAAATGCATAAAAAATCATATGCAAGATCATGGTAAAGGTTTTGCCAGTTCGCCTACCCATTCTGGCAACTTTTAGTTTGTGTGGATCTCTTAGTAGTTTAGCTTGATACCATCTAGGTGTTGTATCAAGAAGAACCACTGAAAACATTACAGGATCGAATAACGCCTGACTTAATTGAGGGTCCTTTTCTATTTGTTCAAATAAAGACTGCATATGTTTTTCCATTTTAAAATACTCCTATTAATATGTCTGATGAAATCTTCTGGCTTCTGACCCTAAAGCATTTCTTATTCCTGCTCTATTTCTTTTAATCATATCAACTGCTCTTGCTCTGTTGATATAATTAATTTGAGTATCTATATATCCGCCTCCTAAAAAATTGAAATTGTTATTATAATAAGCGGACTGTTCTGCTCCCTGTTTAACTACTGGAGCAACTTCAACAGCAGCTGAACCAAGTGTATAAGCAAACATGGCACCAGGAGCAATACCCCAAGGTATGTTTATAAGAAGTTCTTTAGCTAATGCTGTACCGAATCTTTCTCCTTCTTTAATTCTTCTGCTAGTTCCACCAATAATAGATGCCACTTCAAGACCAAGCCCTACAGTACCCCAAAAACCTCTTTCAGCTAATTGAATTTTGTGTCGTTCTGCAAAATTACCAGCTTTGCCAAATGCTTTATCAAAAACCTCTCCACTTTTCTTAACAAACTTGCCTTTTGTATTTGAATACTGAGCCATATAATCATCTCAACTTCGACAAAGCCAGTGTAAGTGCACCATCAGCCCCCATGGTAGGATTACTTCTACCGTCATACATCATCGATAATGGTTGATGTATGCCAGGGGTTGCATGAGCTTGAGCAACTATATTGTGGCCAAATATATTATTCGGAATAGTCTGATTTCTTAAAGCTTTAAATCCCACAGCACCAATAGCGGCAGTGTAAGCAAGAGCCCTTCCAGCACCAGTTAAGTTTATGCCTGTAAAAACATTATTTAAGTTTCTAACTCCAATATTTGCAAATCTGCTCATTTAAATGCCCCCCTTAAACAAACGGTATTCCTGCTATGTCAAATCTACCTTTGTTATCCCTAAGAAGAGTTCCTGATCCTACAACCCTTCTAGATATATCAAAGGCAGCATGAGTAGCTAAATAACCAATCCCAACCTTAGCCAATCCTGTAGTTGCCATAGGGTCATTCTGAGCTAAATTACTAAGAATTTTCATCTTTTTATAACCACTCACACCAGTTGTACCTAGAATGGCTTTTCTATAATTTGCTCTATTAAGCTGGGTAAGTCCAGCATCTCTTAATTGTTTACCCATACCTTTAGTAATGTAATTGTCTTTTACTAACCTGTTTATACTGACACCTACTTCTTTATCTATAAGAGTGTTAAACAAAGAACGACCACCAGCTTTAAAACCATCATCAGCTACTGCACGTGCAGCTCTTGTCAATGCTTCGCCAACTTGACTTACTGATGTTCTAATGTACCCCATTTTAACCCTCCTCGTCTTCCTTTTCGGGAGTGATCCTTACAGAACCGTCTGCTCCTTTTATTTCTTCTAACCTCTGTTTCATCTGGGCTATCATAGAGCTTGGGTCAATCTTTTCAATGCTACCTTCTTCTGCTTTGTCTTTTGGCGTACTATTTAGCAATCTTAATGTTTGTTGCCTCTGCCTAACAAGTTTTTGCTGTAATTCATATGCCTTGTTTATTTGAGGCATAGTAATAGGACTTCCCTCTTCAGTTACTGTAACCACTACATTCTTAACAACATCTGGATCTGTAGCAAGTTTTTTGTCACATCTTAAAATAGAGATTTCTGTATCTACCAGCTCTCTAATAAGAGACATTTTTACAGCATCTTCTTCTGTTACTCCCATTTCCTTTGCATACATGTCAACCAGCTTTTCAATTGTACTTGCTTCTACTGGACAAACCTCTCCTTTTGGAGCTATTCCTTGTCTTTGGAGGTAGCAAGCACTTGCATAAGGACACTCCTTAGCCTTACAGTAAATAGGTATAGTAGCATATAAGCCATGCTTTAACTGGTTCATATGATTCGCTATTGCCATGGCTTTTTTGCCTTCTTCTGTAAAGCCCCAGGCATCTCCACCATTTCCTTCTGGTAGGTTTTTAGTAACTTTTGCTATTCCTTCTTTTGTCTTTGGTCCAGGTTTTGCCACTTAATCCCCCCCTTTTTTCTAAAAAATATAATTAAAATGTCAGATAATTCTGATAATATGTGTTATAAAAAATTGGAGCCCAGATTCGGACTCGAACCGAAAGTCGACTGCTTACAAGGCAGTTGCTTTACCAATTAAGCTATCTGGGCACATTGTTAGCTGGCCATATAATGCAATGACCAGCATAATAACCCTAAGCCCTAAGAACTTAGAGTATGATCCGCTTTTTGCAATACAAATTGCTACTACACTTGGAGCAGTATTCTACTCCAGGCTTGTTTACACAACCACAATCTTTACACTTCTTTTTACTCACTGCGATCACCTCTTATTTTCTTATAAACTTATTTGTGAAACCTACTTTATGGTTATTTTGGGTATAAAAAGAAAGTCAAAACGTTCACCTTTCATTATATAATGTCAATAAATAAGAGGTGTTTTTATGGTGTTTTTGCATTATTTTAATCTTTTTATAGAAATAAAAAATGTTATATTTTAAAAAAAAGATGCATACACTTTTATAAGGCTGAACATAAAATTTAAAAAATATGTTCAGCCTTACTTTTTTGTATTACTATATTCTAATAGTAATTATAATACAAAATAAAACTTTTTCAGCAATTATACAATTACAAAAACAAATTATATAAATGTAAAATTATTTACTTGCAATGAAAAAACATATATGGTAAAATATAATAAAAATGAAATGGCAAACATAATTAATTTAATTGGAGGTGACTCAGGAAATGGCAAAGGTGGGTAGGCCATCGAAGCCTGATAGAAGTCAGGTTACAACAACATTGGACAAAGATCTATACAGAGACATCAAATATCTTGCTGTGGTATTAGGAGTCAACTCTAATGATCTGATTGAACGAGGAATGAAATAAGTTCTTAATGAATATCAGAACTTATTTTCATCAACTTTTAATGAGGCTAAAAAAATTGTATAGAAACAAAGACAAAAAAATAAAAGGACTGCTGGAACAGTCCCTTTAAGAGAGCATTTGTTAAGTATCAGGATCCCAAACCCAACTACTTAACAAAGTGCGTTTTGATATTAAGGGCGGCACCCTTAATAATTTTCTAGTGTGTATTTTTATTATAGCATAATAAATAATGATATACAAGGGTTTTTTGTGTTTTTTATTAATTTTTTTAACTTTTTTTTAAAAAATTATTATGCTATACCATATTATAACACTAGAATAAATCAATAAATTTAGGGGCTTTCCAGCTTTTGGAAAGCTCCTTTTTATTTTTCTTTTTTCAAAGTTGTAACAAAAGTTTTGCTTTTGACTTACAATACATGATGTCTACATATTTTAAAAATTAAATATAGAAACACTAATCTGGTGAATACCGCACGACAGTATTCATACACCAAACAGATTAGCCCTGAAGGTCTGGCCCCTTTAGGGATATCAAGGTTTTTTAGATGCTTTTTCCACCCAAAAAAAAGCTGCCGTGTTACGCCCACACGTTTTAGCTAACATGCAAAAAAAGGGCACCGCAGGTGAGGTTATAACACCGCCCTGCCAGGGGTAAATCTGGCTACCGAGTGGACATGCCATGCTGGGTATGATCCACAAGGTACTACAGCAGGCCACCGCTGGTGAGCCGCCAGACGTCTCGGATGAAAGAGCAACCCGTGCCAGTGCTGAAAGCTATATGTGAGTAGTAGGTGGTGTCGTGGCTTATGAAAGCATATAGAGGAGTAAGCAGGGGATATGAGAGCAAGAGGTGAGGACACTTTTGTGTTCTGACCCACGATGGCAAAGCTGGACCTGGGCACGTACCTTTATGTAAGGTCAAGGCTCTCGTGGCGACAAAAAGCCACCTATAGACCAGGAACCTCATGGCTCCATACGGTGAAGTTGTCTATAGATATCCCTCCCTATGTTGTTTTGGTCAGTAAAGGTCACTAACGTAAGAAATTTTTTAATTTTTTACGTTTTTATAGGGCTTTTACTGCTCAAAACAGCGTAGGGGGGGATAACTATGCCCATTTTCCTATTCACCACCGGTGAGGTTATCTGTGTTCTTTATCCTATCAGCAATATGCATATTGACACTTGTAAAATTGTAGTATTCACTAAAAAAAGCTATAACAATGCAAAAACGCAAAGAAACAAAGACACCAAGAAAACTTCGTCGCTTGGTTTCATCGTTTCAGGGTTACAACATTGCTTGAAGTACACCTGTTCTCGTGATATAATATACATAACATGAATAAAAATACAGCAGTTAGGGAGTGATACAGGTGTCCAGGAATAACGTAAATAGTGCTGGTAGGATAAAGTTTAACACAACGATAGATCCAGAAATACATCAAAGAGCAAGAATAATGGCGTTTAAGCTACAGAAAAACCTGAACGATTTAATAGAAGAAGGCTTAAACCTGGTTATGGTAAAGTATTCAAGCAAATACGGACAAGATGACTACTTAAGAAAATAGGTCATGGGTATAGTTAAAGCAAAAGAGCTAATACAGGATGCTGACATTCGTAGTAAAAGGTATATGGAAAAGGTAATCGAAGAAACGGGGTTCCTTGGTTATTCAGCAAGTGAGAAAAGCTTTAGGGTTGTTTGTAATAGGATAAAGAAAAAATACTATAGAATAGGGGTTATTCACCAGAGATAACATGTATACAATGCAATAGAAGAATACATTGGCTGGATATAAAAGCAAAGACAATAGAAAAAAGGGTAGAGCATGTAAAAAACAAATATTGCGGATATAAAAAAAGGCATCAACATGTAGAAAACTCTACAAATTGATGCCTTTCGTTTTTATAAGGCAAAGAAATGTTAGCCTATAGTTTTAAGAAGCTGAATATATTTATCCTGGTATTCGTGCTTCCACAAAAGATCAATGGACTTTTCAATCAATTCATTGTAGGTAATGTTTGTATCATCACAAAATGTCTTCATTAGCTGCAATTTACGAACATGTTCCTCGCTTAAGGTATAGCTTCTACGAATATAGTCATCATGTGTATTTCTATTAACTCTAATCTTTTTTGTGCTTTTGGAAGTAGTTTTAGTAACTGGTTTAACTTCAACTACGGGAGTAGTAGATTCAATAGCAAAATCTTCTTTAGGAAGGATGTCAAAGTCATATTTTTTCTTCTCTATATTCTTCAATAATTCTTTATTCTTTTTGATATCTTCAATGCTAGGCATAATTAAATCACCCCTTGTTCTTCAAGATCAAAACTAGGATTATAGTCTGGAAAAATTTTTAACATAACCTCATGTGTGAATTCAATGTATTTTTGTGCAGCTTTAGCATCAGGATTAAAAGCATAAACAGGCTGATGCTGTTCTAAAGCCTTCACAACTTCAGCATTCTGGTCTATAAAGGTATTAAATACCTTACTAGGATCAATGGCCTTATATGCTTCTCTGTATATTTCTATTGCTTTAGACCTTACATCTATCCTTGTAAATAGTATGCCCAATATTTCTAAAGTTGTATTTACTTCCTGTACATCATGTATTGCATTTAGTACAGGCATTATTCCATCAAAAGAAAATTCGTCAGAAAAAACAGGTATTATAACGTAATCACTGGCCATTAAAGCGTTAAATTCAAGTAACTCTAAAGCAGGACTACAGTCAATAACTATCTTAAAAACTAAAAAACTTAAATATATAAAAACATTAGTATTTTTATAGAAAAGTAGAAAAGCACTAAAATATTTTAATAGAAAAAAAGAGAAGCTTTTAAGCACGTATGTTTTTTTCAACTAAAAAACAAAAATATTTTTCCTGCCACAACTAATCAGTTCGTAAAATCAGATAGTTTTTGTTTTTGATAGGATAATAAAACTATAAACCTGGCGTAAGCCAGGTTTATTGCTTTATAAATCTATCACTATTCTTTTTTAAAGCCTGCCCATTATTTTAATCGCTATAAAACTTTTTAGTTCTTTACCCGAAAAAAAACGACTACTAAAAACATAAAAAAATAAAAAAATTTTTTAAAGAATTGCCTATAAGAGAAAACGTCAGACTCATTATTTGAGCCCCACCCCCTTTTTATTTTTGTCTAGCATTGGTAATTAATGGAATGACCTATATAAGGTGAAAAAATGGGAAATTTTTTGAGACCAACTATTGTGATTGTTTGAAATGAAAAAAAACGTTCGAAGCCCCACCTCTTTGGTGGAGCTTTTGAAACGAAAAGTTAAGGAGGTGAAGTAATGAGTATTGAATATTTGAAGGCAAGACTGAAAGATCAAAGCTTAACAAAAGTTCAGCGAGAATTAATTGAAAAAATTCTCGCTGACATTAAGAAGTGGCTTAATTAGTGTTAGGCTCAGCTTTTGCTGAGCCTTTCTTTTATGCCTATCTTCATTGAAGGTAGGTATAAAGGGAAGGCTTCTAAAATCAAATAGAAAGGAGGTGAAAAAATGAAAAGGCCAGCCGGGAGCCTAAAATCCCGGCAAATAAA
>ERZ773359.1366-NODE-1366-length-34068-cov-8.550907_pt1 | contig 34068 bp, 27 predicted proteins | sample MGYA00374955_ERZ773359 | MGnify/ENA primary metagenome ERZ773359 (study PRJEB29098, sample SAMN04486028) | biogas fermenter metagenome | study: EMG produced TPA metagenomics assembly of the Biogas fermentation microbial communities from Germany - Plant 4 DNA1...
TGTAACAATAACGCAAAATTTGTGATATAATATAAGATAGGTTTATTTTTGCATGTGTTCGACACGTTCTCTTAACAATTAAGGATGCAAAACTAACCGTTATATTATATTTGCCTGGATGTTTTTAATGTATAATTTAGATTTGCATTAAAACTCTTATATCTAAAACTAAAGAAAGTGGTGAGAGAGTATTATGACCAAGCACAAAGAGTTACTGGCATGGGTTAATGAAGTAGCTGACCTGTGCAAGCCGGACAAGATTCACTGGTGTGACGGTTCCCAGGAAGAAAATGATTGTCTTTTCCAGGAGATGGTTGATTCCGGAATGGCGATTAAGCTTAATCAGGAAAAGAGGCCGGGATGCTATCTGTTCCGCAGCCATCCTTCTGATGTTGCCCGTGTTGAAGAAAGGACTTTTATTGCTTCAAAACGTAAGGAAGACGCAGGCCCGACCAATAACTGGGTTGATCCTGATGAACTTAAGAAAACTATGCTGGAATTATACAAGGGCTGCATGAAGGGCAGAACCATGTATGTTATTCCATTTTCCATGGGTCCTATTGGTTCGCCCATTTCAAAAATAGGTGTTGAAATTACCGACAGTCCTTATGTTGTTGTTAATATGCGCATTATGACCCGAATGGGCAGTGCTGTTCTGGATGTATTGGGAGAAGACGGCGAATTTGTAAAATGCCTGCATTCAGTAGGAGCACCTCTGGAAGAGGGTCAGGAAGATTCCACATGGCCCTGTGCACCTATGGAGCAGAAATACATAAGCCATTTCCCTGAAGATAAGATGATTTGGTCTTATGGCTCCGGTTACGGCGGAAATGCACTGTTAGGCAAGAAATGCTTTGCCCTCCGCATAGCGTCCGTACAGGCTCGTGAAGAAGGCTGGCTGGCCGAGCATATGCTGATTCTTGGCCTGACCGATCCCAATGGCAACAAAAAGTATATTACAGGTGCATTCCCGAGTGCCTGCGGCAAAACCAATCTGGCTATGCTGATTCCCACAATTCCCGGCTGGAAAGTTGAAACCATCGGCGATGACATTGCCTGGATGAAATTCGGCGAAGACGGACGTCTGTATGCCATCAATCCGGAAGCCGGTTTCTTTGGTGTAGCTCCGGGTACATCCATGAATTCCAACCCCAATGCTATGCTCACGATACAGAAGAACACTATATTCACCAATGTAGCTCTGACTGATGACGGTGATGTATGGTGGGAAGGCATCGGAACCGAGCCCCCGGATCATCTGATTGACTGGCAGGGCAACGACTGGACACCGGGTTGCGGCAGACCTGCAGCTCATCCAAATGCACGTTTTACAGCACCTGCAAGCCAATGCCCTGCAATAGCTCCTGAATGGGAAGACCCGAACGGCGTGCCGATTTCTGCTATCCTGGTAGGCGGACGTCGTCCTACAACTGTACCTCTGGTACACGAAAGTTTCGATTGGAATCATGGTATTTTTATGGGCTCCATAATGGGTTCTGAAATTACTGCTGCTGCAATTTCCGACAAAATAGGTCAGGTTCGTCGTGATCCCTTTGCAATGCTGCCCTTCTGCGGCTACCACATCAGCGATTATCTGCAGCACTGGCTGGATATCGGAACAAAATCAGATTCTGACAAGCTGCCCAGATTGTACTATGTAAACTGGTTCCGCAAGGATAAGGACGGAAAATGGCTGTGGCCCGGTTTCGGTGAAAACAGCCGTGTTCTGAAATGGATAGTTGAAAGGGTATCCGGTGACGGCAAGGCAGTAGAAACTCCCATAGGGAATATGCCTACTCCTGATGCCATTGACACTGAAGGACTGGATGTCAGCGTAGAAGATATGAAAGAGCTGACCACTGTTCATAAAGATGAATGGCTTAATGAAGTTGCTTCCATTAGGAAATACTATGAAACCCTGGAAGAAAAACTTCCGGATGAATTGATTAAGCAGCTTGATGCACTGGAAGAGAGACTTAAGGAATGGAAGGAGTAATTATAACCAATCCGGTTATAATTATACCTGACTAAGCACATATAAACCCTCGGTTTGTGAGTAAACGGATCGGGGGTTTTTACTTAAGCATACTTTGTTTTGACGGCTATTGATTTATTCTGCGGTTTTTTGATATAATGAGTAACAATTGTCAGCATTATTCTGCTTTAGCTGGATTTAGCCAGAATCAATAAGAGTTTTCAGGAGAAGAGGAAGTGTAAAATGAAAGACTATAATCCACAAGAAATTGAAAAGAAATGGCAGAGAATATGGGAAGAAGAAGGCGCATTTTGTGCCGGAGATGATATGACAAAGCCCAAGTACTATGCCTTGATCGAATTTCCATACCCTTCCGGACAAGGGCTCCACGTTGGTCATCCCAGACCCTATACCGCACTTGACATAGTGGCAAGGAAACGCAGAATGCAGGGTTATAACGTATTATTTCCCATTGGATGGGATGCCTTCGGCCTGCCTACCGAAAACTATGCGATTCAAAATAAAATTCATCCCAGAATAGTAACGGAAAGAAATATAGCACACTTTAAGAAGCAGTTAAAATCCCTGGGCTTTTCCTTTGACTGGTCCCGGGAGGTTAATACTACGGATCCTGAATACTATAAATGGACCCAATGGATTTTCTTAAAATTATTTGAAAAAGGACTGGCTTATAAAAAAGAAGCTTCCATAAATTGGTGCACTTCCTGCAAGGTAGGACTGGCCAACGAAGAAGTGGTTAACGGAACCTGTGAACGCTGCCACAGCGAGGTTGTCCGCAAGGTAAAAAATCAGTGGATGCTGAAAATTACCGAGTATGCAGAAAGACTGCTGAATGATCTTGATGAAGTGGACTTTATCGAGCGGGTAAAGATTCAGCAGAGAAACTGGATAGGCCGTTCCACAGGTGCCGAGGTGGACTTTGAAGTTGACGGCGGCAGCATGTTGCGGGTTTTCACTACCAGGCCGGACACGCTTTTCGGCGCTACATATATGGTCATAGCTCCTGAGCATCCTCTTTTGGAAGAGCAGAAAGACCTGATTACCAATATGGATGAGCTTTTAGCCTACCGGGAGCAGGCCAATAAGAAATCCGACTTTGAGCGTACGGAACTGGCTAAAGAAAAGACCGGTGTTGAAATTAAGGGAATCAAGGCTGTAAATCCTGCCAACAACAAAAAAATTCCAATTTTCGTTTCTGACTATGTATTAATGACATACGGAACAGGAGCCATTATGGCAGTTCCCGGTCACGACACCAGGGACTGGGAGTTTGCAAAAGCTTTTAATCTTCCCATTGTGGAAGTTGTTGCCGGCGGGAATATAGAAGAAGAAGCCTATACGGATATAGAAAAAGGAGTACTGGTTAATTCCGGTTTCCTGAACGGCATGCAGGTAAGTGAAGCCATAGATGCCATGATAAAATGGCTGGAGGAAAAAGGAATAGGAAGGGCCAAGGTAAACTATAAGCTGAGAGACTGGGTATTTTCCCGTCAAAGGTATTGGGGAGAGCCGATTCCCCTGGTTGACTGTCCCTCCTGCGGCTGGGTCCCGATTCCGGAATCCGAATTACCCCTCTTGCTGCCTGAAATTGAAAGCTATGAACCAACTGATACCGGGGAATCACCCCTGGCCAATATTACAGAGTGGGTAAACACCACCTGTCCCAAGTGCGGAGGTCCTGCTAAGAGGGAAACAGATACCATGCCCCAATGGGCCGGTTCATCCTGGTACTTCCTGAGATATGTGGATCCTCACAACAAGGAAGCTTTTGCCGACAGGAATAAACTGGAATACTGGCTGCCGGTGGATTGGTACAACGGCGGTATGGAACATACCACCCTGCATCTTTTATACTCCCGCTTCTGGCATAAGTTCCTGTATGATATCGGCGCAGTCCCGACACCGGAGCCTTACAAGAAGCGCACCTCCCACGGCATGATACTGGGAGAGAATAATGAAAAGATGTCCAAGTCCAGGGGAAACGTGATCAATCCTGACGACATCGTTGAAGAATATGGTGCAGATACCCTGAGGCTTTATGAAATGTTTATCGGTGACTTTGAAAGAAGCGTTCCCTGGTCAACCAATGGCGTGAAGGGATGCAGGCGCTTTTTGGACCGGGTTTGGAGACTTCAGGAACTTCTGACGGATGAGGAAAAGATTTCTCCTCAGTTTGAAGCTGCCATTCATAAGACCATCAAAAAGGTCAGTGAAGACTATGAGAACTTAAAATACAATACGGCCATAGCTGCCATGATGTCCCTGGTAAACGACTTTTATTCCTCAGGCAGAGTCAGCAAAGGGGATATGAAAATTCTGCTTATACTGCTTAATCCTGTTGCTCCCCATATTACGGAAGAATTGTGGTCTGTAATAGACAGTGAGTCCCGTTTGATTCACCAGTCATGGCCTAAATGGGATGAATCTAAAATAAAAGAGGATATGGCGGAAATTGCGGTACAGGTTAACGGCAAGGTACGGGGCAGACTGGTGCTTCCTGTTGATGCAAGTCAGGAAGAGGCTAAGGAAACTGCCTTGAAAGATGAGAAAATAGCTGGCTTCTTTGAAGGAAAAAGCATTATTAAGGTCATCTATGTGCCGGGACGTATTCTGAATATAGTTGTTAAGTAACGGAAACCAATGAATCGAAAACTAAAGCATCTTAGATCATAAATGACGGAGTGATAAAATGCCGGTAAATATACCAGACGACTTACCTGCCAAACAAATCCTGGAGAGCGAGAATATATTTGTAATGACGGAAAAGCGGGCAACTACCCAGGATATAAGACCCTTAAAAATTTGTATCTTAAATTTGATGCCAACAAAGGTTGTGACTGAAACTCAGCTGCTTAGACTTATCGGGAATACCCCCTTGCAGGTAGATGTGGTATTGCTGCATCCCAAAAGTCATGTTTCAAAAAATACCTCTCAGGAACATCTGCTGGCATTCTATCGCACTTTTTCAGACGTGAAGAATGAAACCTTTGACGGCATGATAATCACCGGTGCTCCGGTGGAAACCCTTCCTTTCGAGGAAGTGGACTATTGGGATGAATTGAAGGAAATTATGGACTGGAAGTTACACAACGTAACTTCCACCCTCCATATCTGTTGGGGCGCCCAGGCAGGTCTCTACCATCATTACGGCATTCCGAAATATCCATTGGAAAAAAAGCTTTTCGGAGTATACCCCCACAAGGTTACCCGCAAGAATGTAAAGCTGCTTCGGGGCTTTGATGACGTCTTCTATGTGCCTCATTCCCGCTATACGGAAGTACGGCGCCAGGATATCGAGAAGCATCCCGAGCTGGAGATCCTGGTGGATTCTTCAGAAGCCGGAATCTATATAGTAAGTTCAAAGGACGGCAGGCAGCTTTTTATAACAGGCCATTCTGAATACGATGCAGAGACCTTAATGCTGGAATACGAGAGAGACTTTAAAAAAGGACTGGGCACTGCCCTGCCGGAAAATTATTTTCCAAATAATGACCCCAGCCGGCCTCCGATGGTAACATGGCGAGCCCATGCCAATCTCTTGTTTGCCAATTGGCTTAACTACTATGTATATCAGGAGACTCCTTACGATCTTAGTCAGATCAGGTTCTGATTATCGGAATAACTGCAAATATAATAATAAAAAAACACCCCCTTGCATATCTTTCTTGTAAGGGGGTGTTTTTGATGAAAATTTTCTTTTTCCGTAAAAGCAACCTGGCATGGGGAATCGCCCTGATAATATTCTTAATACTTGCAGTTGTTCTAATACTAAGGTTATCTTAAGGAAAGCTTTATTTTCTTATGATTTAAGTGATTCTATTATTCTGAAGAATCCCGGGAAGGAGACATCTGCCCATTGTCCGTCGGCAATGACGGTTCTGCCTCTTGCTGTCAGACCGGCTATAGCCCCCATCATGGCTATGCGGTGATCCATTTCACATGTAATGTTTGTACCGGTTAAGGGGGTTGGACCGTTTATAACCATGCCGTCCTCTGTAGGCTCTATGTCTGCGCCTAGAGCCTTTAATGTACGTACAATAAGGTCTATCCGGTTTGATTCCTTTACCTTAAGCTCTGCTGCGTCCTTGATAATGGTAGTACCCCTTGCTTGGGTTGCAGCCAGTGCGAGAATGGGGATTTCATCTATGAGGCGGGGAATCATAGATCCGCCCACCTCAACTCCCTTCAAGTCAGAGAAGGATGCAGTGATGTCTCCCGCAGGTTCTCCTGCTTGTTCATGGGCTCCGTTTAAATTTTCAACACTAATTTTTCCGCCCATCTGCCGGTATACTTCAAGAATACCGGAACGGGTTGGGTTAATGCCAATCTCCTTCATGGTTATACTGGAGCCGGGAACAAGCAGGGATGCTGTTATAAAAAAGGCAGCAGAGGATATATCCCCTGGTATTCTTATGTTTTGCCCGTATAATTCTTCAGCGGGATAAACCTTTATACTGAGGTCGTTTTGTTCTATTTGTCCGCCGAACTGTTTGAACATGATTTCCGTATGGTCCCGTGACAAGGCAGGCTGATGGATGATTGTGGGTGAATCTCCGTACAGGGCGCCAAATATGATGGCTGATTTTACCTGGGCGCTGGCTACCGGAAGGGTGTATTCAATGCCTCTGAGGCTGCCGGCTCCTTTTATATGAAGAGGAAGGCGGTTGCCTGGAGGGTCGAAAACGCCGCCCATTTTGCTGAGCGGATCCACAACCCTGTCCATAGGCCGTTTGCGCAATGAAGCGTCTCCGTCTAATACAGAAGGGAAACTTTGACCTGCCAGGATTCCCGCCATCAGCCGGGCTGTGGTGCCGGAATTGCCTGCCTGTATTACTGAATCGGGTTTCTTAAGCCCCCTGAGGCCCTTTCCCTGAATCTCAACTATGGTTTCATTCTTATCATCTGTTTTGACCTTTATATCTATGCCCATGCTTTGAAAAGCCTTTATGGTGTTTAAACAATCATCTCCCGGTAAAAAGCGGGACAGTCTGGTTTCTCCCCTGGAGAGGGCGCCGAACATTACACCGCGATGGGAGATGGACTTATCTCCGGGAATCTTTACTTCTCCGACCAACTGCCTTGCCGGCGTGATTTCAATTCTCATTATATTCCTCCTTGTATTCAGTCAGCCTTTACCAGGTCCGGCTTTTGATCCTAATCTTCAGTATCCGTGTAAGCCCTGCAGCCCGCCCTGTTTAACAGCTCCACTGCCTTTTTCTGTGCCGCCTGGTCATCCAGGGACAGTACCAGACAACCCGGTTCATTTTCCCTGCTGTTTATAATCCTGATATTTTTGATGTTCACATTATGGCTGCCCAGAATGCCGGTAACATATCCCATGATTCCGGGTTTGTCCTCCACATCAACATATATCTGATAATAGGGCAGCAGAAAGAGGCTTTTGGATGAAGGAATCTGATTCCGGTAGCTTCTGGCTTTTTCATAAAAGGCTTCCATCTGCCTTTCGTCACCTTTTTCCAAACTCTGTCCGAACTCATACAAATTGCGGATCATTAAGCGTAATAAGGGCAGAATCTGATCCCTGTTAGCCAGACATATATCCCGCCACATGGCCGGATTGGAAGAGGCAATCCGGGTAATATCCTTAAATCCGCCTGCAGCAAGTTTTTGGATATCATGCTCCGAGCCGTCCAGATCGCTTACGGTGTTTACCAGGGCAGAAGCAATAATGTGGGGCAGATGGCTTACGGCACCTACCCTTTGGTCATGGGTCAGAGGATCAAGGATAAGGGGCAGGGCACCGGTAGATGATATCAGATTTTTAAATTCTTCCAGAACAGCCGGCGGAGTCTCCTTCTGCGGTGTTAATATATAGTAGGCATTTTCAAAAAGATGTGCCATACTGGCAGAATAACCTGAGCGTTCCGTCCCCGCCATAGGGTGTCCGCCGATAAAGTACGCATTTTTCGGCAAAATCTGCTCGGCTGCCTGCATTATACTTGATTTTATGCTTCCCACATCGCTTATGATTGCACCCGGTCTGGCCGCTCCGCTGATTTTTCTTAAGATATCAGGGATTGTGTTAATAGGTGTGCACAGAAAGATTATATCTGCTTCAGGCGCGATTTTTGCCAGATCTGAATCAGCTTTCTGCTCTATGACTCCTTCCTTTAAAGCCATACTAAGGTTATCCGGACTATTGTCAGCTGCATAAATTCTGAAATGGGGATTTGTGCGGCGGAGGGCTTTGGCCAGTGAACCGCCGATCAGTCCCAGACCAACAATTAAAATCGTTTTCTGCTCCATATCTTAACTCTCCCGTCCCAGGAATCCGGCAATGTTCCGTATATCATCCATTAACCTGGCGAAGCTTGTAAAATTAAGCGACTGGGGTCCGTCAGACAAGGCCTCCTTGGGGGAGGGATGCACTTCCACCAGCAACCCGTCTGTACCTGCGGCTATTGCTGCCCGGCTCATTGGAGCAACCAGGTTCCAACGTCCGGTACCATGGCTTGGATCGGCAATGACCGGCAGATGGCTTAATTCCTTAACAGATGGGATGCTGCTTAAGTCAAGTGTGTTCCTGGTATAGGTTTCAAAGGTGCGGATTCCTCTTTCACACAGAATTATATTGTAGTTGCCTTCATTCATAATGTATTCAGCTGCGTTAAGCCATTCTTCAATGGTGGCAGAAAGACCCCGCTTTAAAACAACCGGAAGCTTCATTCTGCCTGCTTCCCTAAGAAGGGCAAAATTCTGCATATTTCTGGCACCGATCTGTATCACATCCACATATTTGGCGGCCAGTTCCAGGGTACGTTCAGATACGGCTTCAGACACAAGAAGAAGTCCGGTTTCGTCACGGGCTTCAGCCAGAATTTTAAGACCATCTTCTTCAAGGCCTTGAAAGGAATAGGGAGAGGAACGGGGTTTAAAAGCGCCGCCCCTTAAAAAGCCAACGCCCTGAGATTTCAGGAATCGGGCAGTATTAAGCAGCTGCTCCCTGCTTTCCACGGCGCAGGGTCCTGCCATAACTGCCACCTTATTGCCGCCGATCTCCTCATTGCCGATTTTAATTACTGTGTTTTCCGGATGAAATGCTCTTCCTGCCAGCTTATAAGGCTCCACAATATGCACCATTCGATCAACACCTGGAAGGAGTTCCAGCGGTGTGTCTGCCAGCAGACGTTTGTCGCCTATGACACCGATTATGGTGCGTTCGGAACCTTCAGAAATGTGGACGTCAAAACCCATGCTTTTTAACAGTTTTTCGACGCCTGTAATGTCTTCTTTCCTTGCTTGAGGTTTCATTACAATTACCATGCTACAGTCCTCCGTTTAATAGATTATTTTTACATACCTGCCGTTTTGCCGTTCTACCGATATTAACTGTCATTTACCCTTTTAATTCCCTGATTGCTTTTAAGATTATTTCATTGCTTATATTATGGAATAATTCTACCCTGCCGGAACCTGCGGGCAGTACAAAGCCTATTCTGCCGTCTCTGTTCTTTTTGTCACGCTGCATCCATTCCAATAAAGATGCAGGTTCTAAATCCGGCAGTCTGACGGGCAGTCCGGCTGCCTTAAGTATATTTTCAATTCTCAGCAGATAGTCCGTACTAACGGCAGAGGGATTTACAATGGAGCCAATCCGGGCTTCCACCATCATGCCTATGGCAACGGCTTCTCCGTGGGTATAGGTTCCGTATCCTGCAGCTGCCTCTATGGCATGGCCGATGGTATGGCCGAAATTCAATATTGCCCGAAAACCCTGCTCTTTTTCATCCTGTCCCACCACATCTGCTTTGATTTCGCAGGAGCGGCAGACTCCCTGTATCAGCTTTGATGTGTTAAGTTTCATGAGATCATGCATATTTTCTTCCAGCCAGCCTAAAAACTCACAGTCCCGGATGATGCCGTGTTTAATAAGTTCTGCCATGCCGGAAGACAGTTCCCGCTTCGGAAGGGTTCTTAAAGTTGAAATATTCATCAGCACATATTCAGGCTGATAGAATGAACCAATCACATTCTTGGCCAGGGGATGATTAACCGCCACCTTTCCGCCTATGCTGCTGTCCACCTGTGCCAGCAGGCTGGTGGGTATCTGAATGAAAGGAACCCCCCGCATATAGGTAGATGCCGTAAAACCGGCCAGATCGCCGACTACTCCGCCGCCCAGGGCTGCTATCGAAGAATTTCTGTCGAGATTAGCCTTAAGAGCAACGGTATAGAGATTTTCCGCCTCCTGCAAGGTTTTGGTATCTTCTCCGGGCTTAACAACGGCAGTTGTGACCTCATATTTCAAAGCCTTAAACAACTCTTCAACAGGCTGCCTGTACCAACAGGCAACATTTTCATCGGTAATAAGGAGCAGCTTTTTCTTATGGGGCAGTCCTTTTACCTTCAAAGCATTAAACAAGGCTTCCCAGTTATCATCAATATAAATGGGATATGAACGTTTATCCAACTGAACGGTCAGAGTCTTCAAGCACATCACCATCCTGTTTCTTTATAGATCAGCTGCCGGAATTTCTAAAATTGTAACCTCAGTGCGGGAAAAAGTCAATTCTATCTTTATTTTTGCGCGGAATATGATACAATATATGATACAATAAAACAGGAGAAGAAGGGTAAACAGGATACTTATCGAAATATTATTACAGAAGCGGCAAGGTTTGCAAGGGTATAATGCCATAATTACCATATGGGTTCGATTATATAGCTGGATATCCTTTCTGATTGCCTTGAATACTTGAGCAGCAGTAAAATTGATAATAATGAACGGGGGAATGTTGATGAAAAACTATACTACCGACAAGATTCGCAATATTGCCATTATCGGTCATGGCGGCGAAGGCAAGACAACATTGACTGAAGCTATGTTGTTTAGTGCCAAGGCTATTGATCGTTTTGGAAAAGTCGAAGAGGGAAATACCACAACCGACTATGATCCGGAAGAATTGAAAAGGCATATTTCCATAAGCGCCGCACTTGCTCCGCTTGAATGGAACCAGCATAAGGTAAATATTATAGATGTTCCCGGCTATTTTGATTTCGTTGGTGAAATGGTGAGTACCCTTAGAGTGGCAGACAGCGCCTGCATTGTTATAGGGGCCGTATCCGGGCTTACCGTAGGTGCTGAAAAAGCATGGGATTATTGTCAGGAATACAATACTCCCAGGATCATATTTGTAAACCAGATGGATCGTGAGAATGCCAATTTCCAAAAGGTTGTTGATCAGTTAACCGAGAAGTACGGCACTTCCATAGCTCCATTCCAGGTTCCCATTATGGAAGGGGAAAACTTTATCGGTTATGTGGATCTCATAGCCATGGAAGCCAAGAAGTTCACTGATAAGGGACTGGAAGACATGCCGGTACCGGATTCCATGAGTGACGTAATAGAACCTATCCGCACCATGCTGGTGGAAGCAGCTGCTGAGACCAGCGAAGAACTGATGGAAAAATACTTTGAAGGAGAAGAATTGACAGCGGACGAAATTCGCACCGCAATACGGGAGGGCGTTGTCAGCGGGGATATCGTACCGGTTATGTGCGGTTCAGCTGCCAACAACCGGGGAATATCCACCTTATTGGATACAATTGTGGATTACCTGCCTGCTCCCAACGAGCATGGAAAAATTACAGGCGTAAATCCAAAGACAGATGAGACTGTTGAAAGAACCTGTTCCCCGTCCGAACCATTCTCTGCCCTGGTATTTAAGACAGTGGTTGACCCCTTTGTCGGAAAACTTTCCATATTTAAAGTATTATCCGGCGAATTGACTACCGATGTTAATCTTTATAACGCCAACAAGGAAAGGGCAGACAAGACAAATAACATTTACTACCTGCGCGGCAAGAAACAGATAAGCACAGATAAAATTACAGCAGGGGATATTGGAGCTGTTTCCAAATTGCAGCACACTATGACCGGAGATACCCTATGTGATGCATCCAGCCCCATCCTGTATGAAGGCATTAATTTCCCCAAACCTTCCATATCCTTAGCAGTTACGGTTGAAAAAGAAGGGGAAGAAGAAAAGGTATTTGGCGGACTGAATCGTCTGACAGAAGAAGATCCTACATTTGCCGTAGAGAAGAACCAGGAAACAGGCGAGATGCTGATATCCGGTATAGGCGAAATGCATATGGAAATTATATCCAAACGCTTGCAGAATAAATTCGGCGTAAGCGTAAACTTTGCAGAGCCAAAGATTCCATACAGAGAAACCATCCGCAAATCCATAAAGGCAGAAGGAAGACATAAAAAACAAAGCGGCGGTCATGGGCAGTACGGCCATGTCTGGATAGAATTTGAGCCCCTTACGGACACCGAGAAAGAATTTGAATTCGTTGACAAGATTGTAGGCGGTGTCGTTCCGAGGCAGTTTATACCTGCAGTTGAAAGAGGATTGCGGGATTCATTGGTAAACGGTGTCTTGGCCGGATATCCCATGGTCGGCATCAAAGCTACCCTTTATGACGGTTCTTATCACAGCGTAGACTCTTCTGAAATAGCTTTCCGCGTTGCAGCTTCCCTGGCATACAGAAAGCTTGAAGAAGCCGATCCGGTTCTTCTTGAACCCATAATGAAAGCAGAAGTAATAGTTCCCGATGAGTATATGGGAGATATCATCGGCGACCTTAACAAGCGCCGCGGAAGAATTCTGGGCATGGATCCCCTGGGCAACGGGCTTCAGAAGGTAACAGCAGAAGTGCCCCAGGCAGAAATGGCTAAATACGCTACGGATCTTCGTTCAATGACCCAGGCAAGAGGAAGCTTTACCCTGGAATTCGTCAGATATGAAGAGGTGCCGGCAAATATAGCAACTAAGGTTATAGAACAGGCTAAAAAGGATGCTGAATAATAACTAAGGTGAGCAGACATTCATGTCTCTCATTGAGAGGGCCGATTGTCGGCTCTCTTTGTTTAAAGCTTTTTTGTTAGTCTGCTTTTATTAAGGGTAGATATATATAGGCAACCTTTATTGTAAAGGAGAGTATATTATACATGTATCGGTTTACAAATGGCAGAGCCTATCTGGATGGAAAATGGAAAACGGGTTACGACATTTTGGTGGATAATGACAGGATTTTAGATATAAAGCCTGAGGGCACTTATAAGGACGGTCAGATTATTGATGTTCAGGGAGCTTATATCACCCCTGGATTTATTGATGTTCACATTCACGGTTCCAATGGATCTGATGTGATGGATGACGATAAATCATCCCTGGAAAACATCTCAAATTTTCTGGCATCCCACGGAACCACCTCCTGGCTGGCTACAACCATGACCGTAAGCAGGGATGCAATACGCAGAAGTCTGAAAACAGTAGCCGATTATATGAAGGAAGACCATAAGGGAGCACAGATTCTTGGTGTGCATCTGGAAGGTCCTTTCATAAGCCCCCTGGCCAAGGGAGCCCATGCTGAGGAGCACATTAAGCTTCCTTCAATTGAAAATTTCGAAGCCATAGCCTCAGGAATTCCTGACATAATCCGTCTTGTTACTATGGCGCCGGAGCAGGAAGGTGCACTGGAGCTGATACAATACTTAAAGGACAGAAATATTACCCCCTCCTTAGGCCATACTAGGGCCTCCTACCAACAGTGCATAGATGCAATAAATGCCGGAATGAACCATATATGTCACTTTTATAATGTTATGACTCCGCTGAACCACCGCCAGCCCGGCGCTGTAGGAGCCATACTGGACAGCGACTCGGCAACCATAGAATTAATAGCGGATCTGGTACATATCCATCCGGCTGCCCTGAGGCTGGCTGTTAAGAGCAAAGGCCGCGACAAGGTGGTTTTGATAACCGATGCCATGTCTGCTGCCGGCCTGGAGGATGGAGATTATGAACTGGGCGGCATACCTGTACATGTGCGAAACGGTGAGGCCCGCCAGGAAGACGGTACCTTGGCCGGAAGCACTCTGAGTCAGGATCAGGCTCTCAGGAATATGGTTAAGATAGGTATACCGTCTGAAGATGTCATAGCTATGCTGACGCAGACCCCTGCCCGGGAAATCGGAGCCGACAGGGTCAAAGGCAGGTTGGCAGCCGGCTATGATGCGGATATAAATATATTAAGTGATGATTTTGAGGTACTAGCAACCTACATCAAAGGCAAACCGGCATATTCCAAAGATTTAGGAAAGAATGGAAATGGAATCGGAATCATGTAAGAAATTGATAGAGCTAATTTGCAGCAGGCTCATATTCTGAGCCTGTTTTTCCATGCCCAAAAACCGGGAGAAAACCCGGTCTGTGGAAGGATGTGATAATGATTAAAGAAAGAATACTTGGTATATTGCTTAAAAACAAAGAGACCTTTATATCCGGCGAGGAAATCAGCCATAAGCTGGGAGTGAGCCGAACAGCAGTATGGAAATCAATAGGAAAGCTTAGGGATGAGGGATTTGAGGTGGAATCCGTGCCCAATAAGGGATACCGCCTGATTAAACCGCCGGATTTACTAATCCCTGCTGTAGTGAAAAATGCTTTAAGAACCAGGCAGTTCGGGCAGATAATAGAATACTGCCATTCCATTGATTCCACCAATACCCGTGCCAAGGAGCTGGCACAGGAAGGGGCAGCCCACGGCACCTTAGTCATAGCGGAGGAACAGCTGAAGGGAAAAGGACGCCTGGGGCGCTCATGGGAATCTCCTGCCGGCCTGGGAATCTGGATGTCCCTCATCGCCAGACCGTCATTCCCGCCCCAATATGCCCCGCGCATGACAGTTCTTGCGGGTCTGGCAGTAAAAGAAGCCATTCACCGGGTTTTGGGCCTTAAGGCTGAAATTAAATGGCCCAATGATATTATTCTGAATGCCAGAAAGGTCTGCGGCATACTGACGGAAATGCAGGCCGACCCGGACAGAATTGAATATGTGGTAACAGGAATAGGGGTGAATGTTAATACGCCGGAGGAAGTTTTTCCTGAGGAACTGCGGGGCTCAGCAACTTCACTTATTATAGAGACCGGCAATGAAAACCCCGACCGAAAAATAGACAGGTGCCGGCTTTTGGCAGAGATAATCTCAGTATTTGAAGAGCTGTACGATTCCTGGGTGGAGGGGGGAGATTTTTCTGCCCTTATGCAAGATTATAAAGAGAGCTGTGTTACCCTGGGGCGGCAGGTTCGGGTGACAGGCATTGATGAAACATTCCTTGGTACTGCAGTTGACCTGACGGAAGACTGCCGGCTGGTGGTGCAGCTGCCGGACGGCACAAGGAAGACGGTTTATTCAGGAGATGTTTCCGTCCGCGGTATTGCAGGGTATGTGTAAACCAATCCCGGCAGGAAAATTAAAAATGTGGGAAAAAAGCAGGAAATGAAAAGAATCTCACTTATTTGGCAGTATAAATGGCGAAGATTCCATCATGTAAGGCTATAAGCCCGATTATGACGGAATTTATAAACTGAACTGCATTGCTTTTCCGGTTGAACTCATTTAAGATTAAGTGGGTTATAAGGGGTGGGTTTGGATGAGGCAGGTTTAATAAAGTAAGAAACCAGGCAAAAAAGCAAACGGGGGTTTTGTTTTGGATATTTTAAAGAGGATATTTAACTATAGTGCAAGGTATAGAAAGCAGTTTGTTTTTGCTATTATTTTGGTGATGATGCTCATAGGCATCAATCTGGTTACTCCTCTTATTTCTCGGGTTATAGTTGATGATGTAGTCAAAGGCGGTCAGAGGGAATTATTGCCCTTGCTTATGGCCGCATTGCTTATGGCATCTCTTGTAAGAAGTGCCACCGTGTATTTACGGGGCCTGCTTCTTGAGAATTATTCACAGAACTGTTTATATGATCTGAGAAATGATATGTACACACATCTTCAGCATTTGCCCTTTTCCTTTTATGATGATAATCGCATTGGCGAGCTTATGTCCCGAATGACAGGCGATCTGGAAGGAATCCGAATGTTTCTGGCATCAGGAATACCGGTACTTCTGGAGAACGCCATTTACTTTTTCGGGACAGTTATTATTTTGCTTAATCTTAATGCAAAACTGGCTGTAGTAACCATGATTATCATCCCTTCTATCGCATATCTCGCTTTCTTGTACAATAAGGTTATCCGGCCCAAGTACAGTGAGATAAGAGAGCAGCATGCTGCACTCAATACCGCTGCCCAGGAGAATATTGCCGGAGTCAGGGTAGTAAAGGCTTTTGCCAGGGAAGATCATGAGATTAGAAAATTCGAGGTTGAAAACAGGAAAAATCAGGATCTGAATATTGAGGCAAGTCGCATATCCAGCCGGTTCTTCCCCTTGATGGACTTTATTACCAGCATCTGCCTTGTAATATTGGTTTATGTAGGAGGACGCATGGTTGGCAGAGGCGAGATTACTGTAGGTACTGTAGTTGCATTTAACGGGTATTTATGGATGCTTATCATGCCCATGAGGATGCTGGGCTGGATAGTCAATATGATGACTCAGGCCATTACCTCAGGGAAGCGGGTATTCGACATCCTGGATACAGGATCTTCCATTAAGGAAAAGGAAAACCCGTATGATCCTGAGCATTTTCGCGGAGAGGTAACTTTTGAGAATGTCTCATTCAGATTCAGGCGGCAGATGGTACTGGAGGATATAAGTTTTCATGCCCCGACAGGAAGCACCATTGCCATCATGGGTGCTACCGGAACAGGCAAGACTTCCATTATTAATCTGATAGCCAGGTTTTACGACCGGGTTTCCGGAACCATCTGCATCGACGGTGTAGATGTAAAAGATTGGAAGCTGAGCCGATTACGCTCCGAGATAGGCTTTATAATGCAGGAAACGTTTCTTTTCTCAGATACTATTGAAGGAAATATCCGGTTCGGGAAGCCGGATGCAACCTGGGAAGAAGTTGTGGAAGCGGCAAAGATTGCAGATGCTCATGATTTCATAATGGAGATGCCGGAAGGATACAACACCATTATAGGAGAGAGGGGCACCGGTTTATCCGGCGGGCAGAAGCAGAGAATTGCCATTGCTCGTGCTGTCATTAAAAACCCTGCTATACTGATTATGGATGACTGTACTTCCGCTGTTGACATGGAAACTGAGCATAAGATTCAACAGGCACTGGATAAGGTGCGCAGGAACCGAACTACCTTCATCATTGCCCATAGGGTTTCTTCAGTGCGCAAAGCTGATGAGATCTTGATTCTTGATGGAGGCCGCATAGTGGAAAGAGGAAACCATGAAGAACTGATGGCCCTTAAGGGAAGGTATTATGAAATGGTAAAACAGCAGTATAAGGATCTTGATACTTTGGATTGGCGGGAAATGGGCACTAATGAATCCGTCAAAGAGCATGTTAAGCAGAAAGAGAAGGTGGTTTAAATGCTGCGCAGCAGAATAACCGATGACGAAGTACTGGAAAAACCGTTTAATAAGGAACAGCTTAAGCGTCTGCTTGCATACTTGAAGCCGTACCGCGGAAAGGTAATTGTGACGGTCATATTAATGTTTGTAGCGGCCTTTCTTGGATTGCTGGGTCCCTATATTCTTCAAATTGCCATTGACAATTACATGGAGCAGGCAGATTATGCAGGGCTTACTGTCCTGGCCCTTATATTTTTGGCAATAGACGGGGTAGTTATGCTTTGTACCCGGCAGCGTATACGCACGATGTCTGAGGTAGGGCAGAAAACCCTGTTCAGGTTGCGTCAGGATCTTTTCAATCATATACAGAAGCTTTCCTTTCATTTTTACGACAACAGGCCTGCGGGTAAAATACTGGTAAGAATAATAAATGACGTTAACTCCTTAAGCAACCTGCTGACCAACGGTATCGTCAATGTAATGGTGGATGTTGCCACAATATTTATAGTTCTTGGTCTGATGCTTTCCATGGATGTCAGACTGACCCTGATTACAATGATAGCCATGCCTCTGATGATTGCCGTCATCATCAGTCTCAGAAAAATAATACGGCGCAGATGGCAGGAAGTCAGGAAAAAATCCTCCAATATGAATGCATATCTTCATGAAAGTCTTGCCGGAATGAGGGTTATTCAAGCCTTTGCCAGAGAGCCTGAAACCAATGCTATATATAATGAACTCAGCAAGGATATCCGTACTTCCTGGATGAATGCTATCAAAGTGAATAACCTGATGGGCCCGTCTTCTGACATTATTTCAACCATTGCAGTCATATTGGTATACTGGTTTGGAGTTTCCCTGATAGATACCGGAACAGTAACCGTAGGTGTGCTGGTTGCCTTTTCTGCCTACGTAGGCCGCTTCTGGCAGCCGGTAAATAACATCATGAGTTTTTACAATTCAATTTTGATAGCCATGGCATCTACCGAACGGATTTTTGAGCTGATGGATACCCCTCCGGATATAGTTGATCGGGAAGATGCGATAGAAATGCCCAAAATTGAAGGTCATGTTACTTTTGAGAATCTCACCTTCTATTATGAGCCTGAGAAGCCGGTTCTGACAAATGTAAACTTCCATGTAAAAGCCGGTGAAACCATTGCCCTGGTAGGCCCCACAGGTGCAGGAAAGACTACAATTGTCAATTTGCTCAGCCGTTTTTATGAACCTATAAAGGGCAGGGTCCTTATTGACGGAATCGACATCAATACAGTCACTATGAATTCACTCAGAAACCAAATGGGTGTCATGATGCAGGATTCCTTTATCTTTTCCGGAACCATCATGGATAATATCAGATATGGAAGGCTTAATGCCACAGATGAAGAAGTGATGGAAGCAGCCCGGATCGTCCATGCGGATGAATTCATCAGGAAGATGGAAAAGGGCTACTATACAGAGGTAAAGGAACGGGGTTCCCGCCTGTCACAGGGGCAAAGGCAGCTTATCTCTTTTGCCCGGGCCCTTTTGGCAGACCCTCGCATTCTCATATTGGATGAGGCAACCTCCAGTATTGATACCCAAACGGAAATATTGGTGCAGAAAGGGCTTGAACAGCTGCTGAAAGGCCGGACTTCCTTTGTTATTGCCCATCGTTTGTCCACAATCAGGAATGCTGATCGAATCATGGTAGTGAATAATGAGAATATCGTAGAAATGGGCACCCATGACGAGCTTATGAAGCTTAAGGGTGAGTATTATAAGCTATACGTGGCACAATACCGCTTTTTGAATGCAGTTTAAGAATAAAACCGAATAAATGTCAGGTTACTGAATGGTTGCAGAACATGCTTTGCAACCATTCGATTTTTGTAGTAAAATTAGAGCCGTACAGATGAAATTTGCAGAAATATCTTATTGATTATTGTAATGGAAGCAGAGGAAGCAGAAACGGAAGTAATGAAATGGAAAATGACAGGACTGATAAACAGAAATCTGAAAAACTAAGGGAAGAAGCAACAAAAATATTGGAGAAATGCTTTGGCCTGAACAAATTCCGCAAAGGTCAATGGGAAGTAATTGAAAGCATTTTAAATCACAAAAACGCCATAGCCATTTTCCCTACCGGTGGAGGAAAGTCCCTGTGTTTTCAATTGCCTGCCCTTATGCTGCCCGGCACTACTATTGTTATTTCTCCCTTGATATCCCTTATGAAGGATCAGGTGGACAGTTTAAGAGAAAGGGGTATGGCTGCTTCTTTCATAAGCAGCTCTCTTTCGGATTATGAAGTCCAAAGAAGGCTGCAGGAAATGGAAGCGGGCATGTACAAAATTGTATACATTGCCCCTGAACGCTTTCAGTCGGAAGCTTTCATTTCAGCCCTGAGGAAAATATCTATACCTTTTATTGCCATAGATGAAGCCCATTGTGTTTCCCAATGGGGGCATAATTTTCGTCCATCCTATCTGAAAATACGTGATATAATAAAGGCTATAGGAAATCCAGTGGTTGCAGCTTTTACTGCGACTGCCAACGAAATGGTGCAAAAAGACATTATCAGGCTCCTGGGTCTGTCTGAGTGCAAACTCTATATAGGAAGTTTTGACAGGCCGAATCTGGAGTTTCGCATTAACGATCCCAAATCTCCAAATGCTTTTGTGCTGGATTATGTAAAAAGACATCCGGGGCAGTCCGGAATCGTGTATGCAAATACCCGTAATAAGGTGGAACATCTCTTCTATTATCTGAGGAACAAAGGCGTAGTGGCGGGTATGTATCATGCAGGGCTATCTGCAGAGCAGAGGAACCGGTATCAGGATGATTTTATAAACGGCAAAACACCGGTTATGGTGGCAACAAATGCCTTTGGCATGGGCATAGATAAAAGCGATGTGCGTTATATAATCCATTACAGCATGCCTATTTCCATGGAAAGCTATTACCAGGAGGCTGGCAGGGCAGGAAGGGACGGAAAGAAATCGGTCTGCATCCTGCTTAAGAACGAGGATGACTACCGAGTGAATAAATTTCTCATAGACGGGAATTATCCTCCGGTAAGGGTGGTTGAAAACCTTTTTAACAGGATTCAGAAGCGGAAATCTGCCGGTATTTCTGCAGAAGCGCTGATAAACCGGCGAGCCGCGGGTGCCTCCCTGCGGGAAAGCGCCCTTCGCAAAATTATTGAAAATGGATATGCACAGATCCGCGACGGCCTTGTTTTTCCCACTGGGAAAGATAAGTTTATGCTTACACAGAAGGATATAGACAGTCACAAAAAGGTAGAACTGGAAAAACTGGATGCCATGCTGAAATATTTTGATGAAAAGATCTGTCTGCGAGCTTATATTTTGCGTTATTTCAATGAAGAGCCTGAAAAGGAAGAATGCGGAAACTGCAGCTTGTGTTGCAGCAGAATGGGACAGGACGACGAAAAAATGATAAACCGGCTCCTGTTTCAGATTTTCGGTAAATGAATGCCGGAAACCGGAGGCCGGAAACTGGAATGTTCCAGTGTCTGGTTTATGGTTTCTAATATAGAGTAAGGGAGGAAAAACATATGTCAAAAGCCAATGAAAGAGAACTTCGTGTAGGTATTATCGGGTGCGGAGGCATTGCCAACGGTAAACATATGCCTTCTCTTGCAAAACTGCCTAATATAAAAATGGTAGCCTTTTGCGACATTATTGAAGAGAGAGCTGTGGAAGCAGCGAAAAAATTCGGTACAGAAGATGCAAAGCATTATATTGACTACAGGGACTTGCTGAAAGACGATTCCATTGATGTTGTTCATGTATGTACGCCAAATCGTTCCCATTCAGAAATTACAATTGCAGCCCTGAAGTCGGGCAAACATGTAATGTGCGAGAAACCTATGGCCAAGACCTATGCGGAAGCAAAAGAGATGGTTGAAACTGCCAGGAGAACAGGCAAGAAATTAACCATAGGTTATCAGGGCAGACACAGACCTGAATCCATATACTTAAAACAAGCTGTAGAAAACGGCGAGCTGGGTGATATCTATTTTGCAAAGGCTACGGCAGTACGCAGGCGCGGAGTTCCTACCTGGGGTGTATTCCTGAATGAATACGAGCAGGGAGGCGGCCCCCTCATCGATATCGGTACTCATGCACTGGATTTGACCCTGTGGATGATGGATAATTATAAACCCAAGTATGTGGTAGGTTCAGTTTACCGAAAACTGGCAGACAGGGAGAATGCAGCCAATGCCTTCGGCTCCTGGGATCCCAAGGAGTTCACGGTTGAAGACTCTGCTTTTGGTTTTGTGGTCATGGAAAACGGCGCAACAATAATTCTGGAATCCAGCTGGGCTTTGAACACCTTGCAGGAAGGTGAGGCAATAACCACCTTATGCGGTACTGAAGGCGGTGCAGATATGCTGGACGGTCTGCGCATAAACGGTGAAAAATACGGCAGGCTGTATACCACCAAACCCAATCTGGATGTGGGCGGTGTTGCTTTCTATGAAGGACATAAGGAGAGCCCTTCAAACCGGGAAGCCAGACTCTGGATCGAAAGCATACTTTACGACAAAGATCCTGTGGTCAAACCGGAACAGGCAATGGTAGTCACTCAGATTCTGGAAGGAATCTATAAATCCGCCAAGTCAGGCAAGCCTTACTACTTCGATGAGGAAGACTGATATAAACATTTCTGAAGTTGATCCTTATTGGTTAAACTGATTTAAAGAGGAAGGATACGGAGCTTTTCCGTATCCTTCTGTATTTTTTAATGTTTTTTGAAACTAAACAGTTCAAATATTAGGACCTGAGGTTGTATCATATTAAAATAGGTATATAATATCTAAAGGCAGGTTTGTAATAAATCGTCGCATAAAATAAGCTGCTTTTTTTGTTACAGAGGAGTTGAAATGTTAATGAACTACAGGGAAAGATATCAAAGTTGGCTGGACAGCTCTCTGATAGACCAGGCTGCCAAAGAAGAGCTTTTAAGCATAAGCGCAAATGAAAAGGAAATTGAAGACCGGTTTTATAAGGACCTGGAGTTCGGCACTGCCGGTATGCGCGGAATCATCGGCGCCGGTTCCAATCGGATGAATAAATATACAGTTTCCAGGACCACTCAGGGCCTGGCCAATTATATCTGTAAAAAGGGAGAGGAGGCAAAAAAAAGAGGCGTGGCAATCGCCTATGATTCCCGAAGAAAGTCTCCTGATTTTGCCCTTGATGCTGCCCTGGTACTTTGCGCCAACGGTATAAAAACCTATCTTTTCAGTGAACTGCAGCCCACACCGGTTCTCTCATTTACAGTCAGGGAACTGGACGCTGCAGCCGGCATTGTAATCACTGCCAGCCATAATCCGCCTGAGTACAACGGGTACAAGGTTTATGGAAGTGACGGGGCACAGGTTCCTCCCCCTTTTGATCAGGATATTATAGATGAAGTAAACAGGGTAGAGGACCTTGAATCGGTTTTAACCATGACGGAAGAAGAAGCAGTAAGCAAGGGACTGCTTGAATATATTGGTGAGGAAGTGGTTGCAAAATACATTGAAAAGGTTAAGGGGCTCTGTATAAACAAAGAATTGTTGAAAGAACAGGGCAGAACCTTAAAGGTTATCTATACGCCCATTCATGGGACAGGCAATAAACCTGTCCGTCGTGTGTTGAAGGAATTAGGTTTTGAACAGGTTGCAGTTGTGCCTGAGCAGGAATTTCCGGATTCAGAATTTCCCACTGTAGCCTATCCCAATCCGGAGGATAAAGAAGTTTTTGCCTTAGGGATCCAATTGGCTGAAGAAATAGGTGCAGACCTTATCATCGGTACCGACCCGGATTGCGATCGGGTAGGAGTGGTTGTAAAGAACAAGGATGGGAAGTATATTACCCTGGACGGAAACCAGATAGGCGCCTTGCTGGTCCATTACCGCCTTGGGTCATTAAAAGCCTGCAATATGCTGCCTGAGAACGGCTGTATTGTCAAGACCATAGTAACCAGTGAAATAGGACGCCAAATAGCAGATTCCTTTGGCATACATACAATAGACACTTTAACCGGTTTTAAATTTATCGGTGAAAAAATTAAAGAGTTTGAAGAGTCTGGAAGCCATGCCTTCCTGTTGGGTTATGAAGAAAGCTTCGGCTATCTGGCAGGCACTTTTGTCCGGGATAAGGATGCGGTTATTGCTTCCATGCTTATATGCGAGATGGCAGCCTATTATGCTTCCAGGGGCATGAGCCTGTATGACGGGCTGATTTCCCTCTGGGATGAATACGGATACTATATGGAATCACTTGATTCCATTCAGGCGCAAGGCAAGGAAGGAATGGAAAAGATAAGGACTCTGATGGATAATCTGAGGAATAACCGGTTAACGGAAGTCGGCGGAATAAAGGTAATAAGAACAGAAGACTATCTTAAAGGCAGGGCTGTAATCAGAAGAAATGGGAATGAGGAAATTGAAAGAATTCAGCTGCCCTCTTCCAATGTGCTTAAATATATTTTGGAAGATGACTCATGGTTTTGCGTCCGTCCCTCCGGTACAGAGCCAAAAGTAAAGGTGTACTATTCGGTTAAGGGAGAAAGCTTAATGGATGCGAAAACCAGGATTCAGCTTTTGTCTAAGGCAGTATACGGGATGCTGCAGTGCTGAAGAAAAGCAATCCTTCCCCTGTACTTGTTTACCCGGGCAGCATAGTTTATAATGATTTATATAAGGAGTTTGGAGGAAAAGAATAAATGAATATAAAAAAACTGTTAAGGGTATTCGCATCTTATTACAAGCCTCATTTAAGACTCTTCGTAATTGATATGGTCAGCGCATTTTGTGTGGCAGCTATTGATCTTATTTTCCCCATGATGACCAGGGAAGTAGTGGGCAAGGTGCTTCCGTCCGGTCAGATGCGCACATTCTGGTTATTTATGGCAGCTATGGCGGCCATATACCTTATCCGTACCGGGCTTCAGTATGTGGTTCAGTATTGGGGGCATATTTTAGGTGTCAGGATGGAATATGATATGCGAAGGGATCTGTTTTCCCATCTTCAGACTCTTCCTTTTCGCTTTTATGATAAAAACAGGACAGGGCATCTCATGTCCCGTATGGTAAATGATCTGAATGAAATCACAGAGCTGGCGCATCACGGCCCCGAAAACATTTTCCTTTCCACAGTAATGCTTGTTGGTTCATTCTTCATGCTTTTGTCCGTGGAATGGCGTCTGGCTCTCATTCTGTACCTGCTGGTGCCTTTTATGGCCTGGTTTGCAATCAGGTACCGTGAGCGTATGAATAAATCATTTAAGGATTTACGTGTAAAACTGGCGGATGTTAACGCTCAGCTTGAAAGCAGCATATCCGGAATCCGTGTATCCAAATCCTTTACCAACGAGGAATATGAGAAAGAGAAATTCGGCAGGGGAATCAGCGCTTCAGAAGTTCCAAGTATACTGCCTATAAGCATATGGCAGTATTCCATTCCGGAATGGAATACTTTTCAAGCATGCTCACCGTTGTGGTTGTTGCGGCCGGCGGCTATTTCATATACAGAAAGTGGATGGAAGTGGCTGATCTCCTGGCATTTATCATGTATGTCAGCGTCTTTATGCAGCCTATTAACCGTCTGACCAATTTCATGCAGCAGTTTGAATCAGGGATGACGGGTCTGGAGCGCTTTGTGGAAATCATGGATGTTAAGTCTGTCATTGTGGACCTGCCGGGCGCAAAAGAGCTTGAAAATGTCCGTGGAGACGTTGAATTTCATAATGTCAGCTTCTCTTATGACGGAAATGAAAAGGTATTGAAAAATATTAACATAAAAATTCCGGCAGGAAAGACCGTAGCCCTGGTAGGTCCTTCCGGAGGCGGCAAAACCACTTTATGCCATCTCATTCCCCGTTTTTATGAAGTAAAGGAAGGGTCCATAACCATTGACGGTGAGGATATTAAGAATTACACCTTAAAATCCCTGCGCAGAAATATAGGTTTGGTACAGCAGGACATTTTCCTCTTTGCAGGCACCATCAGGGAGAATATCCGCTACGGCAGGGTGGATGCAACGGAGGAAGAAATTATAGAAGCGGCAAAGAGGGCAAATATCCACGATTTTATTGAAAGCCTTCCTGACGGGTACGATACCCAGGTAGGAGAAAGAGGGGTAAGGCTTTCAGGAGGACAGAAGCAGAGGATTTCCATAGCCAGGGTGTTCCTCAAGAACCCTCCCATTTTGCTCCTGGATGAAGCAACTTCCGCCCTGGACAATGAAACAGAGATAAAGATCCAGCGTGCCCTTGAGGAGCTGTCCAAGGGCAGGACCACCCTTGTTATTGCCCACAGGCTTTCGACCATTAAAAATGCTGATTTTATCCTTGTTCTTACTGAAGAAGGCATTCAGGAGAAGGGAACCCATGAGGAACTGATGGAAAAAGGCGGTATTTATGCAGATCTGTACAATTCTCAGTTCAAGGATTATATCTCCGATGAAGACCATGCGGCAAAACTGGCCGGCGGCGCATAATAGGGAACTGAGGGGAATATATGATGGAATATCTGTCTCTATCGAAATGTGCTGAAAATGAGATAGTCATTCAGAAATCCAGGTTTATCGGCCTGGCTTATCTTATTGCCAGGGAAGAAGAGATTTCCCTGTGCATAGAGGATGCAAAGGTTAGATATCCCAATGCTTCCCACTATTGCTTTGGAGCAGTCATCGGCATAGATGGACTGCTTCAACGTTTTTCTGATGACGGAGAGCCCAGCGGTACCGCCGGGATGCCTATATTGCAGGTACTGCTTCAAAAAAATCTGAAAAATGTGCTGGTTGTGGTAGTACGTTATTTTGGAGGCATTAAACTGGGAGCAGGAGGGCTGGTAAGGGCTTATACCAGAGCTGCAACTGAAACTGTGAATGCCGCAGGCATTGTGAAAATGGTTTTGAGCAGTCAAGCAGTTGTAACTGTACCATACAGCCTGCTGGGAAGTGTGGAATACTTCCTCCGCCAGCCGGGAATCGTGATTAAAGAAATGTCTTACGGAGAAAAGGTGGATATTCACCTGCTGACCAATCATGACTGGAATGCACTTACAGGCAAGCTTACAGATATTTGCAGCGGAAATCTGGAAATAAAAAGGCTGGACAGTGTATACGCCAGCTGGTGATATTATTTATGTTAGAGAGGATGCTGCGTTTGGTACCTATGGATCCGGAAAGGTTAATACTGTTTACCGGTCATTTTGGAAGCGGCAAAACAGAAATTGCCATAAATTATGCTTTAAAAACTGCAGAATCAGGCAAAAAAACCATACTGGTGGATTTAGACATTGTAAATCCTTTTTTCCGTTCAACGGAAGCAAAGGAAATACTGGAAGCCGGAGGAGTCAAGGTGATTTCACCCAACTTTGCTGCCACAGCCCTTGACATTCCTTCCCTGCCGGCAGATATATATTCGGTTTTCACTGACCGGACTTCCAAGGTGATCTTTGATGTCGGCGGTGACGAGATTGGTGCCAGGGCACTGGGCCAATACTTCCCATATTTCAAAAAAGAGCCTGAACCGTCATATCGCATGTATTATGTGATAAATACTAAAAGACCCTTATCCGCCTCCAAGGAGGACATTTTGTTTATGATGCGGGAGGTACAGCACAAGTCCAGGCTGCCTGTTACTCATCTGATTAATAATACAAATCTTTCGTATGAAACGGAAATCTGTGATATAATAAAAGGACAAGCTTTAATTTCTCAGGTATCAAAATCTGTCGAAATACCCATTGCATATATAACCGGGGTTAAGGAATTGCTTTATCAGATTGCTGAGCATGAAGAAGGGCTTAAAAGTATTCTGTTTCCAATCCGCTTGTATATGAAACCGCCCTGGTAAAATTATGCTGTCAGTTTATATACACTGCAAATATAGATATATTTGGGGTTTTTTATTTATTTGGGGGACAAGGAGGTAAGCAAATGGCCAGGGTAACTTTCAATGAAGATCTCTGCAAGGGCTGCAAGTTGTGTGTGGCAGTCTGTCCTAAAAAGATAGTAAAGATTGCAGAAGATCGGATTAATAATAAAGGATATCATCCTGCAACCGTGGAGGAAATGGATAAATGCATCGGCTGTGCATTTTGTGCCATGATGTGCCCGGATGTGGTTATAGAAGTAGAAAAGTAAGGGGAACAGTAAGGGGAGTGTGAACAAGTAATATGGCCAAGGTATTGATGAAGGGTAATGAAGCTATTGCAGAAGCTGCCATCCAGGCAGGCTGCCGCTATTTTTTCGGATATCCTATAACACCGCAGAATGAGATACCTGCCTATATGGCAAAAAGGCTGCCTCAGGTAGGCGGCACCTTTATACAGGCAGAAAGTGAAATATCAGCCATTAATATGGTTTATGGTGCAGCAGGCGCCGGGGCAAGGGTAATGACATCGTCTTCCAGCCCGGGGATCAGCCTGAAGCAGGAAGGCATTTCCTATATAGCAGGGGCAGAATTGCCCTGTCTTATTGTTAACATTGTCCGAGGAGGCCCGGGTCTGGGCGGCATACAGCCGGCTCAGTCAGATTATTTTCAAGCCGTCAAGGGCGGCGGTCACGGAGATTACCGCCTGGTAGTTCTGGCGCCTTCCACAATTCAGGAAGTTGTGGATCTGGTTCAGGAGGGGTTTGATATCGCCGATAGGTACCGAAACCCTGTAATGATTCTGGGAGACGGTATGCTGGGTCAGATGATGGAGCCTGTGGAGTTTGGCAAACGCAAGCCTGCAGAGCTTCCTCCGAAAGAATGGGCTACTGCCGGCTGGAAGGGAGACAGGCCCCGCGCAGTAATCAACTCATTATTTATCGATCCTCAGGCTTTGGAGGATCATGTGAAAAAAATCTATAAGAAATATAAAGCCATCAGGATCAATGAGACAAGGGCAGAATGCTTCAATTGCGAGGACGCGGAAATAATTGTTGCCGCATACGGCACAACTGCCCGCATCGTCAGAAGCGTTATTGAAATTGCTTCAAAGGAAGGAATAAAGGTAGGGCTGATTCGTCCCATTACCCTGTGGCCATTCCCCGCTGAGACTATCCGCAGCTGGGCAGAAAAGGATCATGTTAAAGCCGTTCTTACCGTAGAGATGAGCATGGGTCAGATGGCAGAAGATGTTACCCTGGCAGTCGGCGGCAGGAAGCCGTCCCTTTTCTATGGAAGAACAGGCGGCATGGTGCCGGCTCCATTGGAAATTCTGGCTGAGATCAAAAAAATCAGAGAGGGGGCATTAAAATGAAAAAGGTATTTAAGAGACCGGAATCCTTAACGGACAAACCAATGCATTACTGCCCCGGCTGTACTCACGGAATTGTCCATCGTCTTGTTGCTGAAGCTTTGGATGAACTAAATATCCGCCAGGATACAATAGGAGTTGCACCGGTAGGCTGTGCAGTCTTTGCCTATGATTATTTCAACTGTGACATGCAGGAGGCGGCTCACGGCAGAGCGCCGGCAGTTGCAACAGGAATAAAGAGAGTACACCCTGACAAGGTGGTATTTACCTATCAGGGGGACGGCGATTTGGCCTCAATAGGCGCAGCTGAGATTGTCCATGCCGCCAACAGGGGGGAGAAAATTACTGCTATATTTATAAACAATGCCATCTATGGCATGACGGGCGGACAGATGGCTCCCACCACACTTTTGGATCAGGTGACCGCTACTTCTCCCTACGGCAGGAAAGCGGAAACAGAAGGGTATCCCATACGCATAAGCGAAATGCTTTCCACCCTGGAAGGGGCAGCCTATATTGAAAGGGTTTCGGTTCATGACATAAAGCATATAAACCATGCCAAAAAGGCCATCAGGAAGGCTTTTGAATATCAGCTGCAGGGCAGAGGCTTTACCATGGTTGAAGTGTTGTCCACCTGTCCCACCAACTGGGGGCTTACTCCCCTGGAAAGCCTGAAGTGGCTTAAGGATAATATGATACCCTATTATCCTCTCGGCGTGAAAAGGGAGGTCGAATAGCATGACGGAACAGGTTATAATAGCAGGATTTGGCGGACAGGGTGTTATGTCCATGGGACAGCTTCTGGCTTATGCAGGCATGCTGGAAGGCAGAAACGTTTCCTGGCTGCCGTCTTACGGACCGGAGATGAGAGGGGGCACGGCAAATTGCAATGTCATCCTTTCCGATGATGCAGTTGCATCTCCCATCGTTACTCAGGCCACCGCAGTTATAGCACTTAATAAACCTTCTTTGGATAAGTTTGAAAACAGCGTTATGCCCGGGGGGCTTCTGTTTATAAACAGCTCACTGATAGACCGGAAAGCAAGACGTGATGACATAGAGGTTTGCTATATACCTGCCAATAAAATCGCTGACGAACTGGGGAATGCCAAAGTGGCCAACTCAGTGATGTTGGGCGCATACCTGGCAAAAGCTGAGGGCAGTGTATCGCCTGAATCGATTATTAAAGCACTGAAAGAGGTGCTGGGGCCTTCCAAGGCAAATCTGATTCCCATAAATGAAGAAGCCCTGAAACGCGGAGCAGAGGCAGTCAGAGCCGGAAAGCAAATATTACAAAACTAAGACAGAAAAAGCAGATAGCATTAAGTTTCATATACTATCTGCTTTCTTTATTTACTGATGCATTGGAAGATGTATTTAAGTTAAAAGGGAATATGCCCTTCCAATTCGGGGCACAAGGATATCAAGAGCAGGATTGCGCGCCAGCAGGCCGTCAGCCACAAGGCCTGCATGGGTGTATGTCCACATATCAGTAATGGGGCGGCCGATTTCATAAAGATGTGTCAGATATATACGCTTCGGGTTTAGCGCTATGCTGAAATCACAGATTCGGGTAAGAAAAGGTTCGCAGGGCAGATTGAGAGCATTGGCATCTCCAAGCCAGACATGGGTAAACAGACAGTCTATCTGTTCAAATTCCGGCATTTTCGAGGCATCATAGTCTCTTACATCAACAGGAAACAAGGCATTTATGCGTCCTGTGTCTATCATGTAACCCATTTCCGGAACGCCTGAACCGTTGTTAGGCCGGAAATGCAGACTGTTAAATGCTTTGACAGACAGACCTTCAAACTCGTATATGCGGCCAGGCTCAACCCAAGTGATCCGATGAGACGGCAGACCTGTTTCCAGCAGTTTTTCCCGGTTGAAGAAAGCCGGAATCAGCCACTTAACAGGTGCATCCCGCAGCAAGGATAAAAGCGAATAATCCAAATGATCACTGTGTTCATGAGTAAGCATTATTACATCAAGCTTTGATAAATCTTCTGCCAGCAGATCGCCAAGGGAGTCTGCAATCCATGGAAAGCGAAACTGGATGTCTATGCCCCAGCGGAGCCCGTTTGTTGAAAATACATAGCTGGAAGGTCCAAGCAGCCACATATGGTGATCGTAATCCTTGGAATGAATCTGTTGAAACATGTTCTGCCAAAGGCCTTTATATGATATCCGATAGTTTTCAATAGCAGCTGATTTCCATTCATCGCGCATGACAGCAGTCCTCCATCCTGAATAAATGCATAATGTTATTATAACATATGAACCAATTTGACAAGTATCTGCCTGCCTGCTACACTGAAAAAAAGATGAAATTTTTGGCAAAAGATGTGCAGGTGTAAAATGAAAACTGTTTCTGGTTTGAATAACAAAATATTGTATATAACAGTAATTTTGGCAGGACTTCTCATTTTGGTGTCATGCTCCCCGCATTCTGCAGACATTAAGCAGGATTTTTCAAATACTGAAGCTGAAACGACGGAACCCCGGGCCTCAGATGATGCTGAAGTTCCTGAAGATCTGCCTGACCTTTCACAGGAAGAGAAGGATGTGACCGGGAAGCCCGTGGAAGAATCAGGGGAGGGAGAAGAAAGCGAAAAACTTGTAAAATATTTTGAAGACAAGTATGGTGATTCAGTTCCTGACTCCTGGGGAGAAAAGGTTGACGGGGTAATAACAAGGATAGAAACGGAAGATAAGGTTATAGCCCTTACCTTTGACGCATGCGGGGGCAAAAGTGACGGTTATGATGAGAGGATAATTAATTTTTTAATACAGGAGGAAATACCTGCCACGCTGTTTATAAACAGCAGGTGGATTGAAAAATACCCGGATGAATTTGCAGGCCTGGCTGCCAATGATCTTTTCGAAATTGCGAATCATGGTCATAAACATAAACCCCTGTCTGTATCCGGCAAGTCTGCCTATGGCATTAAAGGAACGGAGAATATCAGGGAAGTGGTTGAAGAAATTTTATTAAATGAAGAAAAGATAATTGAAATAACAGGGCAAAAACCTGTATATTTCCGTTCAGGCACCGCTTATTACGATGAGACAGCTGTAAAAATTGCCAATAAACTGGGGTATAAAGTAGTGAATTATAATGTTTTGGGTGATGCCGGAGCTACATTTAATAAGAGACAGATTGTCAAAGCCTGTAAAAGTGCCTCTCCCGGGTCCATCATTCTTTTTCATATGAACCGTCCGGAAACCAATATAGCGGAAGGTATTATAGAAGGCATCACTGAGCTGCGAAACTCAGGATACAGATTTGTGAAACTGTCGGATTATCATGATCATTTAAAATAATGGAAAACGGCATGCAGCTTCTGCAATGCCGGTATGTTGAGTTTAATCTTTATACGCTGATCAGATCTCTATTGTCATAGCGTCTTCAGCTATAAATACCCTGTCACCCAGGATACTTTTGGCTTTTGCAAGCTCATTATCCGCATCCCTCAGAATATGCCTGCCGCTGTGAATGAATCCAAGAGTTCCGACATTTTTATCCCTGATATGGCTGCATACATCCTCCGGTGAAAAATGTCCTGTTTCCATCAGCAGGAGATCGCAATTATCAATAAGGGGGTCAATATCACTTAAAGCTCCCAGATCGCCGGAAAAAACAATTCTTTTACCCTCAGCTTCCATCAGAAATGAATAGGACATCCATTTTCCGTCTTCAGGTGTGCCCAGATGGGTATTGTGGAAAGCGGATACCCTTATGCCGTCTTCATTATAGATTTCCCCGTCGGATATGCCCTGTCTGTTGATAGTGAAGCTGGTTTTAAAGCTTCCTTCTGTCTGACTGAGAAGCTGCATGACTCCATTCCATGTCCTGTCATTGGCAATAAACACATCAATCTTTTTGCCGGCCATTCTGCCGTTTAAGCTATCGAGCTTACGTATGTTCCAAAGTAGATTTCCCAATCCTCCTACATGGTCCATATGGGAATGGCTGATGAAAATGCTCTTGACAGACTGGAGATCCACCCCCATAAGATGTGCAGTGTATGAGCAGCCTTCACCAGCATCAAACCAGTATAGCTTATTATCCTTTTCCACAGCGAAGGACACATGCTTTCTGCCGGGCATTGGCTCTGTGCCTGCACAGGTACCGAAGAAATGAATTTTCAATGGAAAAACCTTCTTTCTTTTGATTTTTATTAAAAACTCTAAATCAGCTGTCTGCTTAGAATTATAAATGCCTGCCCTTGATATTTCAATACCGGCTGCGAATCATCCAGCATAAATGGGTATATCTTTTAGTCAAAATACATTTACAAGGTGTTTTGCATTTGGTATACAAAGGTTGGAGAAGCCTGTATAATGTAAAAAGAACGCAGTTCTGTTTTCATATATATACGCTGGTATAAAAATTTCTATTGGAGGAAAAAAGGAATGATAGGTGTATCACTTCCGCTTGGGATATTAAAGGACAAGCCTGCTACAGAAGCCCAGACCTTATTGCTGTCCCAGTACGGCGGCAGAGACAAGCTTCTTGAGGACCTGAAAAAACAAGGCATAGCTTCTGTGGAATTGCGGTCAATCGGCCCGAAAACTTTAGTCCGGGATGTGAATGAATGTGTACAGGCTGTTTTTGATGCCGGACTTACATGCACTATACACGGGAAACTGGCAAACATAGGAAGTGAAGAGTTTTTCAGTAATCTGAATACGGTTGTCAGCAGATTCCCTCACGTACTTGAGCACTTAATGCTTACGGTTCATTCTCCAAAGGACTCAGAGGATAATGAGACAAATCGGAGCAGCAGCGTGAAGCTGCTCAGCCGGTTCGGGGCTTTTGCCCTGGAAAAGCAAATGCCTGTATGTTTTGCCCTGGAAAACAATCGCATACATTCAAATATTCCGACAATTTCTACCTGTGATGGAGTACTCTCCATAGTTGAAGAGGTCGGTCTTCCCAATGTTGGTATATGCTGGGACTTCGGGCATGTTTATTCAAATATACTGAATTTTCCCGATGCCGGACCTGAACCGGCCTTGCCGGATCCTTTTTTAAGCAGGGTTGTTCATACTCATATCCATGCATATCAGGGACGGACCCATTTTCCCTTTATGGGTGAGGCTGAGCTGCCCCTGTTTGATTATTGCAGGATGCTGGTACAGGCCGGTTATGCAGGCATATTCAATCTGGAATTGGACATCGAGCGCTTTTACAGGCTTTACAGCCCGCGGGAAGCTTTCGAGACATCCATATCAGTGCTTAAGGAATGTCTTCTTGCATTAAATCAAATTGAATAAATTTATATTTAAATGATTGTATTTCTGTAAACAATTTATATATTTATTTGTCTGTTTATGTCGTATTGTGTTGACTATAAACAAAATTCAAACTATTATAGTAATATATGGATACGGTCTATTCCGGATTGGTGTGTGTTGAACTTGGCTAAAATGAATATGTTTTAAAAAAACAAGTTTCTTACTGCCTTCATACTGTTTATTATTTTAAGCCTGTTATATCTGTTTCTTTCATTTCTTTTTTCG
>ERZ773359.1369-NODE-1369-length-33986-cov-21.774926_pt1 | contig 33986 bp, 40 predicted proteins | sample MGYA00374955_ERZ773359 | MGnify/ENA primary metagenome ERZ773359 (study PRJEB29098, sample SAMN04486028) | biogas fermenter metagenome | study: EMG produced TPA metagenomics assembly of the Biogas fermentation microbial communities from Germany - Plant 4 DNA1...
ATCTTTCAAAATTATTTTTTAAAAACTATTGACTTTTATTAGCTGGTCTTTATTATTTTACTTTTATATATTGCAATTTTCTTGCCAACTTTTATGTATTATTGAGTATTAAATATCCTTGAATTTCCAAGGGTTTATTAATGAATTGACTGAATTTTTTATTTATTGGTCAAAAAATGCAATAATATTTGCACATAAGTGCAAAAATTATTGCATTAGATTTTGTATTTCTTTAGTTTGTGTTGCAAAGTTTGCCTCTTTATTCCCAGTTCATTTGCTGCCTTGGTTATATTATAGCTATTATTCTCTAAGGCATTAATAATAAGGTCTCTTTCAATTTCCTCTAAGACGACAGGTAAACTTTTGTTTCTACTTTTAAAGGCAAAGGGACTCCTTAGGGATTTGCCCTTCATTATGTGAATTGAAGATATAAAGTCATCCTTCGTCAATATGGTTTCATTTTCATCTACTATATTCATTGCTCCTTCAATTACGTTTGCAAGTTCCCTCACGTTGCCAGGCCAAGTGTAATCCATAAAATAACTTAACACATCCCTTGATACCCCTTTTACCTTCTTACCTAATAATTGATTGAATTTATTTATAAAATGATCTACAAGTATAGGTATATCATCTTTTCTATCTACCAAAGGAGGTATATGGATAAATATTACATTTAACCTGTAAAACAAATCTTTTCTGAGGGTTCCTTTTTTTAAACTCTCTAAGGGTGGTTCGTTAGTTGTTGCAATTATTCTCACATCTATAGGTATATCCTTGGTACCCCCTACTCTTCTAATATACCCTTCCTGTAGAACTCTTAGCAGTTTCGCTTGTAATGGCAAAGACATAGAGTTAATCTCATCCAACATCAAAGTTCCACCGTTGGCTTGTTCAAATATTCCTTCCCTTTCAACGGCACCAGTAAAGCCACCTTTCTCCGTTCCAAACAATATTCCTTCCAATAATGCCTCCGGGATTGCAGCACAATTTTGAGCTATAAATGGCTTATTAGCCCTTATACCTCCATAATGAATACTTTGAGCAAACAATTCCTTTCCTGTCCCAGTATCTCCATAAATTAAAACACTTGAAATTGAGTTGCTTGCTTTTTTAGCAATTTTCTTTGCCATCTTAATTGGTTCTGATATTCCAATTATGTCCTGAAAATTATATTTTTTTATCTTGTTTTTGGAATTCTTAGATGGGGATTTTTGGAATTTGAGTTCATTTTGTAATTCAATTAATTGATCAGATAAGTTCTTTAAGTGGGTTATGTTATTAGATATCTCTAGGGCACCTATGATTTCATCGTCATTATATAAAGGAATTGTAGAATTTATGGTGGTAATTCTTTGGCCTTTGAAGTTCAGATAGGTTTGAGTACTATTTAGTATAGACTCTCCTGTATGCAACACCCTAATTAGGGTAGAAGTCTCTTCGTTTAAACTTGGAAAGATATCTAAAATATCTTTTCCCAATACCTGTTCTCTTTTTAAGCCCTCCAATTTTGCCATAACGTCGTTATAAATCACAGTCTTTCTTTCTTTATCTATAACATGAATACCTATATTAGCATGATGCAAAATATTTTGCATCAGGATTTTGTTAAAATCTACATTTTTCATATTATCATCCTTAACTTAATACTTTAATGTTATAGCTGCAATCATCCTATTCCTAGTTCCCTTTTCCCTTCTATAGGAATATAGGGTGTCAAGATTACAGGAGGTACAAAAATTGCTATGATATATGTTGTCATCTTTAATTCCTGCATTTATTAAATTTATCTTATTTGCCTTCCAAAGATCCAAATAGATTTTCCCATCTCTTGCAATTATTATATGAGGATTATCAAACCTATCCTTAAACAGTTCTACCACATCCTCACCTATTTCATAACAGCATACACCTATGGCAGGTCCTATGGCTACAACTATATCATTTAAATTACATTGAAAACCTTTCTTCATATTATTTATAATAACTTCAACTATATTGTTTAAGGTTCCTTTCCAACCTGCATGGGCAAGGCCAATAACCCTTTTTTCTCTATCATAAAAATACACAGGGACACAGTCTGCATGATAGGTGCACAAGGCTATTCCTGGAATATTAGTTATAAGTCCATCTGCTTCTTCATATTGGATTTTTTTATTGTCCTGATTATCTATTATAATTATATCTCTTCCATGAACCTGTTTAGCTCTGTAAATTCTTTCATCAGGAAGATTTAATATTTTACTTAAATCTTTAAATATATTTTTTTGATCCCAGCCAATTCTTGAAGAAAAAAGATGAGTAAAACCTTCATACTGGTTAAAGCCTTCTATTTCATAATATAAGATATCTTCGTAGTGTTTTTCTATAACTCCCATATCTATCTCCTATTGTCAGAATTTTCATCTAATAAATTTTTCAGCTCTTCCATAAAAGAATTTAGGTCTTTAAACTGCCTATATACTGAGGCAAATCTTACATAAGCCACATGGTCAATGTCCTTCAATTTATTCATGACCATTTCACCTATGACCTTAGAAGTCACTTCCTTTTCCATGGAATTGTATAGGGATTTTTCTATTTCATCTACTAAGCTTTCTATCTTCTCCATGGGAACTGGCCTTTTTTCACAAGCCTTTATTATCCCATTTAAGATTTTATTTCTATCAAAGGTTTGCCTATTTCCATCTTTCTTAACCACCATTAGTGGGATTTGCTCAATTTTTTCATAGGTAGTAAATCTTCTACCACAACTTATACATTCCCTTCTCCTACGGATAGCTTGTCCTTCTTCTGTAGGCCTTGAATCTACAACCTTGGATTCATGAAATGAGCAAAAGGGACATTTCATCCTTCCACCTCACCTTATTACTTAACTCCACTATAATTATATTATATTGAAGAAAAAATGTCTAATTATATATCCCCCTTATAATCTACTAAGATAGTATCTGTTCCTATCCTTATAATATCGCTCCAGTTTATAATTATCTCTGAATTTTTCCCAAATAAGCCTAATAATTTCCCTCCCCCAGATATTACTAAGGCTTCAATATATCCTTTTTCTAAGTTTAATTCAAAGTCGTCAACATAGCCCATTCTTTCACCGTTGTTTATGTTTATTATCTCCTTCTCCCTAAGGTCTGATAATTTTAACATAATCTCACCTCTTTCTATATTATACCCTATTATTTATATATAAAAATAGGGTATAAATATGACAAGAATTTGGTGGGATTAAATTTCTTAAATATATTTTCTCATCTGTCTTAAGGCATTTTTCTCTAGTCTAGAGACCTGAGCTTGGGAAATACCGATTTCCTCTGCAACTTCCATTTGAGTTTTCCCTTCGAAAAATCTTAATTTTAAGATTTGTTTTTCCCTGCTATTTAACTTTTCCATTGCTTCCCTTAAGGCTATTTGACTTAACCAAATTTCGTCTTCTGATTTTTCATCCTTTACTTGGTCCATTACATATATTGCATCGCCACTATCATGGAATATTGGCTCAAACAATGAAATTGGCTCTTGTATAGCTTCCAATGCAAATACTACTTCTTCCTTTGGCAGGTTTAATTCTTCTGCTATTTCATAAATAGTAGGTTCCTTGGAATTTTTATTTATTAACTGTTCCCTTGTTTGTAATGCTCTATAGGCAATATCTCTTAAAGATCTGGATACCCTAATGGAATTATTATCCCTTAAATACCTTCTAATTTCTCCTATAATCATAGGCACAGCATAAGTAGAAAATCGTACATTTTGACTTAAATCAAAATTATCTATTGCTTTTATTAAACCAATACAGCCTACTTGAAATAAATCGTCTACATGTTCTCCTCTACGATTAAATCTTTGTATAATGCTAAGTACAAGTCTTAGGTTCCCTTGAATAAATTTTTCCCTGGCCTTTAAATCTCCAGCTTTTATTTTAACAAATAATTCTTGCATTTCCTCATTAGTTAGTACTGGTAGCTTTGATGTATTTACACCACATATCTCTACCTTAGATGTATGCATTTACTTTCATCCTTTCACGCTGTATTGCCCCTTTCTCTATAAAATTATTGCCTTGAATAGTATTTTTATTCAAAAAAATATTTACTTAAAGTCCATCTTACATCAGCTTAACCATTTCCTTCCTTAACCTTTTTATTATCCTTTTTTCTAGCCTAGATATATAGGACTGAGATATACCTAAAAGGTCTGCCACTTCCTTTTGGGTTTTTTCCTTTCCACTATGTAGCCCAAACCTTAATTCAATTATAGTTTTTTCTCTACCAGATAATTTGCTTATGGCTTCATTTAACAATGCCCTATCTATTTCTGATTCCATATTTTTAAATATTATATCTCCATCTGTTCCCAGAATATCAGATAACAATAGTTCATTTCCATCCCAATCAGTATTTAAAGGCTCATCTAAGGATATTTCAGATTTTGTTTTACTGGTCCTTCTAAGATACATTAATATTTCATTTTCTATACATTTGGAAGCATAGGTGGCAAGCTTTATATTTTTGTCTGGATCAAAGGTATTAACAGCCTTTATAAGCCCAATGGTACCTATAGATATTAGGTCTTCAATGGAAATTTTAGTATTTTCAAATTTTCTTGCTATATAGACTACAAGTCTTAAATTTCTTTCGATTAATATGGTTTTAACTGTTTCGTCTTCTTTTATTAAGGAAAGATAATAGGCCTCTTCATCTGGAGATAAGGGCGGTGGCAATATTTCACCACTGCCAATATAGTGAACAGTTTTTATTAAGTTTAATTTATCCAATATTTTATATAAAATGATTTTTGATCTAAGTTTAATATTCCTTAACATATATATTCCCCCTATTCAAAATTTCTAGACTTAGTAACCCCTTATATTGATCATCTGTGGAAAGTTTTCCCTTAAATATACCAATAATTAAATTATCACAAATTATCCTATCTGAGTTTTTTATAATCTCTATAAAATCAGGTTTAAACCCCAATAAAAATCCTTTTTTTGAGCCTATAGTTTTAAAAGGTATAATCCTAATAAGGTTTTTTTTATTCATATCTTCTAAAAGCTTTTGAATCTGTAATAAGTCTTCTACTTTATTGGTAAATCCTTGTCGTAAATCAGTAGGAATTAATTCCTTAATTGTTTCATATTCTACTATAAATACTGGTAATTTAGATAAAGGTTCAATTAAAGAATTTCCTGTGTCCAATAAGGCAATTAAAGAAATATTTTTATCGTCAAAATATATAGTTACTTCATACAGTTCCTTTTCTCTAGCAATTTTTTCTTGATAGTAGTCGAATACATTTTTTATTAAAATACCGCCTAAGGCTATTCCTAAAATTAAATATTTAATGGGAAAATCCCTACTAAAAACATTTTCCTCCATAGAAAAATTAGAATAATTCTGTAGAAAATAATATATTCCAATACTGGCCCCAGCAAAAATAAAAGATACAATGTAAAAGCCAAATAATTGTTTTATAAACAATTCTATGGATTTTGAGTTAAAAGCTATCTTCACAATAATTATAGATATTAGAATTTTCATGAAAAAATTAGTTAGAAATATAAATGAGGGCACAAATAAAACAAAGGGATATAATGCTGCCAGAATGGAAGCCATTAATATCCGTTTACTGTTTGCCTTAGTCCTGGTTATTAGCTTGGTAATATGTAAAATTGCAAAATTTATCAAGAAGTTTTCTAAAAACAAATATTCAGCTACTACGTACAAATATATTCCTCCTATAATTATATAAGCCTAGTACATATTCTATTCTTTAATAATTATTATAGGACACAAATTTTAAATTTTTTGTCACTTTATAGTTAATAAAAAAAACGTATCTCTACAAAAGATACGTTTTTTTTCCTTAGGTTGTTTTCTTATCCCTTCTTCTTAAAAAGACTGGAATATCTAATTCATCTTCAAAGTGAGCCGCAGCTTGGCTTTTTCCATCACCTTTGTCAAGGGCTTCCTTTAATTTCTGTTTATCTATATCGAATCCAGTGGCTATAACAGTTATTTTTATTTCATCTTTCAAGTTTTCATCAATTCCTGCCCCAAAAATTATGTATGCATCTTTATCTACTGCAGCCCTAATTAAGTCAGCAGCTTCGTTTACTTCAAATATGCCCATATCTGGGCCACCAGTAATATTTAATAATACTGATTTTGCTCCATCAATTGAGGTTTCCAATAAGGGTGATCTAATGGCCTGCTTAGCAGCTTCTGTTGCCCTGTTTTCTCCAGAAGCCCTTCCAATTCCCATGTGTGCAATTCCCTTACCATGCATGACAGTTTTAACATCAGCAAAGTCTAAGTTTATTAAATTAGGTACAGCAATTAAATCTGATATACCCTGTATACCCTGTTTAAGTACTTCATCAGCCATCATAAAGGCCTCTACCATAGTTGTTTTTTTATCTGCAATTTGCAACAACCTATCATTTGGTATTGTAACTAAGGTATCAACCTTAGCCTTTAATTCTTCGATACCTTGTTCTGCATGTTTCTTCCTTCTAGGTCCTTCAAAGGAAAATGGCTTTGTAACAACACCTACTGTAAGTATGCCTAGTTCCTTGGCAATTTCTGCTACTATAGGCGCTGCACCTGTTCCTGTTCCCCCTCCCATACCTGCTGTTATAAACACCATATCTGCGCCCTTTAAAATTTCAGCTATTTCATTGCGATTTTCCTCAGCAGCCTTGGCTCCTATTTCGGGATTTGCCCCTGCTCCTAGGCCACGGGTCAATTTTTCCCCGATTTGGAGTTTAAATTCTGCCTTAGAGGAATTAAGGGCTTGTCTATCTGTATTTAATGCGATAAAATCGACTCCTCTAACACCACTTTCTACCATTCTATTAACAGCATTGTTGCCTCCACCCCCAACCCCTAGAACCTTAATTCTAGCAAATTGTTCAACATCTACGTCAAAATCAAACATATTTTTTCCCCCTTATCTTAAAATAGCTTATCCAATATTTTATTAATTCAATATTTTAGTTAGATTTTTTACCTCTAAATAGTAAAATTCTCCTAATTTTTGCAAAGTTCTCGAACAACCTACCTCCAAATGTAAAGATAGCCGCATAATAAAGAGGAACTCCTAGCCTATCCCCAAGATATGCAAGAAAAGCAGCTAAAATTGCATTGCCAAAAAAACCTGAAAGAAAGATTCTTATATTAAAGTTGTTTTCCAAGTTTGACCTAATACCACCAAAGACGGAGTCTAAACAGGCAAGTATCGCTACGGAAACATAAAGGGAATAGGTGGTATCATAAGTATACGGTAAGAGAAAGCCAATTACAACTCCTATTAAAATACCAATCAGTGCAAAGAACAAATTAATCATCCTTTCCTAAGGGCTTAGCATACCTGAACTGAAAGTCTCCAGTATAAGCAGGAATATATATGGAATCTTCTATGCTAGTTTCAAAGCCTATGTTATAAATCTTTAATAGATCCCCATAAGTACCAGGTGCATTAACTGCTGCATATAACACTTTAGGGTCTCCTATGGCTTTAATAACAAAGGGTGTGGCAGAGCTTCTTCCATTTATTCTTATAATGGGTCCACCGCATTTGATTTCAGAGGTTGACAAGACCCTTTCATTATTTATGCTTATGGCTTCTGCCCCTGCTATCCTTAAATCATTTATTATATTTAATATATCTACATCATGGATAACATCTTCATTTAAATCGTAACCAAAAGGTCTTTCCTCAGGATTATCATACATTTTTATTATTATTCCAGGGCCTTCCAAAGCAGTTTTTCCTGAATGAATTTTATTATACTTTATATCTTCTAAAAGGATATTAATGATATTATCGTCACCTTTTGCTATATTCTCCAGAAGAGCAAGCTCTTCCTCTTTCATTTTTATAATATTGTTTAATTCAGCTATTTCATTATTTAAGGCATTGATTTCGGCTTTCATTGTTTGTAGAGATCTTATTGTTATAGGAGTAATAGTTTCAAGTTTCATCTTTATTTGAGTAGAAATAAAAACACCAATCATAATGCTAAACAAGGTTAGGATGATTTTTGGATTCGGATTCTTCATATAATCACCCCATTAATCCAGGTTTTCTTCCACTGGTTTAGCATATATGAATTCCTTAATCTTCCTAGATTTTGGTATTATAATATTATTTTCCTTATATACTTGAACTAAATAATCATAATTCCTCAATATAGTTACTATTCCTCCTTTAAGATTCAATGCTGACTCTAAGGTGTCTGGTGGCCCTATTGCTTTTATAACTATAGGTGGGCTAGTAGATACACCATTGATTTCAATATGATTTCCAGCCTTCTCTATTTCTGTAAAAGATGTATATCTCTGGTCATTAATAGAGATGGCTTCTGCATCTGCTGCATTTAATACAGATATTACCTGTAAAACTAAGTCTAGTTCATCTATGATACTATAGCCTAATCCATACTCTAAATCTACTGGAGGGTCGTTGATTTCAATGACAACTCCTGGTCCTTCCAAATCTAAATATCCTGCTAGCATTCTATATTTCATAGTATCATTATATAGGTTTTCTGCGTATATGTTTTTATCTACTTCCTCTATTTCATATTGCTTTATTTTAGCTTCTAATTCATCAACTTTATTTATTAATAAATCTCTTTCATTTTGTGCCTTTTTTAACTCAGATGCAAGCTGTTGTGCTCTTTGAGTAGGTAATAAACCTTCTCCTAAGGTTTTATTAACAGTTTTGAACTGAACAGATACTATGATTCCAAGAATAATAGATACTATTGTCAATGCAATATATTCCTTATATTTCTTCATTTTACCTCTCCTACTCCTCATTAAGTACAATTATAGGATTCTCCCCTCTATCCATTAATATCATTTTACATGATAGTCCTTTCCTATTTATATCCTTAATGATTTCATTTAATAAGCTCATTTTATATTTTACATTATTTATGTCACCAAAGGCAATTAAAATACCGTTATTTAGCTCAATATTTATGTTGTCATTATCTGCCATATCCACTTCTTTCATCTTTTGTAACAATCCTAAGGCATGTCCTTCTTTAATAAATTCGAAGTTTAATTTCATATCCTCAGTAACATTGATATTCTCGCCTATTTTTTTGTTATCTATGTTTAAGCCATTTATTAATGGCAAATTTTCATCTTCATGGCTCTTTAAATCCAAAATATATCCTTCTTCATCAACTAAGGCTAAGGAGGATATATTTTTAATTTGTAATAGCTCTTTCCTCTCCACTACTTCTATTAAAATTTCTTTTGGTAGCTTTCTTTTGATTTTTACATCTTTAATATATGCTAAGCTTTTTAAGTTATTTTCCCCTTCCTTAGTACTTATCTTAAATATATTGTCTCCAACTTTTATGGAGGATCCTAATACTATATTTTCCTTAGATAGTTTATCGTTCCCAATTACTTCAATATTATTTATGACAAACAGATCGGTATTTAATACCAATATGATTACGAAACAAATAGATAAGGCCAATAAGAAGATTCTAAAATATAACCTCCTTCTTCGTTTTTTTCTCTCTACTCTAGAGATTTTTCTCATGTTATCACCCCGGGCTTGTACCTATGTATAATTAGCAGCAAATGCTGCTAATCAATTTTTACTATGTCTGCTCCTAAGTTTTGTAAAGTTATATGGAAATCTTCATATCCTCTTTCTATGTGATAAATGTTTTGAACTTCAGTAATTCCTTTGGCAACTAAGCCTGCTAAGGTCAAAGCCGCACCACCTCTTAAGTCCTTGGCAGTTACCTTAGCCCCTGTTAATTCCTTGACCCCATTTATAACTGCAACCCTACCAAAGATTTTAATATTGGCTCCCATTCTTATTAACTCCTCTCCATGTTTAAACCTATTTTCAAATACAGTTTCACATATAATGCTAGTTCCGTTGGCTATGGATAATAGTGCCATCATCTGAGCCTGCATATCAGTTGGAAATCCAGGATAGGGTAAAGTCTGTATCATTTCAATAGAATTGATTTTCCTAGGCCCTGTCACTTTTAGGGAGTTGCCATTGGTATATATTATGGCACCTGCTTCTTTAAGCTTTGCTATTATTCCAAGTAGGTGTTCGACAATAACATTATTTAAGATAATATCTCCACCTGTTATTGTCGATGCAACCATTAAAGTACCTGCAACAATCCTATCAGGTATAATGGTATGGGTCACATCATTAAACTTATTTACACCCTCTATAGTTATTACTGAAGTTCCTGCTCCTGAGACCTTAGCCCCAGCCTTGTTTAAGTAGTTTTGTAAGTCAACTATTTCAGGTTCCCTGGCAGCATTTCTAATTACTGTAGTACCTTTTGCAGTTACAGCAGCCAGGATAATATTTTCAGTGGCTCCTACAGATGGGTAATCCAATTGTATATCACAGCCCTTTAGACCATCAGTCTTACAGTATAATTGTCCATGGGATTCTTCTATTACTGCTCCCATTTCTCTTAGGGCTTTTAAATGTAAGTCTATGGGCCTTGGCCCAATCTCGCAACCACCTGGATAAGAAATAACAACCTCTCGGGTCCTGGACAACATTGCTCCCATCAATATGATAGAAGACCTCATTTCCCTAACTAATTCCTCGGGTACTATTATTTGATTTAAAGATTTTGAATCTACCTCCATAATATTACCTGTTCTTTTTACCGAACAACCTAAGGATAATAAAATATTTTTCATAATTTCTACATCTCTTAAATTTGGTATATTGAATATGGTACTCTTATTTCCCCCAATAACAGTGGCTGCTAAGATTGGTAGTACAGAGTTTTTTGCACCTGAAACCGAAACTTCTCCTACCAGCTTATTTCCACCATTTATTACATATTTTCCCACCAAACCACCTCCGCATAACATACATTCAAGTATATAAACATATTATGCATAGGTGGATTTAGGGTTACAGATTTTATTTGGCGATGGCTTCAATAAGCTCATATATCTTTTCTGCTGCATCAATTTGACCCATTTTTTTGCTGTTTTTTCTCATATTTGATAACTTTTTGTCATCTCTTATTATACTATAAATAATATCATCTAGCCTTATATTATTTAAATCCTTCTCCAGTACTAATACACAGGCACCGTTTTTTTCAAAAGCCCTGGCATTATATTCTTGATGATTTTCTGCAGTATAGCTTTTTGGAATCAATATACTTGGTACACCTACTGCTGCAATCTCTGCTAAGGTTATAGCCCCTGCTGAGGTAATTACAAGGGTAGCAATATTTATGGCTTCTGGAATCTGGTAAAAGTAAGGAAATATCCTTATGTTTTCATCTAAGACAATATTGCTTTTTTTAATTTTATCCATAAATTCGTCATAAAACCTTTTACCTGTCACATGAATTAGCTGTAAATCTTTTATACCCCTTTTTATAAAATCGAAAATAGCATCGTTTAATTTTTTCTGTCCCCCACTGCCACCAAAGGACAGAATAAAAGGTTTGTTCTTTTCTATATTTAGCTTCTTGTAGGCAGCTTCTTTATTTATTTCAAGGATTTCCCGTCTAATTGGATTTCCAGTTTTTACAACCCTATTGGGATGTTTAAAGTATTTTTTTGACTCCTCAAAGGTTACAGCCACTTTGTCAACATATCTTGACAAAATCTTATTCGTAATGCCTGGATAGGCATTTTGCTCATGGATTAAGGCAGGTATCTTTTTCTTCTTGGCCACATAAACTACTGGACCACAAACATATCCTCCAGTACCTATTACAACATCAGGCTTAAAATCATCTAAGATTTTCTTGGCATCTAGTAAGCCTAGAATTAATTCTTTTGCTGCAATAAATGATTCCTTATTCAGCCTTCTAGGCAAACCCTTTACCCTTATGGTTTTAAATTCTAACCCCTCTTTAGGTACTAATTCTGCTTCTAGCCCTTTCTTAGTACCTACATAGAGGATCTTAGCATTTTTATCTCTTAATTGGATTTCTTTAGCAATGGCTAAGGCAGGGTATATATGGCCTCCTGTACCTCCTCCTGATATTAGATATTTCACTTTCTTCAACTCCTATCTAAATTTGCATGTCTAGAAATGTTTAAAAGTATTCCTATGGCAGACATATAGATCATAAGGGAAGTTCCACCGTAAGACACAAAAGGCAGGGTAATACCAGTTGTAGGTATGGAAGATGTAACTACTGCTATATGAATTAGGGACTGCACAGTGACTAAGGCTGTAATGCCTGAAGCTAAAAAGCAACCAAAGGCATCTTCAACACTTAAAGCAATCCTAATGCCTCTCCAGATTAATATCATAAAGAGTATTATGACGAAACTAGTACCTAAAAATCCCAGTTCTTCACCTATAATTGAAAATATAAAGTCATTATAGGATTCTGGAATATAGAAGAATTTTTGCCTGCTTTTCCCTAAGCCTAAGCCAAATAAGCCCCCTGAACCAAGGGCATATAATGATTGGACAGCCTGCCAACCTATGTCTAATTTATAGGCGAAAGGGTCTCTAAAAGCGATTATTCTTTTTAATCTATACTCATTTTCTGGCCCAGTTACAGCTAAATAGCCAAAGACTGTTGCACCTGCAGCCATGAAAATCAAATGCAATATATTCATTCCAGCTATGAAAAACATACCTATTAAAGTGGCTCCCAAAGTAATGGTAGTTCCTAAGTCCCTTTGAACATATATGGCACCGCAGGAGATACCTATTATGATTAAAGCTGGCAAAGTCCCATGTAAAAGGGAGGATATTTTATCCTTTTTATTTGCAAGAAAACTGGAAAAATAGATAATGGAACCAACCTTAATGGCATCTGAAGGCATGAAAGTTGTAATTCCTAAATCTATCCATCTTCTTGCTCCTTTAATTTCTCTACCTAAGGGAGAGAAAATCAAGGCACCTAATATCAGGGACAGGATAAAAATCCAAAGGGCATATTTCTTCCAGATTTTATAATTTATGTTCATGCAGATTAAAAGTCCTACTAATCCAATAGAAGCAGATATTATTTGCTTTTTTAAAAAATAATATCCGTTATCAAAATCTTGCATGGCTTCTGGCCAACTGGCACTAAAGACCATTATAATACCAATAAATACGAGGATTAAGGTTGACATAAGCAAGGTAAAATCAACTGCTTTTTTCCTTTGAAGGGTCTTTTTCTTTCCCATATTACTCCACCTCTAATTTATATACAGCCTTTTTATAATCCTTACCTCTTTCTTCGTAACTTTTATACATATCCCAAGAAGCACATGCAGGAGACAATAATACATTATCCTTTTCTTTTCCCAATCTAAAAGCCAAATTTACAGCCTCCTTCATGCTTTCTACCAGATGTATATTTTTGAAATTATGCTCTAAGGCAGTTTTTTTAATTTTTTCTTTGGTTTCTCCCATAAGGATTAACTCCTTAACTTTCCCATTAAAAGAATTTATTAATTCATCAAACTGGGACCCTTTATCATAGCCCCCTGCTATCAGGATTATAGGTCCATTAAGGGCCTCTATTGCCTTTATGGTAGAGTCTGGGTTAGTCCCCTTCGAATCGTTGTAAAATGATATTCCGCCTACTTCCCTAACATATTCTATCCTATGTTCTACTCCGGAAAAGTCTCTTAAACCTTCTCTAATATAGTTTAAATCTATACCCATAGCGTAGGCAATTGCAGCACTTGCTAGAGCATTTTCCAGATTATGTTTCCCAAAAATTTTTAACTCCTTGTAGGGCAATACCTTCTCCTTAAATTCTTCATCCTTTATGACTATATAATCTCCTTCTACAAATACTCCCTTGTCTAATATGTTGTCTGCACTAAACCAAATAATTTTAGATTTAACTTCATCTTCAAATTGTCTAAGGACACCATCTTCAAAATTCAATACTGTATAGTCGTTTTTACTTTGATTTTTAAAAACTTTTTTCTTAGCTTCCACATAATTTTCAAAAGTGGTATGCCAATCTAGGTGATCAGGACTTATATTAGTTATTAGGCTTACCTTAGGTTTGAAATGGACTGTATCTTCCAATTGAAAGCTACTTGTTTCAACAACAAATACATCGTCTTCCTTGGCACTTATCATGTTTTCTAAAATCCCTACACCAATATTTCCCGTAACATAGGTGTTGTATTTAGCCTTTTTAAATATTTCTCCCACTAAGGCAGTAGTTGTTGTTTTTCCATTAGTTCCTGTTATGGCAATTATATTGTCTGTAGGGGAGATTCTATAGGCTAATTCAATATCTGTTATTACTTCAATATTTCTTTTTTTTGCCTCAAAAATAATTGGGTTAGTAGGTGGTATGCCGGGACTTTTTACTATTAAATCAATATCCTCTAAGGGTACATTATTCGTATTTATGTATTTTTCCACATTTATACCATCGATTTTTTTAAAAAATTCTTCCAGCTCATCTTCTCTTTTAGAATCAGATACTATTATTTGTGCATCCAATTTATAAAGAGCCTTCACAGTTGACTGGCCTGTTATTCCAAGTCCTAATACCAATACTCTAGCATTTGATAAATCCATAATATCAACTCTCTTTCTAATAAGGTACACTGACTATCCCAATTAAACATAGTATTACTGTTACAATCCAAAAAACAGCTACTACCTTTGTTTCCTTCCAGCCTTTTTGTTCAAAATGGTGATGTAAAGGACTCATTAGGAAAACCCTTTTACCTGTAAGTTTATAAGAAGTTACCTGAATGATTACCGACAAGGCTTCTACAAAATATATTCCTCCTACTATGGGTATTATTAAAGGTAGATTTAATAGTATAGCTATGGCTGAAACTGCCCCTCCTAAGGCCATAGAACCTGTATCTCCCATAAACACCTTTGCTGGGTAGGCATTGTGTATCAAAAAACCTAAACAAGCTCCAGCCAAAGTAGTGGAGAAAATAGATATGATTTCCATACCAAAGTTTAAGGCAACTAAGCCGAAGAAGGATAGGATTATTAAAGTAACTCCTGAAGCCAATCCATCTAAACCATCTGTCAGATTTACACTATTGACAGTTGCCACAACTACAAATGCAATAAAAGGAATATATAAGGGTCCCAAATCTAGATACTGGTCTTTCAAAAATGGAACTATTAGTTTTGTTCCTAGTACAGATGTGGATGATTGGTATACTGCCAATATTATAGCAAGTATTATTTGACCTATTAATTTTTGATAAGCCCTTAATCCTAGGGACCTTCTTTTAACTACTTTGATATAGTCGTCTATAAATCCAATTAGACCAAAACCAAAGGTTGATAGCAATAATACATACATATCCCGATTCAATACTCCTGATGTTGTAATTGTAATGACTAGGGCTATGAGTATCATGATCCCGCCCATGGTAGGTGTGCCTGACTTTTTCAAATGGGTTTGAGGGCCATCATCCCTTACATTTTGGCCAATTTTTAATTTCCTTAGTAGGGGTATGATAATTGGACCGAGAATAAGGGTTATTATAAATGACATGAAAAGATTTCTTACTATATCTATATATTCAATCATAATGTTCTCCTCTCAAGTATCTAATCTTTATTTTCTGTTATTTAGGTAATCTAGTACAATTTGTCTTTCATCAAAGGGGATAGTCTTCCCATTTATTATGGTATAGGTTTCATGGCCTTTTCCAGCTAAAAGAATAATGTCTTTAGCTTTTGCTATATCTAAGGCGTATTTTATTGCTTCCTCTCTATCAATAATTTTAACATATTCTCCCCCGACTTTTCTTGTACCTACAAGTATATCGTCGATTATTGTTTCTGGGTCTTCAAATCTTGGATTGTCTGATGTAACTATGGAAAGGTCTGCATATTTGCCAACTGTTTCTCCCATTTCTGGTCGTTTTGTCCTATCCCTATTACCTCCAGCTCCAAAAACTACTAGTATTCTCCCTTCTGCAAATTCTTTAAGTACTTTAAGGACATTCTCTAGTCCATCTGCTGTATGGGCAAAATCAATAATTACTGTATAATCAGTATTGGTTGGAACTACTTCAAACCTTCCCTTAATTCCCTCAATGGACTCTAAACCTCTTTTTATAGTACTTAAGTCTATACCATAGGCATAGGCACAAGATGCTGCAGCCAAACTATTATATACACTAAATTCCCCGGGAATATTTAATTTTATATCTATCTTGCCCTCGGGGGTATGTAAGTTAAATTTAACTTTCGTCAAGCTAAATTCAATATTAGATGCAAAAATATCTCCCTTATTCATTATACCATAAGTTAATAATGGAACCTTCTCCCCTATTATATCTATTATTTTTCTTCCGTAATTATCATCAATATTTACAATATTGTATTTCCTAGTTTTGTTAAAAAGCTTTACTTTGCTATGGAAGTATTTGTCCATGGTCTCATGATAATCCAAGTGATCCTTACTTAAATTGGTAAATATACCGATTTGAAAATCCATATAATTAACTCTTTTTAATTCTAGGGCATGGGAAGATACTTCCATAATACAAAAATCAAGGTTTTTATTTACCATTTCTTTAAGTAGACTATGGATAGTTAAAGCATTGGGAGTAGTATTTATTATTTCAGATTTCTCGTCTCCAATTATTGCTCCCATGGTTCCTATAATGCCTACTTTTTTATTATATTCTTCCAATATACTTTTAATGAAATATGTAGTTGAAGTTTTGCCGTTGGTACCAGTTATCCCTATTAATTCTAATTGGTTCCAAGGCTTGCTATAAAAAATACTTGAGAATCTAGCCAAGGCATCTACAGAATCTTCAACTTTGATTACTGTAACATCTTCCTTTACATCTAAATCCCTATCTATTACCACTGCAATTGCACCATTATCAATGGCATCTCCAATATAATCATGGCCATCTACAGTAAAACCTCTTTCTGCAACAAATAATTCTCCCCTTTTTACCTTTCTAGAATCATTGTTTATACCTCTTATATCTATATCTAAACTACCTTTTAGTAATGTGTATTGGTAGTCCTTGACTATTTCCTTTAATTCCATATTTGCACCTGCCTTTTATCCATAATATGATTAACTAAAAGGCAACTTACTTAAGTTGCCTCTAATATCTTACTCCTATGTCCCTTCAAATTCAACTATTATTTTTCTGTTTATATCTATTATCTCCTCAGGATTTGGATTTTGACTCTTAGCTTTACCTTCTCCCCTTAGTTCATAATTTAGGTTGAGATTGTTTAAAATCTCTATTACTTCTGACTTATCTTTTCCAATTAAATTTGGCATTATTATGGTTTCACCCTCTTTAATATTCAAATACAGGTCTACTATAGATCCTTTTTGAACCTCTGTGCCTGGTAATGGAAATTGATCTAGGATTACTGAATCTGAAGTTAAGTCCAGATATTCTGTAGTATATCTTAGGCCTATATCAGTTAGGATTTTTCCTCCTTCACCTATTTTCATATTCCTAACGTCAGGCACTGTAACTTTTTCTGTCATCATGGCCTTTTCTTCTTCTGTAAATATAGGAGTTACTTCAAGATAATTTAAAGTCTCCTCTAATATTTCCTTTGCCACAGGTGCAGCTATAGTACCACCATAATACTGGCCTGCACTGGGTTCATCTATAATGACTAATAGGGCTATTTTGGGATCATCTACTGGTGCCACTGCTGCAAAAGAAGCTATATATTTTCCAGGAGCATATTTTCCATCTATAATTTTTTGGGCTGTTCCTGTTTTTCCTCCAACCCTCATGCCTGGTATATATGCCTTAGTTCCAGTACCATCCCTAACTACCTGCTCTAACATTTCTAACATGGTTTTTGACGTTGATTCTGACAGTACCTTTCTTTTTACTACAGGATCAAAACTTTTAACAATATTGCCCTCGCTATCTATTAATTCCTTTACCAGCCTTGGCTCCATCAAGTTTCCACCATTGGCAATGGCAGCAACAGCATTAACTAGCTGTATTGGAGTTACGGCTACACCATGGCCATAGGACATGGTGGCTAAGTTAACTTCCCTAATACTTTCAGGATTTTGAGGTACTATACCTCCCTGTTCACCATTTAAATCTATTCCTGTAGTTTCACCAAAACCAAAGGCCTTAATATATTTTAACAGCAGATCTCTGCCTACTTGCCTTCCTAAATTAACAAATACGATATTACAGCTGTTGTTCATACCCTCTACTAGGGTTTGAGGTCCATGGGGGTTATACCATTGGGAACATCTTAGAACTACTCCCTTAATATCCCTAATGAAACCATTACAATAGTAGTGAGAATCTGGCTTAGCAATATTCTCTTCCAAGGCAGCTGCAGCTGTAATTATTTTAAAGGTAGAACCTGGTTCATATACATCACTAATGGCAGTATTTCTCCACATTTCATACCATTTTTCCAATAGTTCATCTTGGCTTAAATTTGCCCAACTTTCTTTAAGCTCCTCGTCTAAGGGTTCCCTTGGATTATTGGGATCGTAGTCTGGCTTGTTTGCTAAGGCTAATATGTCGCCTGTCTGAGGCTCCATTGCTATTATGGTAACCTTTTTGGCCTTATTAAGTATTAAGGCTTTTTCAGCAGCCTTTTCTACAAAATGCTGTATTGCCTCATCTATAGTAGTAACAATAGACAAGCCATCAGATGCTTCATATATTTTCTCATCATCAAAGGGTAATTGCCTACTGGCTGCATCTGTGGTTTTTATCCATCTTCCAGGAACTCCAGTTAAATAATCATCGTATGTATGCTCAAGACCCTCTAATCCATTATTGTCAATATTAGTAAAACCTAAAACATGGGCTGCAAAATTTCCATAGGGGTAGTATCTTTTATTATCATCTACAATCTCTATCCCTGGTAATTTCAGCTTTCTCAGTTCTTGAGCTTCTTCATTAGTTATCCATTGTTTAATCTTTTCTGTACCTACTCTTTTGGTTATTTTTTCATAAACATACTCTTCATCTAAATTTAAAACCCTAGCTACTTCCTTTGCAGTCCTTTCTGGATCCTTTATATCTGGCGGACTTGCCCATACTGTGGAAGCACTAACACTAAGGGCTAATTTTTTTCCGTTTCTATCATAAATAATTCCACGTTTTGATTTTATTGTTATCCCCTTTGTCCACTGTTCTAAGGCGCCCTTTTTTAATTCCTCACCTCTTACTATTTGTAAAAACCCCAACCTTCCAATCAGTAGAATAAATAATAGCATGACCACAATGAAGACGAATATAAGTCTCTTTTTAGATGAATAGCTGGGTTTTATCAAAATAAATACCCCCTAAAATAGATTTGACACAATGCCTAATATTTTACCCAATCTACCTCCTAAGGTAAGTTTTTCTTCCTGTTCTATTGGGTCCTCATTGACATTAACAGTAATATATACTATTTGATCTTCGTTTGGATAATCCATGCCTAATTTTGTAATAGCATCTTCTTCGATTTTCCCTGAGGACTTTATCCCTTCTAAATCCGCAATTAGATTCATCTTTGTTTTTTCTAGTTCAACCTTTTCTCTTTCAAGTTCAGTTAATTCTTGTCTAATGGTAGTAATTTTTGCATAGCCAGACAAGATTAGCAAAGAAATGCTAAGAATGATAAAAGGTATAGTCAATAAAAATAATTTTAATACACTGTTATTTTTCTTCTTTCTAACAACCTTTTTCCTCTGCTTTTCCTGAACTTCAAAGGTTTCTTCAGGGTAATAACTGAATTCTCTTGCTAACAATTTATTCTCCCCCTTTTACATTTAGAACACCAAGTTTCTCTCCTATCCTAATCTTAGCAGATCTAGATCTAGGGTTTTTATTTATCTCCTCTATAGTGGGGACTATAGGTTTTCTTGTGATGATCTCTATTTCCTTAACTTTATTACATATGCATTGAGGCAATTGTGGCGGGCATATGCAGTCCTTATTTAATTCCTTAAAGCTTTCCTTCACTATCCTGTCCTCTAAGGAATGAAAGGTAATAATTGCAAGCCTACCTCCTGGATTTAACCTTCTAACCATTTTAGGGATTGATTCCCTTAAAGCTTCTAACTCTCTATTTACCTCAATCCTAATTCCCTGAAAAGTTTTCTTTGCTGGATGATGTCCTTCTTTCCTGGCACTCTTTGGAATTGCCTTTTTAATTATGCTGACCAGTTCTAAGGTAGTATCTATTGGCTTTTTCTTTCTTTCTTCTACTATGAATTTAGCTATTCTTTTGGCCCACCGTTCTTCGCCATAATCCCAAATTATTCTAGCTAATTCTTCCTCAGAATATTTATTTACAACGTCCCAAGCTGAAAAATCTTTAGTTTCATCCATTCTCATATCTAAGGGGGCATCCTTATTGTGAGAAAATCCCCTGCTTTCTTCGTCTAGTTGATGGGAAGATACTCCTAAATCTAAGAGAATCCCATCTACTTTCTCAATTCCTAAATCATCAAGTATATCATCTATATTTCTAAAATTGTTGTGAACAAAAATTACTCTATCTTCATGCTCCCTAAGTACTTCCTTAGCTTTGTTAAGTGCATTTATATCCTGGTCTATGCCTATTAATCTTCCCGTACTTAACTGCTTTACAATCTCCCTTGAGTGACCCCCTCCCCCTAAGGTACCATCTACATATATTCCATTAGCTTTTATCCTTAACCCTTCAATGGCTTCATTTAAAAGTACTGGTATATGTTTAAACTCCATCTTATACCCCCTGTTATATTCCTAGCTCAGCCATTTTTTCTGCTATACTATCATAGCTTAAGCTATCATCGTTATTGTATGTATCCCATTCTTCCTTACTCCATATTTCAATCCTCGTTGATACGCCTATAATGACTACATCTTTTTCCAATCTGGAATGTTCCCTTAAATTTGGTGGGATAAGTACCCTACCCTGTTTATCTAACTCACATTCACAGGCTCCAGAAAAGAAAAATCTAACAAAGGCTCTGGCATCACGATTGGTAAGTGGTAGCTGCTTTAACTTTTCCTCTAGTATAGACCATTCTGACTTTGGATATACAAACAAGCAATTATCCAAGCCCTTGGTCATAACAAACACTTCCCCCAATTCAGCCCTGAATTTTGAGGGAATTATAATCCTTCCCTTACTATCTAAAGTATGTTGATATTCACCAATAAACATACCAACCACTCACTTAATTATACCTACTACCACTTCTCTCCACTTTCCACCACTTACTATTATTCTACACTATAAGTTTAAATACTTCCACCCCTTTTTTTTTAAATAATTTTAGGACTTTAGTCGTATATTGACAAAAAGTGGTTCTAATTCCAATATTTAGACAAAAAAACTGCTGATAAAATTGATTTATCAGCAGTTTTCTACATTTTCTATTATAATTTTTTTCTTTTCATATAAAAGATAATAAGAGGAATGAAAAAACCAATGATGCTAACAATTTGAGCAACCCTAAACTGTCCCCACATTAAACTATCTATTCTTAAGCCTTCTATGAAGAACCTAATAAATGAATATAAGGAAAGATACAATAAAAATACTTCTCCCTCTTCTTTTTTCTTATTTTTCCTGTACCAAATAAGGAACAAAAATACTAAGAAATTCCATATGGATTCATAGAGAAAAGTGGGATGTACTTTTACTCCATTGACCATAATTCCCCAAGGAAGATCTGTAGGTACTCCATAGGCTTCCTGATTTATATAATTTCCCCATCTACCTATGGCTTGGGCTAAGATTAAGCTTGGACCGCATATATCTGCCAGGGTCCAAAAATTGATTTTCTTAATTCTTGTAAATATTATGGCTACAATTATGGCTGTAATAAGGGCTCCATGGATTGCCAAACCGCCATGCCTTATATTTAAGGCCTCAATTGGATTATCTTTATACAAATCCCAACTAAATATGACATAGTACAATCTAGCCCCTATTAAACATAAGGGTACCTCCCAAATGAGCAAATCTAAAATCAATTCCTCATCAAAGCCAATTCTCCTTGCTTCCCTAAGAGCTAAAATAGTACCTATTAGTACACCTGAAGCTATTAAAATACCATACCATCTAATTTCCAGGCCAAATATTTCAAATGCAACTGGGTCCATAACATAACCGCCTTTCTCAATAGTCCACTGAATTAGTATAACATAATTTACATTATTTTTCTATTTATTCCAGTGGATTTATTATAGATAAGACTACATTTTCTTCTGTAAAATGGCTGTTAAACCTTTGTATAATATCTTTATATTCTACTTTTTCTAAAAGGGATAAATAATCTATTAAAAGAAAGTCGGTAAAATATAAATCAACAAAGTTATTTCCAATAAACTCAATGGAATTGAGCCCCATTAAAAATTCACCTATTGTCTTATTCTTTATTCGATTAAAATCCTCTTCTAAAAGGAGGGTTTCAGCAGGTTTTTGGATTAACTGTATTAATTTTTCGTAAACCTTTTTAGGCTCCTTAGATTCACCCACTATTAAGGAATGGCCGTAGGATTCTTTACCAGTATAGTAACCACCAAAATTGGTATTTATTAAGCCTTCCTCGTACAGGTCATTGTAAAAAGTAGAGCTTGAACCAAAGAGAATATCTAAGATAATATTAGTTACTAAGTCCTTCTTTATTAATTTCTCACCTGTTAATCCAGTATCCCAATCTTTAAATCCTATATGAAAAATTGGGGCAGCAGTCATCATCTTTTCTTCTATAATCTTTTTATTGATTTTTTTATCTTCAAAAGGCAGGATTCTCTTTATTTCTTCAGCTTTCTCGTAATTATTTTTTTGGGATTTTTCTACCACATCTAAGATTTCATCAAAGGCAAGATCTCCTATTACAAATAATACCATATTTGTTGGGTTATAAAATGTATTATAACATTTGTACAATAGTTCCTTATCTATCTTCTGTATACTTTCAATAGTGCCTGCAATATCTATTTTAACAGGATGTTCATTGTACATGGCTTGCAGGCAGTTGAAAAATACTCTCCATCCAGGATTATCCTGATACATATTTATTTCCTGGGCTATAATCCCTTTTTCCTTATTTACATTTTCATCTGTAAAGTAAGGATTTTGAACGAAATCTATTAGTAAGCTAAGGCTTTCAAAAAAATTCTCCGTAGAGGAAAACAAATAGGCTGTCTGATTAAAATTTGTATAAGCATTTACATTTGCTCCTAATTTAGAAAATTTTTCGAATAGGTTATTTTCTGGACTTTCGAATAGCTTATGCTCCAAAAAATGGGCAATTCCCTCTGGCACTTTTAAGGGGTCCTTCTCTCCTATGGGTACAAATACATTATCTATACTTCCATAATCAGCAGCAAAAATTGCATACTGTTTTGTATAACCCTTCTTTGGTATGAAAAAAACCTTTAATCCAGAATCCATTTTTTTATAATAAAGTTTCTCTTTAAGCTTTTCACTTTCGTAAATTTTTGTATCCAAAACTAATCCCTCCACTCTCTACAATAGTTTATATATTCATGACCTTTGTATTTCTCATAAAGTAAATGGTATCTAGGGTCAGCCTAGACATGGCTTCTACAACATCTTCCTTAGTAACCCTATCTATATCCTCTAAGACTTCTTCTAAAGAACGGTTATCATTGGATAGGATTTGACTAAAGAAATACTCGGATATAAGGAAAATACTATCTTTTATAGACATAGTAGATGATTTTAAGGATTCTTTTGATATTTCAATATCATTCATTGTAAAATTACCTCTTTGTATTTCTTCAATTTGCTCCTTTATTATATCTATTGTTTTTTCAAAGTTTTCAAATTCTATTCCTCCATCTATTAGCATGATGGACTTATATTTAAAAACAGTAGACGAAACATAATAAGCTAAGCTTTCCTTTTCCCTTACATTTTTGAATAGTTTAGAATTTGGCCCACCACCTAAGATATCGCTTCCTATTAACAGGCCATTATATAATTTATCTTCATAGGGTATTCCAGTTCTGTATCCTAGGACCAATTTACCTTGATTAACATTTAAGTCTTCATATACCATATTCTTAGTTTTAGCTCCCCTAATTATTTGCTCCCTAGGTATGCTAATTATATTTTTCCTTTCAATTTTAGCCATCTCTTTCATATACTCAACCATATTGTCATCATAATGACCTACATAGAATATTTCAATGGGGCTGGTCTTTATTAAATCCTTATAATGGTTATATAAAACTTTTTCATCTATTTTTGGTAGATCTTCTATATTACCTAAGGAATATATACTATATCTCTCATTTTTGCACATTTCCTCTATACATCTATCTATGGCATAGGACCTCTTATCGTTTATCCTGCTTTCTATCTTCCTCTTTAAGTTTTCCTTTTCCTGGTCTACATAGGATTTCTTAAAATATCCTTCCTCTAGGAGAGGATTAAAAATAATAGACTTTAACAAATTAAAGACATCATAAATATATTCTTTGTTACTTACATATTCCCCACTTACAGTTTCCACTGTGAAACGAAGTACATGTTTTTCTCCTCTCTTGTTTATAGCCAAACTTAAGTTTGCTCCATAATTTTCTTCTAATTTCTTCTGTATTTCTAAATTTGTCTTATATTCATCAGTACCTCTTTTTAAGACTAAGGGGAGTAAAGCATTTTTTGTAGCTTCCTCCTTTGTTAAAGGCCTCAAAAAATAAAAGCTCAGTAAATTTGATTTAAATTTATCTGTTTTCACTAGGTTTAAATTTATTCCATTTCCAATTTGTATTTTTTCAGACTTTAAGCTCAACTCCATTCCTCCCTCTTACCATATTATTTTTACTATACCCAAATTCCATTATAGTTACTTATATTATTATTTCGTTTAAAGAGAATAAATTCAAAAAACCCATTCAAAGGAATGGGTTTGGTTGAGTTTATTTGCTTTTTTCAATTAATTTGCTGATTTCATTTACATAGTTGTCATAGGAATTACCATTCATTAAATCAGTTATAATATCTACTATTTGGAAAAAAGTTTTTTCATCATTTGATATAATAACTTCTTTTATTTCATTATCACTTTCTAGGACTGTCTCTTTTATTAAGTTCTTTGTATCATCGTTAAATTCACTGTCATAGGCCATTATTACAGAAACAAGGGCTGTATCATTTAATATGATTGTAGCAGCATCGTCTATACCAAATAGTTCCACTACATTGTCTGATAAAGTTTCTGATCTATCTATTATAGCCCTATCTTCCATTGATACCTCAATAGTTCTATCTGGTTCCTCTGGTTCCTCAACAATTGGGGCTTCTTTCTGGTTAAATGTACAACCTATTTGCAAAAGTAGAAGAAAAATTATGGTTAATAATACATATCTTTTCAAATTATCCCTCCTCTTACTATAGTTTTACAATATTTATAAAATTTATAACAAGGGAGGGAAAATTTATTAAAATTCTTTAGCTATTTTAACACCGGAGCTAGTGCCTAATCTAGTTGCTCCTGCTTCAACCATCTTTCTTGCAGTTTCCAAGTCCCTGATACCGCCTGAAGCCTTTATTCCCATTTCATTGCCAACTATGGATTTCATAAGCTTAACATCTTCTATAGTGGCCCCTCCAGTGGAAAAGCCAGTGGAAGTTTTAACGAAATGAGCTCCAGCTTCTAAGGATAGTTCACAAGCCTTTTTCTTTTCATCATCGCTTAGTAGGCAGGTTTCTATAATTACCTTAACTATTGCTTTGTCCTTAGCAGCTTCCACTACAGCTTTTATATCTTCTTTTACTAAATCATAATCCTTGTTTTTTAAGGCTCCAATATTTATTACCATATCTATTTCTTCTGCACCATTTTTTATGGCATCTAAGGTCTCAAAGGCTTTAACTTCCTTGGTACTAGCCCCTAGGGGAAATCCAATAACTGTAGCTACCTTAATATTGGAATCTCTTAGTATATCCTTGGCCAGTTTTACGAAATATGGATTTACGCAGACTGCATAGAAATTATGTTCAATTGCTTCATTACATAAATCCTCTATCATTGAATTGGTAGCATCTGGCTTCAATAAGGTATGATCAATAAGTCTTAAGATATCTTTCATATAAATCACCCAATTATTTTATTAGTTCTACTAAATCGCCGTTTTTCACTCCTGCTGCATTACCTTCTTCAATATCTACATGCATTTCAAGTTGAAAAGCATCTGAAACCCTAACTAAGACATTGTTAAATACTAAGCCTCTTTCTCCGTTTACTTTGACGCTTACTATATCCTTATCCTTTACTCCAAATTCTTCTGCATCCTTAGTATGCATATGGATATGTCTTGCAGCAACTATTAAACCTTCTTTTAATTCAACTTCACCCTTTGGCCCTACAAGTTTTGCTCCAGGAGTACCTTTTATATCTCCTGAATTTCTAATTACAGGCTCTACTCCTAAGGTATAGGCATCTGAAATTGATAATTCAAATTGTGTACTTGATCTAACTGGTCCTAGTATCCTGACTCCCTTAATTATATTTTTGGGGCCTACTACATCTACCTTTTCTTCACAGGCATATTGTCCTGGTTGAGACAAGTCCCTTAGTTTTGTCAATTCATACCCTTCACCAAATAATATATCCAAATCCTCTTGACTTAAATGGATATGTCTATTTGATAATGCTATAGGTAATAGTTTTTTCATCTATACAACCTCCATTAATCTATATTATCAATATAATTATAAAACTTTGTTTACTAAAAATCAAAAATTATTATTTAATTGCACAAATAATATCATAAAAATTAGGATAAGAAATATTTACCCACTGGCTATCTAAGATTTCACTTTCACCTTCTATGGCTAAGGCAGCAATAGATAAGGCCATGGCAATTCTATGATCCCTATGGCTACAAACTTTTGCTGGATTTAGCTTTTTTCCCCCATTTATTATCAGGCCATCAGACAAAGGACTTATGTCTACTGACATTTTCTTTAACTCCTTGGCAATAGACTCTATCCTATTGCTTTCCTTAAACTTAAGATCTTCTGCTCCCCTAATAATTGTAGTACCTTCTGCAAAAGCCGCTGCTACAGCCAAGATTGGAATTTCATCAATTAGTCTACCTATGAGATCTTCATCTATTACAATTCCCTTCAATGGAGCATAGGAAACATATATATCTCCAATTGGCTCATTGTTTACAATTCGGATATTTTTAATTTCTATTTTTGCACCCATTTGGATTAATACGTCTATAATTCCAGTTCTGGTTTGATTTACTCCTACATCTTTTAAAACTATATTAGAACCTTTAATTATGGTGGCTGCTACTATAAAGAAAGCAGCAGAGGAAATATCGCCAGGAACATAGAGTTCACTTCCCACAAAATCATTTTTCTGAAAATACTCAAACATTCTTTCTGTATGGTCTCTAGTTACTTTTTTCTCTATTACAATAGACCTTCTATTGCTATAAATTGATGCCAATAAAATAGCCGATTTTACCTGGGCACTGGCTACTGGCAGCTCATATACTATGCTGTTTAGTTTTTCACTTGGTTCTATATCAAGAGGTGGATACTTATTATTAACTCCTTTTATATTTCCGCCCATCTTAGTTAAAGGTACAATAACCCTATCCATGGGCCTTTTATTTAATGAGCTATCGCCTATTAACCTTGATTTAAATTTTTGACCTACTAGGAGGCCAGACAATAATCTCATTGTAGTGCCTGAGTTTCCGCAATTTAAGGGTTTCTTTGGCTCCTTAAGTCCATTTAGTCCCTTACCAAATATTTTTATCCTATTGTTTTTTTCATCTATATTAAATTCAATGCCCATTTCTATAAAACATTGAATAGTCTTTAACGTATCCTCTGACAATAGGATATTACTAACTATTGTTTCCCCTTTGCTTATGGCACCAAAGATAATAGCCCTATGGGAGATAGATTTATCTCCTGGAACCTTTATTTCACCTCTTAGTCTTTTTATTCCCTTAATTTTCATACTGAGTTCACTCCTTATAGTAGGTGAAAAAAGCCTCTTTTATAGTGCTTTCCTCCACATCAAAAAATATATCCACTGCTCCCCTACCTATGGGAAGAATAAAGGCTATTTTGCCCTCCCTGTTTTTCTTGTCATTTTTCATAAGCTTTAGAAGCGTATTTACTTCTTCTTCATTAAATTCATATGGCTCTACTAGCTTTTCCAAAGGATCTTTTATTTCTTCATAATATTTATGGCCTATAAGCCCATTTTTATAAGCAATATTAGCTTCAAGCAACATACCTAAAATAACTGCCTCTCCATGATAATACTTTTTATAATTAAAAAAGGACTCAATACTATGTCCAATAGTATGACCAAAATTAAGTATTTGTCTTAAGTTTAAATCAAATCTATCCCTTTCAACTATTGAAGCTTTTATCTCTACTGAGTTCCTTACTATGGAGTATAAGACTTCAGCCTTCTTATTATAGATTTCCTCTATATTTTCCTTTACATATTTAAAAAAATTATAATCAGCTATAATCCCATACTTTATTACCTCCCCTAGGCCAGAAGTAATATCCCTTCTAGCTAAGGTGGTTAAAAAACTAATATCTATTAAGGTCTCTAAGGGAAAGTGGAAAGAACCAATTACATTTTTTAAGCCACCATGGTCTATGGCAGTTTTGCCCCCTATGCTACTATCTACCTGAGACAATAGGGTTGTAGGAATTTGGACATAATTTATTCCCCTTTTATAGGTAGAGGCGGCAAAACCAGCCATATCCCCAACCATCCCCCCTCCTAAAGCTAGGACAAGGCCTTTTCTATCTATATTATTAGCAATTAAGCTATCATAAATTTTTCTTATTTCTCCTAAATTTTTATTTTCTTCCCCTGGTTTAATTAGATGGAGCTTATCCTTTCCACCTAAGAGCCTATCTATCTTATCTTTATACAGACTATAGATGTTTTTATCCGTTATTAGAATATAATTGTCCCCTTGTGTATAATCCCTTAACTCATCCCATATGTTGTCTACTATTTTATACTTCATTTTTTACCTCTTTTCCAAATATTTTATATAATTATTGTAGTTAAGTATAAGCTCTTCCATAAAATCCCCACCAAACTTTCTAAGGATTTCATCTGCTATTATATAGGCTACCATATTTTCAGCAACTATGCTGGCAGAAGGTACTGCACAGACATCAGATCTTTCAAATTGGGCCAGTGCTTTTTCCTTAGTAATCATATCAACTGTTTCTAAGGGTTGCCTCAGAGTTGGTATAGGCTTCATAGTGGCCCTTAAAACTATATCTTCTCCATTAGATATTCCAGCTTCTATGCCACCGGCATTATTGGTCTTTCGTCTATATTTATCAGTATATATTATTTCATCTTGGAAGCTGGAACCATATACTTTTGAGGCATAAGTTCCCAAACCTATTTCTACTGCCTTTATACCCTGTATGCCCATTAAGGCAGCTGCAAGCCTTGCATCTAACTTTCTTTCCCAATTTATATGGCTGCCTAGGCCTACAGGTATGTTTATTCCTATGATTTCAATAGTTCCTCCCAGGCTATTGCCTTCTTCCTTTGCTTCCTCAATCTTTTTAATCATTTTCTTTTCCGACTCTTTGTCAAGTACCCTAAGCTCTGATTTGTCCGCCAAGTCTAAATCATCTAAATTAAGTCCATTATAATAGTTGATTTCCCCTTCTACTCCTCCAATATTTATTACATGGCTATATATGCTAATATTTAACTCCCTAAGTAGTAGTTTACAGATACTGCCTAGGGCCACCCTCATGGCAGTTTCCCTAGCTGATGCCCTTTCTAAAATATTCCGCCCCCCTTTTTGATTGTATTTTAATGCACCAACTAAGTCTCCATGGCCAGGTCTAGGCTTTGTAATTTCTACTAATTCAATATTTCTACCCCTATTCTCTATTAAAATGGATATGGGGTTACCAGTTGTTAAGTTATTGTTTACTCCGGATAATATCTTAACCTTATCATTTTCAATCTTCATTCTATCCGATCTGCCAAAGCCCCCTTGCCTTCTTTTTAATTCATTATTTATAAAATCTATATCTAAATAGAGGTTAGCAGGTATGCCTTCTATTATACCTATTAAACAATTTCCATGGGATTCTCCTGCAGTTAAAAATCTAATCATACTTACCTCCTAAAAAAGGACTTCTACCTTTGAATGTAGAAGTCCTTAATGTTTTGAATATCCTTTCCTATTTCATATAACTCTTCTTTGATTTCTGGTCTTTTGTCTACGGATACATTATCAGTATTGGATACAAAATAGTTTCCCTTATAAGTTGCGTTTATAGCTTTAAAGAAGAAATCTATTACTGGTATTGAACCATTAAACTGTTCAAAGGTATAGGGTGCTCCGCCTACTGCTAAGAAAATACCGATTCTATCCTCAGTATTTCTGTATTTTTTGCCTAGACTATATTTTAAGGACCAATATCTTTGACACCTATCTACCATATTTTTAGTCAATCCATTGATTGAATTAAAGTAGATTGGAGCTGCTAAGATTATTATATCACTAGTATCAAAGCCTTCATAAATATAGGTCATATCGTCCTTTTCTACGCAGGCTTCTACATGGCCACAATAATCACACCCTGTACAAGAATTAATCTTTTTATCCACTAAGTTAATTCTTTCTATTTTATATTCATCTCTATTTATTCCATCTAATAGATAGCTTAATAAGATATCTGTGTTCTTGCCTTTTCTTGGACTACCCATAAGTGCTAAAACTTTTTTCATATGTCCTCCTATAGTGCTACTCTAGTTCTTAAGAGTCTAACTAGTAGAGTAATTAAATAACTTGCCAAAGGCATTTTTACCAGGTCTGACAATAGCCTACCTGGCAATAGTACAAAAAACCCTTTTCCATACATTAAGCTTAACCAGTAGGTATTTAAGATTAATGATATGGGGATAGTACAAGCAACTATTATGAATAGGATTCTCTTAAAAGTAAAAGGATTTCCCTTCTCTCCCCTTCTTCTCAAATATACTCCATAGATTCCAGGTAAAATTCCCCATAACATTGAACTTAAGGTAAAGCCTGGGAAAAATGGTCCCTGTGGAAAGGCCCAAGCACCGATTAAATCTGCTATTAAGCCAACCATTCCACCTACAAAGGGACCAAACAATAGGCCACTCATAATTATAGGTAGTTCTCCAAAGCCTAGCCTTAAGGTTGGAAGACCACCTGCTAAGGGTATCATCACCGAAACAAATCTAGTTAAAACAATGGATATTGCTGTTAAAAATCCAGCTTGGGTTAGGGTTTTTGTACTTAATCTACTCTTATTCATTTTTTTAACCTCCTTTCTTTCGTTAGTGACAGACTACTGTCACACTAAAGAAAAGGAGTTTCTTTAATGAGACAGCGGATGCGGTAAAGAATCGTGGATATAAATCCTTCGTTTAAGGGCAACTTCCCATCCCTTAACACTTAACGCTCTTTACCTACTCTGTCATGCTAACAGTATAATTATATATCAATATCCCTTTTATGTAAATCATTGTTATATTTTTTTCGAATGTATTCTGTTATATTATAGGAGCCAATAATTGTAGCTAAAAGAAATGATACTATGGCCATTATCTTATAATATGTTGGATATGGGGAAAAATAGGACATAATAAAGAAGACAATAAATAGCAGGTATAGTTTATATATCTTATCTTTATTTAGGAAGTTGATACTCTTTCTAAGTTCCGATTTTTTTTCATAATACCTTGAGATTATATAATCTTCTATATCTTCATCGGGAAGTAATACTTTTTCTTCCTCTAATTTCTTTTTGTATTCCCTTTTAATTTCTTCAATCTTCTTTTCCCTTAACTTCATCCGATACTTATTTAAATATATAATAGAGACAATTCCAATTGTGACGCTTAAAAATAGGGACAAAATAAAATTCTCTAAAAATCTATTTAAAAAAATTACTAAAAATAATAAGGCTGCCAAACTTAAGGCAATTTTATCTAAGATATCTGCCCTAGTGGTTTTCCCATTTTTCATCTGCTTAGTATAGAAATTGTCTAAGACCCTTTGCCTTTCCTTTTCTTTACTTCTAAGCTTTAAATAATTTAAAACTTTTTTCACCCTTACCTCTTCCTTTCCTTGATAAAAGATATCCTATTCCTTGTATTATTGCCACTATGGTGAAAAAAGATACCCCAATACTAGTGGCCATGGAGTAAAAAAACTCTTCTGGCAGCATTTGGATCAAGAGGTCCGTTTCAGGATTTAATAACCAGAGGTCATTGGTGAAAAATATATAGTGAAAATATGTGAAATATTTATTGAAATCTGAATATATTAGAATTCCCAATAGGGCTAAGAGGGCCCAGTTTATAAATAAACCTCTAAATATATATTTGCCTAAAAGTTTCTTTTCTCCTATTTTTATAAAATAAGCAATAATGGCTATAGACAATATAAGAGTAGTATACTTTAGAATATATCCAATTTTAAATAAAACTTGAACATCTCTCATATGTAGGACTTCTCTTTGATTAAAATTAGGTTCTAAAATTTCATCACCTGCCTTACCTTTTAAATATAGGAATAAGTCATCAGTTATCTCCATTAATTCCTCCAAGGACTTGCCTGTGATTTCTACCTGATTGTAGCTTTTATAATTTTTTATGTAGTGCTCTTTATTAAAAGAATTGATTTCAACTGCTATTAATAAGGATACTAAGGATAGTGAAATAACTAATAGGATTAATAGTATTCTTTTCAAACATATCCCTCCAATGATTTATTTAATATATAATACCACATTAATAATAGATTTAAAAAGGATTGGGATTAAAAAAATCCCAATCCTTTAATTTATCCCATGGCTTTTTCCAGCTTATCTAGATGTTTAATTGGAAAATACCTTAAAAGTTCTTTATATTGTTCCACTGATAGTCCTTGAACAGTAGTATATATATCAATTTTTGTATTTAAATCAGCGGCAATAAACCTTTCTTTTATTTCCTCAAAATTTGTATTTGCTTCCATAGTCAACCTCCTCTTTTTAAATATAACTAAGTAAATTTATTATCCCTCATAATATAGTTTTTATTTTGTCCACTGTTTTAATGAAATATTTGGTTTTCCTTATGTTTACTCGTAAGGTTTTAATTTCCTTAAATTGATTTTTATAGTAAAGTAAACAAAAATAGGTTTTTCCACTTTTTTCGTAGCAAAATTATGTGTACATGCATATGATGTATTAGACAAACAAAAGAAGGAGGTGTAAGTAATGGCAGATCGCATTCTTGCGTCAGTAGTTAATCAAAAATCTGTAACTCAAGTTCAGCTACAAGTATTGACTCTAATTGCTGCTCAAGTTGCTAATGTTATAGAGGCTCAATTAGGTATAGCTGCACAATTTGATGATGATCTCTTAGATATTTAGTGGTAAAAAAGGTTTTTTCCTTTATTATAGATAAACTGACCTGATCTATTTACAACAGGAAGGAGGAATGAAATTGAAAATAGGATTTTCTAAAGATGGTCTAAGGCTAAATTCCAAAAAATTTAATCCCCTGAATCTTCCAATAAAGGGCGTAGAAATAGAATCTGACATCCCACTGACCCCTCCTAATGCTGCAGATATTTTATCTGTTTTTCAACAACCCAATATTAGAAGTGCTAATAAAATGCAAGGTATAGATATTTTAAAATCAATGATAGAAAAAGCCATTTAATATAGATTTGAACTGCCTTAAATAATCATTATTTAAGGCAGTTCTTTATTTGAAATAGGAACTCTTTAACCTAATACAACATAACATATTAATAGAATTGGTAGAATAGGAGGGCTTTTATGACTAAGGAAATCAGCAAAACTGCGCCTAAGGGTAAGGAGAACACTTATATGGGAGCAAAAATTGCTAACCAAATAAATACTAATCAACAATCAAATATGTGTCTTTCATCATGTAGTGCTGTGACACAAAGTTCATCAACTGTCAATATAAATTTAGGTTAGGAGGATATGTATGGAAAATATAAGAAAAGACCACTGGATAG
>ERZ773359.1371-NODE-1371-length-33942-cov-23.453861_pt1 | contig 33942 bp, 29 predicted proteins | sample MGYA00374955_ERZ773359 | MGnify/ENA primary metagenome ERZ773359 (study PRJEB29098, sample SAMN04486028) | biogas fermenter metagenome | study: EMG produced TPA metagenomics assembly of the Biogas fermentation microbial communities from Germany - Plant 4 DNA1...
TATTTTATTAAAGAAGATGAGTAAAATTTTAAAAAATGGTTGCTAATTAAAATGTTCAGTGTTATAATTAATCACACTATATTTGGATATGTTAATAATTATACATATCATACTTTATAATTAAGGAACATATTATAACATAATAATGAAAAATGAAAGAAAGGATCTGGTTATATGGGACTTGTGTAGACAATAGCACATTGTTTATAGTAAAAAAATACAGTGTGATATATCGACTCCGACGTTAATATAATTTTTTCATGTATTTTTATTAGTCTTAAAATTATATTAATTAGGAGGAATTATTATGAATTTCAAAAAATATCAAAAAAATCCGGTGATTAATTTTCCCGACAGACAATGGCCAAATAAAGAAATAAATGAGGCACCTATTTGGTGTAGTGTAGATTTAAGAGATGGAAACCAGGCACTAATTGAGCCTATGGTGGTAGAAGAAAAGATTGAATTTTTTAATCTCTTGGTTAAGTTGGGATTTAAAGAAATTGAGGTGGGATTTCCTTCTGCATCTCAAATTGAATTTGAATTTTTAAGGCAGTTGGTTGATCGCAAGCTAATTCCTGATGATGTAACTGTTCAGGTTCTTGTACAGTGTAGAGAGCATTTGTTAAAAAGGACCTTTGAGGCCTTGGAGGGGATACCTCGGGCAATAGTTCATATTTACAATTCTGTCTCTGTATTACAGAGGGACGTTGTATTTAATATGAACAAAGAGGAAATTAAGAAGATTGCCATAAAGGGTACAAAGCTTGTGAAAGAATATGCCAAGGATTTTCCCGGGGAAATCATATTGGAATATTCACCGGAGAGTTTTACAGGAACTGAGATAGATTACGCATTGGAAGTATGTAATGCGGTTGTTGATACATGGGGTCCTACTCCTGAGAATAAGATGATTATTAATCTACCTTCCACGGTGGAGATGAATACCCCTAATGTTTACGCAGATCAGATCGAATGGATTAACAGAAATATTAAGAATAGAGACAGTATAATTATAAGTGTCCATCCTCATAATGACCGGGGCACCGGTATTGCAGCTGCTGAGCTGGCACTTTTAGCCGGAGCTGACAGGGTTGAGGGTACCTTATTTGGTAACGGTGAAAGAACCGGTAATGTGGATATTCTTACTATTGCTTATAATATGTTTTCACAAGGTATAGATCCTAAATTGGATTTAACTAATGTTAATGAAATTATAGAAGTATATGAAAGATTAACAAAGATGAAAGTTCATGAAAGGCATCCATATGCCGGCAAGCTGGTATTTACAGCATTTTCCGGATCTCATCAGGATGCAATTAATAAGGGAATGCGGGCCCTTAGAGAAAGGCAAAGTAAGATTTGGGCAGTACCTTATCTTCCTATTGACCCTTCTGATATCGGACGAAGCTATGAACCCATTGTTCGTATCAACAGTCAGTCCGGTAAGGGCGGTGTAGCCTTTATTATGGAAACATATTTTGGATACAAACTTCCTAAGGGTATGCACAAGGAGTTTGCTGATATAATACAGCCTATATCTGAAAAACAAGGAGAAGTTACTCCTGATCAGATTATGGAGGAATTTAAGAAGAATTATATTGATAAGAAAGAACCTCTTCACTTTAGAAGATGTAAGTTTGAGGATATATCTGATAATGATGACGGATGTACCCATGCTATCATCTACTATACTAACCATGGTGTGGAAAAATTCTTTGAAGCTGTAGGTAACGGACCCATTGATGCAGTTCAGAAAGGCTTGCAAAAAGAACTTAATATAAATGTTAAGATTCTTGATTACAACGAGCATGCTCTTAGCGGTGGAGCAGGAGCTAAAGCTGCAGCCTATATACATATGCTGGATTTAAGCAGTAAAAAGGCAACCTTTGGTGTTGGTGTAAGTTCTAATATTACTAGAGCCTCCATTAGGGCTATATTCAGTGCATTAAATCGTTTAGGTGTAAGTGAATAATAAGAGATAAACAGATAGGGATTGGGGTCTTATGATTCCAATCTCTTTTTGATTATTTAAGTGAAAGAAGGAGAAAATAGAGCTAAGTGAATTTGTATAGCAAGTGACCTGTCCTTGACTCATTATGAAGCTTAATGCTATAATATTTGTTGTATATTGTCAATAACAAATAATCCCATTACAATTGGAGGAAAGATAATGAAAGTAAGTGTAATCATTCCATTTCATAGGGGGGAAGGATATTTAAGGGATTGTCTTGATAGTTTGGTGGCACAAACCTATGGTAATCTTGAGGTTATTGTTGTCAGTGACCATGCCCCTAAGGAGGATTTGGCATGTGTATCAGAATATGGGGATAAATTAGATGTAAAATTACATCATTTAGATAATAAGACTGGGGTTGCAGCAGCTAGAAACTTAGGGCTAGATGTAGCAACGGGGGACTATGTATATTTTCTAGATAGTGATGACTACTTATATGAGAATACTATTGAACTGCTGGTAGAGGCAGCTCTTGACAGAGATGATGATATCACTTACGGAAAGAAGAAACCTACCTGGTTTCAAAGAAGTGTATATTTTCTTAGGGAACAGGAGGAAAAAGAAAGCAAGGATCAAGAAGAGGAAAGTGATTTAGAAACCCCTTCAGAAGATGAGCAGGAAGATGATGATAACCAGGCTGATAGTGCAGAAGATCCCTCAGATGATAAGGAAAGCACCGAGGAAGGTGAGGAAGAGAAGAGGGATAAGAAATTTAAGAAAATTGAAGAGTCGGAAGAAGAGATTATTAATGAAGAGGAGCTGACAGAAGAAGAGAAACAACTTCGTAGGGAAGCTAGGACAAGACAAGCATATCGTATTTTAGTAAGTAAAAGAAAAGGTGTTAAAAACATTTCTGTTTTAAATATCTTGTTCAAACGAAGCTTTGTAGAAGAAAATAAGCTGCGCTTTCCTGAAGATTTAGTTTATTTGTCGGATGCTCCCTTTCTTATGGAAGCCTTATCAAAAACAGACAGGTATAAAAAGCGTTTTGCAGCTCTTTATGTTAAGCGTAAGCACAATGATGCCATTAATTTTCCGGCCCTATCTCAGATTAAAGACCCTAATCGCTTCAATGAGTTAATTGCTGCATATTACGAAACAAAAAAACGTATAGAATACAATCCTGATTTAATGGATAGGTTTGAGAAAAAATATATCTCATACTATACAAGGGTATACGCTCCTAGATTAAAAAGGAGTGTAAATGATATCTGGCGTGAAGAGAACTTTATTAAGATGAGTCTCCTTGCTAAAGAAATAAACAAAGAAGTTATAAAGGGACTTAAAGGATACAGACGCCGCCTTGTTAAAGCTTTGATTAAACAGGATGTTAACAAATCACTTCGTATAGTTAAGCTTCATTTAGGTATAAAAAAATTAAAAAAGGTTTTAAGAAGTAGAAAGGCTTTAGGCAGAGCCTTATATGTTCATGTGTTTTTAAAGAGACCCATGAAGGAAAACTGGATTCTATTCGAAAGTTTTTTTGGAAAAAGTTATTCGGACAGCCCCAAATATATTTATGAATATATATCCGCTAATGCACCGGGTAAATATAAATGTATTTGGATTATAAATAAAAAAGGAACTAAGATTCCTTTTCGCCATAAGAAGATTAAGCGTTTTAGTTTAAGATATTACTATTATGTTGCAAGAGCTGGCTATATGGTTTTTAACAGCCGTCAGCCTGAGTGGATTGTAAAAAGGGAAGGAAATATATTCTTACAGACCTGGCACGGTACTCCATTAAAGAAACTGGTATTTGATATAGATGATATCAGTTCTGCCACACCCAGATATAAACAGCAGGTATACAAGCAGTCAAGGGCATGGGATTATCTGATTGCTGCCAATGAATTTAGCTCTAAAACCTTCAAACGTTGTTTTATGTTTGATAATACTATGTTGGAGACCGGGTATCCAAGAAATGATATCCTTCATTCCAAAGACCGTGATCAAATTGCTGCCATTATAAGAAAACGCCTTGGTATCCCCAAGGAAAAGAAAATTATTTTATATGCACCCACATGGAGAGATGATGAGTTTTACGATAAGGGTAAGTATAAATTTAAATTACAGTTAGATTTGGATTTAATGAAAAAGGAATTAGGAGATGAGTATGTATTTTTACTTCGTACCCATTATTTTATAGCAGATTCTCTTGATGTCAGCCATCTAAAAGGATTTGCTTACAATGTGAGCAAGTACGATGATATATCGGAACTTTATTTAATATCTGATATTTTAATAACAGATTACTCATCGGTATTTTTTGATTTTGCCAATTTAAAAAGACCTATGCTATTCTTTACCTATGATTTGGAAAAGTATAGGGATGTCCTTCGTGGTTTTTATATTGATATTGAAAAGGAAGTACCGGGTCCTTTGGTATTTACAAGTGAAGAAGTTGTTGATAGTATAAAAAATATTGATATAATAGAACAAAAGTATAAATCAAGGTATGAAGAATTTTATAATAGATTTTGTGCTTGGGAAGATGGACAGGCTTCCAAAAAAGTGGTAGAATCGGTATTCAAGATATAAAGAAATATTTAGTAAATGGTGGAGATAAATTTGGATAGAGCAATTAAAAACTTCAAGAAATATAGATATCTATTATTTGAACTGACCAAAAAGAATATTAAGCTAAAATATAGACGTTCTTATCTAGGCATATTATGGACACTTTTAGAACCGATTCTGACTACTATTGTTTTGACACTGGTTTTTATAGGCATACGTAAAAAAAATGATGCAACATTTCCTGTCTATATTTTAACAGGAAGACTTTTATACTCCTTCTTTTCCCAGTCGACAAAACAAGCAATGAAATCTATAAGAAGTAATAGTGGTATGATAAAGAAGGTATATGTTCCCAAGTACATTTACCCTTTGTCCAATATTTTGTCATCCTATATTATTTCTATGATTTCAATGATTGTACTATTTGGAGCCATGATTATATTTAAGGTTTATCCCACAGTCTATATTTTTAATGCAATTATACCCTTGTTTTTAATCTTGGTTCTTAGCTTGGGTATGGGATTAATCCTAGCAACCTTGGCGGTTTTTTTCCGTGATATGGAATATCTATGGGATGTTGCCTTAATGATGATTATGTATACTTCAGCTATATTTTATGATGCAAGCTCCGTAGGTGCCCAGTGGATATTTTATTTTAATCCAATCTACCATATAATTATTAATTTTAGAAATTGTATTTATGGTCATAGCTTAGATCCACAGGCATTATTTATTTCTGCAGCCTATAGTTTTGCTTCATTGTTAATCGGTATTCTGTTATTTTATAAGAAACAGGATAAATTCATATTAAATATCTAATTAGAGGGATTTAATTGTAATATTAAATAAATCCCGGTATGGAGGATATTGTGAGTAAAGAGATTTTAAAGGTTGAGAATGTAGGTATGAGATTCAACCTAATGGAAAAGAAAGTTGATAATTTTAAGGAATATGTTATTAAATTTATAAAAAATGAGTTAAGATATCAAGAATTCTGGGCTCTAAAGGATGTTTCCTTTACGGTAAATAAGGGTGATCGTCTAGGTATCCTAGGTTTAAATGGTGCCGGAAAAAGCACACTCTTAAAAATCATAGCCGGGGTTTTAAAAGCCTCTGAAGGTAATTTGACCGTTAAAGGTAAAATTGTACCTTTGTTGGAACTGGGAGCAGGCTTTGATCGTCAATATACCGGAGTGGAAAATATTTATCTATACGGTGCAGTACTGGGATATCCCAAGGAGTTAATAAAAGAAAAGTTTAATGAAATAGTGGAATTTTCTGAGCTGGGTGATTTTATCCATGTACCGGTAAAAAATTATTCATCCGGTATGAAGGCCAGATTGGGCTTTTCCATAGCCACAGTAATGGAGCCTGAAATTCTTATTCTTGATGAAGTTCTGTCTGTGGGAGATGCTAAGTTTAGAAAAAAGAGTGAGAAAAGAATACTAGAAATGTTTGATAAAGGGATTACGGTTTTATTCGTATCCCATTCTATTGAGCAGGTAAGACGAATCTGTAACCGTGCCATTATTTTAGATAAAGGCACTTTAGTAGCCGATGGGCCTGTAGAAGAGATTTGCAAGCTCTATGAAGAAAAGTTTATAGGGGCAGAAAAGGCTTCTAGTAAACCCAAAAAGAAGAAAAAGAAAAAGAAGAAGCCTGCCACAGAGGAGAATGCTACAAATACTGAAGCTAAAACTGATACAGCAGCAGAGGATAAAGATAAGATAGTTACAAAGAATGAAACGGAAGAAGAAAAATAGATTAGGGCAGTTGTGCAACTGCACAAAAAACCATAATGAAAAAGAAGGAGGGAAATTCTCTTTACAGGAGAGAATGAAAGAGCAATGAAGAAGGTTATTACTTACGGAACCTATGATCTTTTACATGTAGGCCATATTAATTTATTAAGAAGAGCAAAAGAGCTGGGGGATTATCTTATTGTTGTCTTATCAACAGACGAATTTAATGCCATAAAGAACAAGAAGGCTTATCATAGTTATGAGGATCGTAAGATAATTCTCGAGTCTATCCGTTATGTGGATGAGGTACTGCCGGAATATAACTGGGAGCAGAAAATACAGGATGTAATAGATAATGATGTAGATATTTTTGTAATGGGGGATGATTGGAAGGGTAAATTTGATTTCCTAAAAGATTATTGCGAGGTAATTTATCTTCCCAGAACAGAAGGCATATCAACAACAAAGATAAAAGAAGATCTTAACAACAAAAAAATGTAATAAAAGAATTACCAAATTGTGATGAAAGGTACGGTATTTGGTATGGGTTTTCTAAAACAGATGGTATTAGCCTGCTATAAGATATTAACAAAAATTTTGCCTATAAATAAGAAAATTATACTTTTTGAAAGTAATTTAGGCAGAAATTATACAGGAAACCCCAAGGCGATTTATGAGGAAATGGTTGCCCGGGGACTGGATAAAAAGTACCGCTGTTATTTTATATTGGAAGATATGCAGACTAAAATACCGGGATCGGCTAAGAAAATTAAAAGAAACCGGTTCCGGTATTTTTATTATTTTGCCAAGGCAGGGGTATGGATAAGTGATTCTAGATTCCCTATGTATATAATTAAGCGAAAAGGCTGTACTTATATACAGACTTGGCATGGTACCCCTTTAAAGAAGCTGGCTCTTGATTTAGAGGCGGTTTTTATGGCCGGAGAGAAAGATATTTCTGATTATAAAAGGAATTTTTATAATAATGCTCAAACTTGGGATTATCTAATTTCACAAAATTCATACTCCACTGAGATTTTTAGAAGAGCATTTGGATTTACAAAAGAAATTCTTGAAATTGGTTATCCCAGAAATGATATTCTTTTTCATAAAAACAATAAAGAAGATATAGAAAAAATAAAAAAAGAATTAGGACTTCCCTTAGACAAAAAAATAATTCTCTATGCTCCTACCTGGAGGGATAATGAATTCCATGGGAACGGAAGGTATAAATTTAACCCCAGGATAGATTTTTCCTTGCTTATGAAGCAGTTGAAGGATGATACTGTAATGATTGTCAAGTATCATTACTTGGTTATGGATCAGATTGATTGGTCACCCTATCAGGGTTTTATTTATACCTATGATATGAGCTATGACATTTCCCTTCTATATCTGGTTTCAGATATGCTGATAACTGATTATTCTTCGGTTATGTTTGATTATAGCATACTAAAAAGACCAATCTTGTTTTACTGTTATGATCTTAATGAATATAAGAACACTTTGAGGGGATTTTATTTTGATTTGATTAATGAGGCTCCGGGACCGGTGGTAGAGACAATGCCCACCTTACTTGAGGCCATTAAGGAATACGATTTTAATCTATATAATGAAAAATATAAAGCTTTTAGTAAAAAATATAACCATGCAGATGATGGAAATGCATCCGGTAAGGTTATAGAACTATTAACAAAAATCGTACCGTATCATAATTAGAAAGCTGAGTATAAAGGATAGTGGATTATGGTTAAGGAAATAGGATATCGTATATTTGCATTTGTTTATTACATATGCAGACTTTTTACAGTGAATAATTTGGCAGGTAATAAAAGATTTTTTTGTGTCATGACCCATGATGACGGAGAAAGCAGTAATGTCAGCCTAGTTATAAGCCGGTTAAAGAAGACTGAACCGGGGTATAAATTTTCTTATATTACCAAGACAGAAGTAGGATCTGTAAGGGGGTTTAAAAATGTAAGAAATCTATTATCCTTTTTCTTAATTAAACCTTATCTGCTGGCCAAATCAAATATAATATTGCTTGATAATGTATTTTTACCTATGGCATATATTAAGGTTAAAAAGAATGTAAAAGTTGTTCAGCTATGGCATGGTACAGGAACAATAAAAAAATTTGGTCAGGACGTTAATACCGGTAAGCTTAAAGAGTTGGAAAAAAAGGCCAATAGAAATATTACTCATTTGATAGTAAATAATACAAGTACAGCAAAACTTTATGCCAAGGTTTTTGGAATTAGCATAGATAAAGTCTATGCCACCGGTCTTCCTAAAACCGATGATATTCTCTATCGCTTATGGAAGAGTGACAAGGAAGGTATAAATATTGATAAGGAAGTTATTTATAAGAAATATAAGCTGTCTAGGGATAAGAAGTTAATCTTATATGCCCCGACTTTTAGGGATGAGAATTTAGGATCTGAGACCATAATAAATCAAGTAGAGAAATTATCAAGGCTGCTGCCCAAAGATTATATCCTAGGACTTCGGCTACATCCTTTTGTAGCAAGGTTAGCAGATACTAAGGATATTAAAAAGATATGTAATCTTTCACGGGAGAAAGATTTATCATCCCTTATAATGGCTTCTGATATACTAATATCGGATTATTCTTCAATAATATTTGAGTATTGTATTACCGAGAAACCTATGATTTTCTTTGCCTATGATTTGGAGGAATTTTCAAATAAGGGTCGTGGTTTTTATGAGGATTATATTAGCTATGTGCCGGGACCTGTAGCTAAAAGTTGTGAAGAGCTTATAGATATCATAAATAAAAAGGGCTATTCTATAGAAAGAATAAGAAAGTTTAATAAAGAAAACTTCCCTAATCTTGATGGGAAGGCTACTAAGAGAATTGTTGACTTAATCAAATCATAAAATATAAATAAGATAATTAAAAATGGGGCTACGCACTTCTTACTTGTGTGTTAGCCCTTTTAATGATTTATCTTTTGCGAATATCTTCAATATAAGCTGAATATTCCTGTACCTGGTCGGAAGGGGTGTAGTTTTCATCTTCAAAGAGGAACTGATGGAGTCTTATTACATTTTCCTCAAGGTTTATAGGAAAAACATAAGATACACCTCGGTATTCATGGGCATCTTTTTCAAAAGGAAATCCGGTCTGGTCTGCAATATCATAAGAGAGAAAGGATTTCATAAGATTCATAATATCCTTATTGCTCAAATTGGTATAAATCATTGGCATAAATTTTTCTACCATATTATATAATTTGGGTAAGCTTAATTTTTTAGCCTTTTTTAACATCTCCTGAAGTACAATTCTTTGCCGTTCGGTTCGTTTAAAATCTCCACCCCTTGTATATCGGATTCTGGCATAGGCGGTTGCCTGAGTACCGTTTACATTTTGTTTGCCGGCAGCTTCTAATTGGGGGACATTTGTATTATTGATTCGATTTAGCTCCCTTACGTATCCGTTCAGATATTTTAGTTCTGTTTCATCTATATCTAGGGTGATTCCACCTAGATAATCAATTGCTTCTACCACTGCCTGAAAATTAACGGTAACGTATTTTGTAATATTTAAGTCAAAGTTCATGTTAATAGTATTGATAGCTAAACCATAACCTCCATTGGCATAGGCTGCATTGATTTTATTATAGCCCTTGTCAGGAATATAAGCATAGGTATCCCGGTAAATAGAAACCATTTTAACCAGATTGTTTCTTTTATTAATGCTTACAAGAATAATAGTGTCGGAATTACCCCTTTGTAAGGAATTATCCCTGGTATCTAGGCCGAATATAAGGAAGTTATTATATCCATCTAGCTGAATTTCCTCATTATATATTATTTCTTCATCCTGACTGGTATCTCTAGGTATCTTGTTAATTGTCTTATGAAGCTTATTATATCCCCAAACCAATACTACTGTTATTAGTAAGACAATTGCTTCTATAATAAGAAGCCTGGTAAGCCATTTCTTTTTTCTGTCCATCTTTGCTGTCATAAAATAAGCAAACCAACCTTTCATGCCTTTTTAATGGTAACTAGTAAGCATTTTTATTGATAAAACCTTTAAATATTGTTAAAAACATTATTTTAATATCAAAGCCTAAGCTCCAGTTTTCAATATAGTATAAATCATGTTCTATCCGTTTTGTAATTGAGGTATCTCCTCTGTAACCGTTAATTTGTGCCCAGCCGGTAAGTCCCGGAGGAACTTGATGTTTTATCATATATCTTGGTATTACTTCTTTAAATTGCTCAACAAATTGTGGCCGTTCAGGTCTGGGGCCAACTAAGCTCATATCACCTTTTAATATATTAAAAAGTTGTGGCAGCTCGTCTATGCTTGTCCGCCTTATAAATTTTCCGATTCCGGTTACTCTGGGGTCCCCTGCAGTTGTCCAGCCTTTTGCCTCATCTTCTTCAGTCTGGACTTTCATAGATCTAAATTTGTACATTTTAAAGGTTTTGTTGTTTTTTCCCACCCTGACTTGGGAGAATATTATAGGGCCTTTTGAGGTTAATTTAATTAATAGAGCCACAATCAGCATGGGAACTGAAAATACTATTATTCCCGTTAAAGAACCTATAATATCCACAATTCTTTTGGTTATCCAGTTAAAGGTGTTACTAAGAGGTACATTCCTTATATTAATAACCGGAAGTCCATATAAATCTTCTGTATAGGGCTTTGTGGGAAAAAAGCTATAGTAATCAGGTACAAACTTAGTATGAACACCGGATTTTTCACAGGTTGCCACGACTTTTTCTAAAAGCTCATATTCTTTTATACTTAAGGTGATGGCTATTTCGTCCAGTGACATTTTAGTAAGATATTCCTCTAGTTGATCTAGTTTTCCTATTACCGGTACTTTTTTGTATCTAGTATCAATCTCCATGGAGTCATCTAAGATACCATGTATATAGTATCCCCATTGTGGGTTGGCAAATATACGGTCAATATAAGCTTCTGCAGCACGGCTATAGCCAACTAAGATAACATGCTTTAAGTTATAGCCCTTTTTCCGGGCAGTTCTTAAAATATTGGCCACAGTCATTCGGGCAGCTGTGCATATAATAACATTAATTACAGAAAACATACCCAGAAAGTACCTAGATATATGGGTTTCTTCCAGCATATACAAATAGAAGAAATAGAAGGCTAAACCAAAAAAGTTTGAATATGCTATGGGGAAAAATTCAGCCCATCTTTTTTTACCCCTCTTTGGAGTATATAGTTTAGCTTGGTTATATATAATAAGATACAATGGAACAATAAAATATAGGCTTTTGGCATATATATTTAAAGGATAGAATGTCCCACTTTCAACACTAAAGATATTCATTTTAGTAAGGAAGCTATAAAATCTTAAATAATATGCAATTAAATAGGAAACTACAATGATTGCAGCATCCATAAATATATGAAGACGATTAAGTGTTTTTTGATTGTCCTTAATCATGTTATAACCCTCCCTCCTTAGGCTATAAAATAAGTTTATTTTAACTTATAATTGGCTTAATTAATATAATACATGATTATTATATTTTCAACAATATAAATTTGGTTTCTTCACATTCTTTACACAAAGTATTGATAGACTTATAATAAAGCTAAAGGAAAGGAGCATATTTTATGGATGATTTAAATCAAAATAATATAAATGAAATTTCCGGAAATTCCGATGAAAGTTATAGCCATAATAATTCTAGTTTAAATTCCAATTATGACAACCCTGACCATAACCATAATCAAGAAACCCAGGGATATAATCCACCGGAGTATAGTTTTTGGGCTGAGAAGGTATCGGGAGATAATGGATATAGTTATTATCAGCATATACCCCAACCGGAAAATAAACCCCAGAAGAAAAAGAAAGGAAATAAAGTTTTAACCTTTGCAGCTAAGGCTTTGCTATTTGGTATTTTAGCAGGAGTAACTTTTGCCGGTGTCCAATTTCTTTATTATAAAATTAATCCGGCTGCATTTCAAAACAAAGAAAGCTTTATACTTGGTTCCGTAGATGAAGATAGCCAGGTTGGGAATAAATTAAAAGTATCTAGTACTGACAATGGAACCGTAAGTACTGTTCCGGAATCTGCTGTTATGAAAGTGGCTGAAAATACTATGCCATCTATAGTAGCTATTACCAGTATTTCTACAACTACTGACAGTTGGTTTGGATATGAAATTCCCAATGAGGGCAGCGGCTCAGGAATAATTGTCGGTAAAGACGAAAAGGAACTTTTAATTGCAACAAATAACCATGTGGTTGACGGAACAGATAAAATAACAGTTACATTTATTGATGAAACTCAGGCAGAGGCAGTAATAAAGGGAACAGATTCCAAGGCAGATCTTGCAGTAATTACTGTTGACTTAGATAAGCTTAGTAAAAGTACCCTTGAGAAAATTAAGATTGCTAAACTAGGTAACTCCGATGATATTAAGGTAGGAGAGATGACCATAGCAATTGGTAATGCAATGGGATATGGGCAATCCCTTACTGTAGGATATGTCAGTGCCAAAGACAGAAAAATCGAAGTATCTGATAATTATAGCTATAATACAATGATACTTCTTCAAACAGATGCCGCCATTAACCCCGGTAATAGCGGTGGAGCCTTGCTAAATATTAAGGGCGAGGTAATAGGGATTAATACAGTTAAATTCGCTGATTATAAGGTTGAAGGAATGGGCTATGCCATCCCTATATCAAGAGCAATACCGATTATTAATGAGTTAATGACCCGTGAGGTTCTTAAGCCGGAAGAACAGGGATTCCTTGGTGTTTCAGTAACGGACGTTACAGAGGATGTGTCTGAGCGATTTGGTATACCTATAGGAGTGTATATAACAACCGTAGTAGAAAACAGTGCAGCTGAAAAAGCAGGATTGAAGGAAGGGGATGTTATCAGAAAAGTAAATGATATAGAGATTACATCCGGTTCCCAGCTTAGTGAGTTAATCTCAAGCATTCGGGTAGGTACAGAGATAGAGATAGAATATATGCGCCATATAGGTGAGGGATATAAGGAAGAGACGGTTAAAGCAACCCTGGGAAAAAGAACAGAGTAAAAAAATAAATAAATGACTAAATAAAGAAATCAGGATTCCATATACAAATTAGTTTTAATAAAAAGGGCTTTGTATATGGAATTCCTCTTTTTTATCTTGCAATTCTGTGTTGTCTGATTTTACACAATGGGTTATAATATTGTACATAAAAATTGATTTAACTATGGATTAGGAATAAACATAGGAAGGACATGAGGATGAGTAATAAAGATGATATTAATGAAAAATTAAATATAGAGGATTCTGATGATAAGAAGGATTATACAGAGGAGATTTGTTATCTTTGTAAACGACCTGAAAGTCTTGCCGGTAAACTGATGCAAATTCCCAACCATATCTATATCTGTGCAGATTGTATGCAAAGAACCTTTGACTTAATCAATAACCCAGATAATCCTTATATAAATATGATTGGTATTCCCCCGGGGATGTTCGGCATGACCGATATAAGTAGTAGTATAAAGACAAAAAAGGCACAGGAGGATGGTAAGTCAAAGAAAGAAAAGGTAGAATTTGACCGTAAGAAAATTCCTTCACCCCATATAATAAAGGCTAAATTGGATGAATATATCATAGGCCAAGACCATGCCAAAAAAGTAATATCAGTAGCCGTATATAATCATTATAAAAGAATTAGCTCCCATGCCCCAGAGGATGTGGAAATAGAAAAGTCTAATATGTTAATGATTGGACCTACCGGTTGCGGCAAAACCTATCTGGTTAAAACCTTGGCAAAACTTCTAGATGTTCCTTTGGCTATAACTGATGCCACAACTTTAACGGAAGCAGGGTATATCGGTGATGATGTAGAGAGTGTAATTTCAAAGCTTTTGCAGGCAGCCGGTAATGATGTAAAGAAGGCGGAGCGGGGAATTATATTTATTGACGAGATAGATAAAATAGCTAAAAAACGAAATACAAACAGCCGTGATGTCAGCGGTGAATCCGTACAGCAAGGTTTGCTTAAGCTTTTAGAGGGTAGTGATGTAGAAGTACCTGTAGGAGCAACTTCAAAAAATGCCATGGTGCCTCTTAAGACAATAAATACAGAGAATATACTATTTATCTGTGGCGGGGCCTTTCCTGACCTTGATAAAATCATTAAAGCAAGGCTTAATAAGCAAAGCTCCATGGGCTTTATGGCAGACTTAAAGGACAAGTATGATAATGATAAAAATCTCCTGCAGAAGGTCACCTTAGATGATTTAAGAGAATATGGCATGGTACCGGAGTTTCTAGGTAGGCTGCCCATATTATTTACTTTAGAAGGACTTACTAAGGAAATGATGATAAAGGTTCTTCAAGAACCCAAAAATGCAATACTAAAGCAATACAAAAGCCTTCTTGCTATGGATGAAGTTGATTTAATCTTTGATGAAGAGGCCTTAGAGGCCATAGCAGAAAGGGCTTTGGAAAAAAAGACCGGTGCCAGGGCCCTACGGGCTATACTAGAGGAAGTAATGTTAGATATAATGTATGAGATACCTAAAGATGATAACATAGGACGTGTTATTATAACCAAAGATTATATTCAAGGAAAAGGTGTACCTGTTATAGAGATGAGAGGCGTCTCTAAGCAAAAATCCATAGCTTCAGGCAATTAAGCTATGGCTATAAAATAAGTCAAAAGTACAATATAATACTGAAATGGAGGAATAGTATGGGAGATAGGCTGACCCCGGAAATCAACGGAATCTTAAGAAGACATATGATAAGGGTTCCACAGGAAATAGATGCCGCCAGCGGAATAAGAATTTTTGGTAAGTTGATTCGCTCTATTGTATTTACCACAGATGTGGCAATTATACGTAATTGCAATGCCAATGCAGTTATTGCAGTATATCCTTTTACACCTCAACCAATTATATCCCATTCAATCATAACCTGTTCTGATGTACCGGTATTTTGTGGTGTAGGCGGTGGAACAACCACAGGAAACAGGGTTGTAAACCTGGCGGAACATGCAGAATTTCAGGGGGCAGCAGGTGTAGTCTTAAATGCACCAACTCCTAATGAAACAATTGTATTATTGAAAGAATATATTGATATTCCTATTATCATTACAGTAGTATCAGAAAAAACTGATATAAAAAGCAGGCTAGATAGCGGAGTATCTATATTAAATGTATCAGCAGCTTCAAGGACTCCGGAAATTGTTAGAAGGATTAGAAATGATTTTCCTGAAGTTCCCATAATTGCCACAGGAGGACCGACACCGGAATCGATAATAGAAACCATAGAGGCGGGAGCTAATGCTATTACATATACTCCACCTACCAACGGTGAAATCTTTAAGGCTTTAATGAATAAATATCGTGCTGAATGTTAAGATGATTATCTATGTAAGCCATAAATTGAAAGGATAGCATATGTTTAAGTGGGATAAATTTCTGCGAAGTAAAAAATTAAATATAAAAGTAAATTATCCGGAACATGGGGCAGGTTACGATGAAGGAGAGATTGATTCTGAAAATCTGCCTCAGACAAATGAGAATCAAACAAAGGATAAGGAAGAATATGAAGTGGTAGAGATAGAGATTCTACCGGCAAAAATTATTTGTCCTGATTGCGGCGGTATTACCTTAGAGGGACTGGAATTTTGTGATAAATGTGGTGGAGAATTGTAACTATTTATATATTAAATGATTTCGACAAAATATTTATTGACAAAATATTTATTCAAGGTTATTATAGAGGCTAAGAATATTGACGTTCAAAAGGCATAACAGATTTTTATTTTGTTTTGCCATGGAGAACGTCTTATTTATACAATTTGCATGGCAACGAATTAATACGTTAAAGCGACGTATCGGAAAAGCCTAATGATTAATGGGAGGGATTTTATATTATGAAAAAGAGAATAATAGGTCTGTTTTTGACCCTATGTATTATGATGGTAAGCTTAGCAGCTTGTGGGACAAAAGATGAAACTTTAGATGGCAAGGATCAAGGCCAGCAGACCGATGATCAAACCGATGCTAAAAAGTTCTATATAGGAGGAATTGGACCTATTACAGGGGATGCTGCAGTCTATGGTCAACATGTTATGAAGTCTGCAGAAATTGCTGTTAAGGAAATTAATGAAGCAGGTGGAATTAACGGTGCTATGATTGAGTTTAGATTTGAGGATGATGTACATGATCCTGAAAAGTCCGTTAATGCATACAATACATTAAAAGACTGGGGTATGCAGATTCTTATGGGTACTGTAACATCCAATCCCAGTAATGCAGTAAAAGAAGAGGCTTATGCTGATAATATGTTTATGCTGACCCCTTCAGCATCTGCCCCGGAAGTAGTTCAATATGATAATGCATTCCAAGTTTGCTTTACAGACCCTAACCAAGGAATGGCATCTGCTAAGTATATAGCTGATAATAACCTGGCTTCTAAGGTGGCTGTTATCTATAATAGCTCAGACGTATATTCAACAGGTATCTATGAGAAATTTGCTGAGGAAGCTAAAAAACAAAATTTGGAAATTGTGGCTACAGAAGCATTTACAAGTGATAATAAATCTGATTTTAATGTACAATTACAGAAAGCTAAATCCGGTGGAGCAGAGCTTATATTCTTACCGATTTATTATGAGGAAGCTACTTTAGTTTTAACTCAAGCAGCAGCTATGGACTATAAACCTATTTTCTTTGGATGTGACGGCCTAGATGGAATTCTTGGTGTTGAAAACTTTGATAAATCACTGGCTGAAGGAGTAATGCTCTTAACACCTTTTGCAGCTGATGCTGATGATGAGAGAACACAAGAGTTTGTTAAAAAATTTAAAGAAGCTAATGATGGTGTTGTTCCAAATCAATTTGGTGCAGATGCATATGATGCTATCTATATAATTAAAGCTGCCATTGAAGAAAGCGGTGTTACACCTGATATGAGTGTATCAGATATTTGCGATGGTCTTAAGGAAGCTATGACAAAGATTACAGTAGACGGACTTACCGGTTCAGGTATGACTTGGACATCCTCCGGTGAGGTTAACAAGGAGCCTTTAGCTGTTGTTATTAAAAACGGAAAATATGTTTCTGCTGATTAATTGAATGGGATATTGTTATATAAGAAAATTAATTTAGATTAGGATTTGAAACATACAGATAGGAGATAATTCCTACTGTATGTTTCTTATATTAATAGACAAAATTACTAATTAATGGTTAATTTGCATATAAATTGTATAAAATTTGTATGAAGAGTCTTCCTATGTTAAAATATTGTAACAAACAAATTAGACAAAATGCATGGTAAACATGCTAACGGGGGTAAATATGAGCTTTATAACTTATTTAATTAATGGAATAAGCTTAGGGAGCGTATATGCAATGATTGCCCTGGGCTATACAATGGTATATGGAATTGCTAAAATGCTTAACTTTGCCCATGGTGATGTAATTATGGTAGGAGGATTTATTATATTCACTCTTATGAGTTCCTTGGGGCTAAGTCCGGTTCTTGCGGTCTTGATTGCAATAGTTTTATGTACTGTTTTAGGAGTTACTATTGAAGGTGTTGCTTATAAACCGCTAAGAAAGGCTCCATCATTAGCTGTCTTAATTACAGCTATCGGTGTCAGTTATCTTCTTCAAAATCTTGCCTTACTGATTTTTGGAGCGGGATCAAAATCATTCACTTCAGTAATTCCTGTGCCGGCAATATCACTGGCTGGGGGTAGGATTCCCATATCCGGGGAGACCTTGGTAACTATACCGGTATGTATTATTATTATGATTGCACTAACTATATTTATTAAGAAATCAAAAACAGGTCGGGCCATGGTTGCTGTATCTGAGGATAAAGAAGCGGCTGTTCTTATGGGAGTTAATGTTAACAAAACCATAGCTATTACTTTTGCCATAGGTTCAGCCCTTGCTGCCATAGCAAGTGCCTTAATGTTTTCAACATATACTAATTTATCTTCTACCTCAGGAGCAATGCCTGGAATTAAGGCATTTATAGCGGCGGTATTTGGAGGAATAGGCTCTATACCCGGTGCTATGATTGGGGGAATCCTTCTTGGAATTATTGAGATATTAAGCAAGGCATATATCTCTACACAGTTAGGCGATGCCATTGTATTTCTGGTACTTATTATAGTGCTTTTAGTAAAGCCCACAGGAATACTTGGCAAAAAGATACAAGAGAAAGTGTAGGGGGTAAATTATGAAAAAGAATATACTTAAAATAAATAAATCTACCCGTAATAATATGGTTACCATCGGACTCATAGTAATTGCATATGCAATATGTCAGTCCATGATTGTAACAGGTAATATGTCCAATCTTCTACAGAATCTATTAGTTTCCTTATGTTACTACTCTATTATGGCTATATCCTTAAATTTAACAGTAGGGATTTTGGGCCATTTAAGTCTTGGACATGCGGGATTTATGTGTATCGGTGCATTTGCAGGAGCCTTTTTTTCAAAATCCATGGTTAATACCATAGATAATACCTTTATTCGTTTTACACTGGCTATTTTAATCGGTGCTGCCTTTGCCGGATTATTTGGTGTTATTATAGGTGTTGCAGTTTTAAGACTTCGGGGTGATTATCTTGCAATTGTTACTTTGGCATTTGGAGAAATTATCAAGAATGTTCTTAATGTATTATATATAGGTTACGATAAAAGAGGAATTCATATTTCAGCAGAAGATGCCATGTCCCTTAATCTAGATGAGAGTGGTGTGGTTATTGTTAAAGGAGCCCAGGGTATATCCGGTACCCCTAGGGATGCAACTTTTACAATCGGAGTTATCTTACTAATTATAAGCTATCTTATTATCGTTAATCTGGTTAATTCCCGTTCGGGACGAGCAATTATGTCCATAAGGGATAACCATATTGCTGCGGAATCTGTAGGTATTAATATTACTAAATATAAAATTTTGGCCTTTTCAATATCTGCAGCTTTGGCAGGAGTAGCCGGAGTTTTATATTCCCACAATATTTCATCGGTACAATCATCTAAGTTCGGATATAATATGTCAATTATGATTTTAGTATATGTTGTTTTAGGAGGCATGGGTAATCTCCGTGGATCAATTTTTGCAGCTATTTTGCTTACCTTGCTTCCGGAGTATCTAAGATTTTTAAGGGATTATCGTATGTTGATATATGCCATAGTATTAATCATAATGATGTTGTTTAACTGGGCACCGGCGTGTATAGAGTGGCGAAAGAAATTTTCTTTTAAAAATCTTTTAGGTTCTGTGTTTAGAAAAACTAAGAAGGAGGTGTAAACCATGGAAATGTTATCGGTAAAAAATCTAGGCATCTCCTTTGGAGGTTTACACGCAGTTGATTCCTTTAGTATCACTGTTAACAAAGGGGAGTTATATGGACTAATCGGGCCAAACGGTGCCGGTAAAACCACCGTATTTAATCTTCTTACAGGTGTGTATAAACCGGATATGGGTCAGATTATTTTGGACGGTGAAAATATAACAGGCCGCAGTGCCATTGAGATTAATAAGGCAGGTATTGCAAGGACCTTTCAGAATATTAGATTATTTAATAATTTATCGGTACTGGATAATGTGAAGGTGGGCCTTCATAATGACTATAAGTATTCTTCCATAGCAGGTATATTAAGATTGCCAAAATATTATAAGACAGAAAAAGCTATGAATGAGCGAGCTTATGAAATCCTTGAGGTTTTTGGCCTTAAGGAGGAAGCTAATGTTTTGTCGGCTAACCTTCCTTATGGTAAGCAAAGAAAGCTGGAAATTGCCAGGGCTTTGGCTACCTCTCCTAAACTACTTCTACTGGATGAGCCGGCAGCAGGTATGAATCCCGCTGAGACCGATGAACTTATGGAGACAATTACTCTTATAAGGAAGAAATACGATGTAACTATATTACTTATTGAACATGATATGAAATTGGTAGCCGGAATCTGTGAGAAAATATTTGTACTTAATTTCGGTACGGAACTGGCCAATGGACTTCCCCAAGATGTTCTTAATAATCCGGAGGTAATCAAAGCTTATCTAGGTGAATAATAAAGCAGAGAAAATCTTCTATTGTGCGAAGGAGAAATATAATGTTAGAAGTTAAGAATTTACAGGTATATTATGGAGTCATACAAGCTATTAAAAAGGTCTCCTTTAAGGTAGAGGAAGGAGAAATTATTGCACTGATTGGTGCAAACGGAGCAGGTAAGACTACAATTTTGCATACGGTTTCAGGCTTAATATCAGCTAAACAAGGTGAGGTGCTTTATAATGGAGTGGACCTGCAAAAGATTCCTGCCCATAAAATAGTTTCCTTGGGCCTAGCCCATGTACCTGAAGGAAGAAGGGTTTTTGCCCAGCTTTCAGTATATGAAAATCTGCTCTTAGGAGCATATACAAGAAGCGATAAGGGGGAGATAGAAGAAACCCTAGAGCAGGTATTTAAAAGATTTCCAAGATTAAAGGAACGTAAAAGTCAGATGGCCGGTACCTTAAGTGGCGGTGAACAGCAGATGCTTGCCATGGGAAGAGCTCTTATGTCAAAACCAAAGATAATACTTTTAGATGAACCTTCTATGGGACTATCTCCTATTTTAGTTGAAGAGGTATTTGATATTATTAAAAGTATTAACAAAAGCGGTACCACTGTCCTTTTAGTAGAACAAAATGCAAAAAAAGCCTTATCTATTGCCCATCGTGCATATGTACTTGAGACCGGTAATATCGTATTAGAGGGCGATGCCAAGGTACTGATGAATGATGAGTCAGTAAAAAAAGCATATTTAGGTGAATAATAGGAAGGTGAAATCTATGAGCAAATATGTAATTACAATTGCAAGAGGATATGGCAGTGGAGGAAGAACTATCGGCAAGATGCTGGCTAAGGAACTAAACATAGCCTATTATGATCGTGAGCTTTTACGGTTGGCCTCAGATGACAGTGGTATTAATGAGGAGTTATTTGCCAGGGCTGATGAGAAGTTAAGAAAGACCCCTCTTTTTAGGATTGCAAGAAAAGCATATAAGGGTGAGTTAATTCCTCCGGACAGTGATGATTTTGTTTCCAATGACAATCTGTTTAACTATCAGGCAAAAATTATTAAGGAACTGGCACAGGAAGAATCCTGCGTGATAGTTGGCCGGGCTGCGGACTATATACTTAAGGATTATGATAATGTGGTTAAGGTCTTTGTTCATGCACCTATTAAAGACTGCATAAAAACCCTTAAGGAAATGACGGGAAAATCGGAAAAAGAAATCGAAAAGCAAATTACTTCTATTGATAAGCACAGGGCCGAATATTACAAATATTATACCGGTCGAAATTGGGAAGATGCAAAGAATTATGATTTGTGTTTAAATAGCAGCCAGCTGGGCTTTGATAAGTGCGTAGAAATTGTAAAGTCCTATATTGATATTAGATTCCGCTAGTTGCCATTAACTTACAAATATGCTAATCTGATTATAAACTATTTGTATAGAGAGGGGGATATGTATGATATCTGATAAAATGAAAGCATTTGTTAATTCAAGTTCTGCAATCCGTGCCATGTTTGAAGAGGGAAAAAGGCTGGCAGAGATTTATGGTGCAGAAAATGTTTATGATTTTAGTTTGGGAAATCCCAGTGTAGAGCCTCCGTCAGAGATTAAGGAGGCCCTGATAGAGGTCTTAAATGAGGAAAATCCCAATATGGTTCATGGTTATATGAACAATTCCGGCTACGAAGATGTAAGGGAAAAAATCGCCTTATCCCTTAATAAAAGATTTGATACAAACTTTGGCTTAGAAAATATCATTATGACAGTGGGTGCAGCGGGAGGACTAAATGTAATCTTAAAATCCTTATTAAATCCCGGTGATGAGGTAATAACTTTTGCCCCATTTTTTGGTGAATACCGTAATTATGTCAGCAATTATGACGGACACTTAGTAATTGTGCCGCCAAATTGTGAGACTTTCCAGCCAGACCTGGAGGAGTTTGAAAAAAGTATTACAGCAAAGACCAAGGCTGTTATTATAAATTCTCCCAATAATCCTACGGGAGTGGTATATTCTGAAGACACTATCTGTAAGTTAGCCAAGATATTAAATAGGAAGCAGCAGGAATATAATAAGTCTATTTATCTGATTTCAGATGAGCCCTATAGGGAATTGGTATATGATGATTTAGAGGTACCTTATCTGACTAAATACTATGATAATACTATTGTGGGATATTCATATAGTAAGTCCCTGTCTCTTCCCGGTGAAAGAATAGGTTACTTGGTTATTCCAGGTGAAGTAGATATATATGAAGACTTGGTGGCTGCAGCCAATGTGGCAACCCGTATACTTGGCTTTGTAAACGCTCCCTCCCTTATACAAAGAGCAGTTGCCAAATGCCTTGAGGCAAAAGTAGATGTGGAAATATATAACCGTAACAGGGAGCTTTTATATAACAATTTAGTATCCTATGGATATGAATGTGTAAAACCACAGGGTGCATTTTATCTCTTTGTAAAGGCCTTAGAGCAGGATGACAAGAAATTTGCCCAGGAGGCAAAAAAGCATAATATATTAATAGTTCCCGGATCTGCCTTTGGTTGTCCCGGATATGTAAGAATTGCTTATTGTGTTGATTATGAAATGATTAAAAGGGCCTTGCCCGGCTTTGAGAAGCTTGCTAAGGAATATGGGAGGTAATATTTTGAGGGAAGAGTATATAAGGCCCTGGGAAAAAAATATTAGGAGTGTAGTACCTTATGTTCCCGGGGAACAGCCCAGAGAAAAAGATGTAATAAAGCTAAATACCAATGAGAATCCCTTTCCTCCTGCACCGGGAGTAGAAAAGGTATTAAAAAATATGGATACCGATAGCTTAAGGCTTTATCCGGATCCCACCATAGGACTTTTAGTAGAGGAAATAGCTAAGTTTTATCAAGTGGAAAAAGAACAGGTCTTTGTGGGGGTTGGTTCAGATGATGTACTGGCCATGGCATATTTAACTTTTTTTAATTCTGATAAGCCGATTCTTTTTCCTGATATAACATACTCTTTCTATCCTGTCTGGTGTGATTTGTATAGGATACCCTATGAAACACCGGCCTTAGATGAAGAATTTAGGCTTGTTAAAGAGGATTATTATAAGGATAACGGAGGGATTATAATAGCTAATCCCAATGCTCCTACATCCATATATGAAAGTATATCTACTATTGAAGATATAGTGGCCCATAATACAAATTCTGTAGTGATTATTGATGAGGCCTATATTGATTTTGCAGGGGAGTCAGCACTTTCCTTAATAGACAAATACGATAATCTCCTGGTTGTACAGACCTTTTCAAAATCAAGGTCAATGGCAGGAATGAGGATAGGATTTGCTATGGGAAATAAAAAGCTTATTAAGGCTTTAAATGATGTAAAATACTCCTTTAATTCCTATACCTTAAATCAGGCTGCAATTTTAGCTGGAGTTGAAGCCATTAAAGATAAACAGTATTTTAAAGAAGGAATAAATAAGCTTATTGAAATCAGAAAAGAAGCTGAGAAGTCCTTGAAAGAACTGGGATTTGATTTTCCGGCTTCAGGGGCCAACTTTTTATTTGTTACCCATAAAACAATTCCTGCAAAAAAGTTGTATGAAGTTTTAAAAGAAAATAATATTTATGTAAGATATTTTGATTTACCCAGAATTAGTAATTATCTTAGAGTCACTATAGGTTCAAAAGAACAGATGGATAAGCTGTTTGAATTTTTAAATCAGTATATTAATAATAAGTAATTAAACTGCCTCCTATTAATTCTTGAAATTTTTAAAATAAAAGAATTGTTAATAGGAGGATTTTATGTTAAACTTTAATGCTAATTGGCCCTTATAATTAGTAGTAACTAAAAGGTTGAAATTAGTATAGGAGTAAATATATGAACTATCAATTGGAGCTAGATAAAATAATAAATAAAATTAATTCTTCACCAAGCAAGAACTTGCCTAAACTTCTGATACATAGTTGCTGTGCCCCTTGCAGCAGTTATGTCTTAGAATATCTGTCTAATTATTTTGCTATAACTATATTTTACTATAATCCTAATATATACCCTGAGGATGAATATAGAAGGAGAGTCAAGGAACAGGAAGACCTAATTAGGGCTATGAACTTAAAAAATTCGGTTCTATTTGTAGAGGGGGATTATGAGCCTAGGAAATATTATGATTTAGTAAAAGGTCATGAAAAAGATCCTGAAGGCGGTGACAGATGCTTTATTTGTTATGGTATGAGACTTAAGGAGGCAGCCAAGGCAGCTAAGGAAGGGGGATATGAGTATTTTACAACAACTTTAACCATCAGTCCCCATAAGAATGCGGCAAAACTTAATGAAATAGGTGAAGAAGTAGCTGCTTTATATGGAGTTTCATTTCTACCTTCTGATTTTAAGAAGCGAAACGGATACAAACGTTCCATTGAACTTTCTAAGGAATATGGCCTATATCGCCAGGATTATTGTGGCTGCGTATATTCCATTAGGAAAGATACAATTAATAATGAATAGATAAATTAAGTCGGATATAAATACTTCCGGCTTATTTATATGGTCAATAATCAGGTGAATTTTATGGCTTTATTTATGAATATTATACAAATTTATAATTTATAAAAGGAAATCGTAAGTCTTTGTAGAATAATAGTAGTATAGGCTTTAATTTTAGTTGATATCACATTTATATGCTTTTTGTGATAGTAAGGAGGATTCAATGGATAACAACTTAACTATCAGACAGAAGCTTGAACTTAGGGAACATGAGATATTAAGTCCATATGCAGCATTCTCAGATCAGTCTCAGGGAAGGGATTATGAGGAGGAACCTTGTAATATCCGACCGGTTTATCAAAGGGACAGGGATAGGATACTGCATTCTAAGGCATTTAGAAGATTAAAGCACAAGACTCAGGTTTTTCTTGCCCCTGAAGGTGACCACTACAGGACTAGACTTACCCATACATTAGAAGTAGCCCAGATAGCAAGAACTATAGCCAAAGCTTTAAGATTAAATGAAGATCTTACGGAAGCTATAGCCCTAGGCCATGATCTTGGACATACTCCTTTTGGACATGCAGGGGAGAGAGCCCTTAATAGAATATGTCCCGGAGGCTTCAAACATCATATACATAGTATCCGTGTAGTGGAACGGTTTGAGAATCATGGAAAGGGACTAAATCTTACCAAGGAAGTAAGAGATGGTATTCGCAATCACCAGATGTCAACCATACCTTCTACCTTAGAAGGAAAGGTGGTTAAATTAAGTGATAAAATCGCATATATCCACCATGATACGGATGATGCTATCCGTGGTGGAATTATCAGGGAGGAGGATATACCTAAGGAATATAAGGATATCCTTGGTAACAATCTAGCTGATAGGTTAAATACCTTAATTAATGACATAATAACAAACAGTGAAGGTAAAAATGATATTATTATGTCCCCTGATATTGAGAAGGCAATGTATAGTCTTCGGGAATTTATGTTTAATAATGTTTATCTTAATAAGAAAGCTAAAAGCCAAGAAGAACAGGCAGAACGCTTACTGGAACAGTTGTTTATGTACTATACTAATCATCTAGAACAGTTACCACAAGAGTATTATATACGGATAGAAAAGTTAGATGAAGCTCCCAAACAGGTGGTATGTGATTATATTGCAGGTATGACAGATAGATATGCAGTAGCAAAGTTTAAAGAACTCATGATCCCATCAGCTTGGAGTGTTTATTAATGTGGTAAGATGGGAGGAGTAAAGCATGTATTATCCGGATGAAATAATAGAAGAAGTCCGAATAAGGAACGATATTATTGGTGTAATAGGCTCCTACATAAATTTAAAGAAGTCAGGTAATAACTATTTGGGATTATGTCCTTTCCATAATGAAAAGACCCCATCTTTTAGTGTCAGTCAATCTAAACAGATGTATCACTGCTTTGGTTGCGGGGTCGGAGGCAATGTTTATACCTTTATTATGGAATACGAGAATTATACATTTGTAGAGGCATTAAAATATTTGGCAGAAAGGGCAGGGGTTAATCTGCCCGAGCAGGAGTATTCTGCAAGTCAAAAACGCAGGATGGATATAAAAAACAGACTCTTAGAAATAAATAAAGAAGCTGCCAAGTATTATTATTATCAATTAAAATCCAATAGAGGACAAGCTGCCAGACAGTATCTGCTTGATCGAGGCTTAAGTGAGGAGACCATAAAGTCATTTGGTCTAGGTTATGCTAATCGCTATAGTGATGATCTTTATAAATATTTAAAGAGCCTACAGTATGAGGATAATATTCTCAAACAATCGGGCCTGGTATCATTTGATGAGGTACGGGGTGGTCATGATAAGTTCTGGGATAGGATTATATTTCCTATTATGGATGCCAATAATAAGGTAGTTGGTTTCGGTGGACGAGTTATGGGGGATGGTATGCCCAAATATCTTAATTCACCGGAGACAGATATATTTGACAAAAGCAGGATTTTGTATGGATTAAATATAGCCAGAAGATCAAGGGAATCTTATTACCTTATTTGTGAAGGCTATATGGATGTTATAGCTTTACATCAGGCGGGATTTACTAATGCTGTTGCTGCTCTTGGTACGGCATTTACAGAATATCATGCTAATTTATTAAAACGATATACAAGGGAAGTTGTTTTAACCTTTGATAGTGATGAAGCAGGGACCCAGGCAGCACTTCGGGCTATACCGATTTTAAGGAATGCAGGCTTAACTGTTAAAGTGGTCAATATGGATCCCTTTAAGGATCCCGATGATTTTATTAAGTCTTTAGGACCTAATGAATACAAGAAAAGGATTGAAGAAGCCAAGAATAGCTTTTTCTTTGAAGTTGATATACTTGAAAGTAGCTATAATTTAGAGGATCCGGAGGAGAAAACCAAGTTCTTTAATGAGCTGGCAAAAAAACTCTTGAATTTTTCTGAGGAATTGGAAAGGAATTTCTATCTGGAGGCTCTGGCAAAGACTTATCAAATTGATGCTATGTTATTGTATAGACTTGTAAATAAGCTGGGCTCTCAATCTGTTTTACAAGGCTCTTATAATAAGAAGCAGACTTATTCACAGCCTAAGCAAAGAAAAACCAGTGACGGCGGAATAGATAAGGCTCAGAAACTTTTAATTACATGGCTTGCGGAAGATGCCGCCATCTATGATAAGTTAAAGGGCTTTATTAAGCCGGAGGATTTTTCAGAGGGTATTTATTCAGAAGTAGCTAAATTAATTTTTGAAGAATATGACAAGGGCGGTAAGGTTATACCGGCTAAAATTATCAGTTGTTTTGAGGATTCTTCACAACAGTCACAGGTGGCGGCTATTTTAAACGCCGGTCTACTAGGTGAGATTAAGGAGACAGAAAGGCAGAAGGCACTGTTTGATACGGTATATCTTCTGAAGGAAGAAAGTTTAGACAAGCAGAGTCTAAAAGCCATAGAAACAAATGATACTATATTATTGCAAAATATCATCATGGAGAAAGCAGACCTTAAAAAGAATATAGCAGCAATTCTAAAGTAAGAAAGTTGCTGCAAATAGCATTACTGCATATTTCATTAAATGATGGTTAGAATATAAAAGAGTTTAAGAAGGAAGGATTATCTATGGACGAGAATATTGCTAAGTTTACAGAAAGATTAAAAGAATTATTGGCTTTTGCAAAAAAGAAGAAAAATGTTTTGGAATATCAGGAAGTAAATGATTTTTTTGCAGATATGGATTTAGATCCTCATAAAGTAGAAAAAATATATGATTATCTGGAGAAGCATAATGTGGATGTTCTTCGGTTAACTGATGCCGCAGAGGATGATGAGGATGACATCATACCGGATGATGAAGAGGATACTGAGCCCATAGATTTATCCATTCCAGAGGGCATAAATATAGAAGATCCGGTCCGCATGTATCTAAAGGAAATCGGTAAAGTTCCTTTACTTACTGCGGAGGAAGAAAGTGAACTGGCTAAAAGAATGGAAGAGGGAGATGAAGCGGCTAAAAAAAGGCTGGCTGAGGCAAATCTCCGTCTGGTAGTCAGTATTGCTAAGAGATATGTTGGCCGTGGAATGTTATTTTTAGATTTAATTCAGGAAGGTAATCTGGGTCTTATAAAAGCTGTGGAGAAATTTGATTACCGTAAAGGCTTTAAATTCAGTACCTATGCAACCTGGTGGATTAGACAAGCTATTACAAGAGCCATAGCGGATCAAGCTAGGACAATCCGTATTCCTGTTCATATGGTAGAAACCATTAATAAACTGACAAGGGTACAAAGACAGCTTTTGCAGGAGCTTGGCAGGGAACCTACCCCCGAGGAGATTTCAGATGTTATGAATATACCTGTAGATAGGGTAAGGGAAATTCAGAAAATATCTCAAGAACCGGTATCTCTTGAAACACCTATCGGTGAAGAAGAGGACAGCCATCTTGGAGACTTTATTCAGGATGATAATGTACCGGTCCCTGCTGAGGCAGCAGCTTTTACCTTATTAAAGGAACAGCTGGTTGATGTTTTAGGAACCCTAACCGAAAGAGAACAGAAGGTTTTAAGGCTTAGATTTGGATTAGATGACGGAAGGGCAAGAACCTTAGAGGAAGTGGGAAAAGAATTTAATGTTACCAGGGAAAGAATTCGTCAAATTGAGGCAAAAGCCCTGCGTAAGCTAAGACATCCCAGCAGAAGCAGGAAGCTTAAGGATTATCTAGAGTAAAATAAAGGGCTGTTTCGTAATATCGAAACAGCTTTTTTAGTTTTATAAAATTTGACATAAATTTACAGATTGTTCTATAGAAAAATAATGCATAATATGGTAAAATGACATAAAATGAAATAATGGAGAGGAAAAAAATGCAACTTTCAAAAAGACTAGAAGCAGTAGCATCCATGGTAACCCCCGGTAGCCGGGTGGCTGATATCGGATGTGATCATGCATATACAGCTATATATTTAGTGAAAGAAAGAATATCTCCTTTTGTGGTGGCCATGGATATTAACCAAGGACCTCTTGATAGGGCAAAGGAAAATATTAAGAGGTATGGTGTGGAAGATAAAATTACAATCAGAAAATCTGACGGTATAAAGGAGCTAAAAGCCGGAGAGGTAGATACCATACTGATTGCCGGTATGGGTGGCAGGTTAATGATACAAATACTAACCGGCAACATTAATGTAGTATCAGCAGCTAAAGAGTTGATACTGCAACCACAATCTGAAATACATTTAGTTAGAAAAACTTTAAAAGAATTAGGATATATTATTATAAAAGAAAGCATGCTAAAAGAAGAAGGCAAATATTATGTTGTAATGAAGTTAAGGAAAGTCTCCCCGAATTTCAAGGATAAGGATTATCAGCTTATAAAGCCTGAACATATTTATTTTGGAAGGTTGCTTCTTGAGGAAAGAAATCCGGTTTTATTGGAATTTTTAAAAGCAGAAAGAAAGCAGTATGAAAATATATATAAAGAACTAATATCTCTGCCGACAAAGCAGTCTATTCAAAGGCAGTTTGAAATTAATAATTTTATCCGACTGATTGACAATGCTATTAATTATTATAAGGAGGGCGAAATTGGATACAAGGACGAAAGTTAAAGTAAAGATTGGTGAAGAAATTAAAGAATACCCCATTAACACTAAATTATCAGAAATTGCGGCTGAATATCAGAAGGAATATAGTTATGATATAATCCTTGCCTTTGTTAACGGAAAGCTTAGGGAACTGTTTAAGACCGTAGATAAGGATTGTACCGTAAGTTTTGTTACCACCAATGAAGATGCCGGCCATAAGACATATACCAGAGGTATGATTTTAGTCTTACTTAAGGCTTTTTATGCTGAGTTTGGTAAAGATAATGTAAAGAAAGTTTCTGTAGAATACTCTTTAGGAAACAGCTTATATTTTGATTATGAAGGTAGTCTACCCTTAACCATAGAACGAATCGAAGCGGTAAAAGACAGAATGAATCAACTGGTTAATAAAGACATACCTTTTCTTAAAAGAAGCATAGGTACAGATGATGCCGTATCCCTATTTGCTTTTTATAAGATGTATGATAAGGAAAAGTTATTTAAGTACCGCCGAGTATCTAAGGCAAATATATATAACTTAGATGGGTTTGAAGATTATTATTATGGATATATGCCCCCAAGTACCGGTATGCTTAAATATTTTGATTTGATGCTTTATGAGGATGGTTTTGTTTTAGTACTACCAAGAATGAAAAATCCTACAACGGTAGAACCCTTTATACCCAAGAAAAAACTCTATCTTACTTTAAAGGAATCTAATCAATGGGCTAAAATGATGGAAGTTGATAATGTAGGGGCTCTTAATGACCTTATATCCCAAGGAAAGTTTAATGATTTGGTTTTAGTACAGGAGGCTCTACAGGAAAAGAAAATCAGTGAAATAGCTGAAGCTATTAAAAAGGCAAAAGATAAGAAATTTATTATGATAGCGGGTCCTTCTTCTTCCGGTAAGACTACATTTTCCCATAGGCTTAGTATTCAACTGAAAGCCCATGGCTTAAAGCCTTATCCCATTGCAGTGGATAACTATTTTGTAAATAGAGATAAAACCCCAAAAGATGAATATGGGAATTTAAACTTTGAAAGCCTACATGCTATTGATTTGGAACAGTTTAATAAGGATATGACTGACTTAATGAACGGTAAATCAGTGGATTTGCCTGTATATAATTTTATAACCGGCAAGAGAGAATATAAGGGTAATTATCTGAATATAGGCAAAGACGGAATTTTGGTTATAGAGGGTATACATGGCCTTAATGATGAACTATCCTACTGCCTTCCTAGGGAAAGCAAGTATAAAATTTATATCAGTGCTCTAACTCAGTTAAATATTGATGAACATAACAGAATTCCCACTACCGACGGCAGGCTGATTAGAAGAATGGTTAGGGATGCAAGAACTAGAGGGGCATCAGCCCAGACAACTATATCTATGTGGCCATCTGTAAGAAGGGGCGAAGAAGAGAATATCTTCCCATTCCAAGAGGAGGCAGATATAATGTTCAATTCCGCTCTAATCTATGAGCTGGCTGTCTTAAAGCAGTATGCTGAACCTATTTTATTTGGGGTAGATAGGGATAGTGTAGAATATTTAGAAGCAAAAAGATTGCTGAAGTTTTTAGACTATTTTATAGGAGCACCAAGTGATGCTGTACCGAAAAACTCTATATTAAAAGAATTTATAGGTGGAAGTTGCTTTAAAGTATGAGCAGCACTATAAGCCGGGTTCTGTCTCGGATGGTCATCTATCTTGACCGTATGTTACCATACGGCTCCAGTATCCGCTTTCACAGATACTACGCGGCCAACCCGAAAGCACGGCGGGCAACCGTATCGCTTTCTGTTCGGCCTTACTTCGGGTGGGGTTTACATCTGCCCCTTCTGTTACCAGAAGGGCGGTGGTCTCTTAAACCACCTTTCCATCCTTACCATAGCAAAGAAACTTTGCCATGGCGGTTTATTTCTGTTGCACTAGCCTTGGAGTCGCCTCCACCGGACGTTATCCGGCACCCTGCCCTATGAAGCCCGGACTTTCCTCACTTAAAAAAGCGCGACCATCTGTGCTACTCACAAAAGGTATTCTAACATGTAAGATGATAAAAGTAAATGTAAAATCAAAGGAAAAACAAATTGAGCCGCAAGTACATTTACAGGGGGGCGTTTCTTTAAAAGAAACTTCTGAATTTTGTACCTGCGGCTCAATTTGTGAAATTATGAAAACGGAAGAAGAAAAATATAGCATTAATATATCATGAAACTAGACTTTTTTAAAGTGAATTTGGAAGATTTAAAGAAAATATAATATTATTAACATATTGGTAACTAAGAGGACATATAATTTAAAATCTTTTTTGATATTCTAATCCGTTGATATAGGGCGGCATAGGTTATCTCATCTATTCCTTCTACATAATTCTCGGGAAAATTTTTAGAAACACCTTTATTTTTTAATATCTGAGCAGCCTTATTATAGGCTATAGCTGCCTCTTCCTCTGTGTCATATCTACCTATTATATAGTCTCCCTTAAGATGTATCTTAGCTTCATATATGGTTTTATTATTTTTTATATACTTGCTTACACCATGGTAGGGATTAATAATCTCGATATTGGAATAACGAAAGTCCGTATTATCACCATTAATAAAGCGATAATCCCTTCCCTCTACAGCATAATTTTTTATACCATATCGGGATCTTAAATTTATTTGCATACCATATTCAGAGGTGTATAGATGCTGGCCCCGCATGGATATCTTATGTCTTGCATAGTAAAATAAATCATCTACATCGAATTTGAGAATTAGATCTTTGTCTAGATAATATAAGAAGTAACTCTTTTTTAAATAGATAGGATTTTTAAAATAAATCCCATTATCTCTTAGGTTAATTAAGACAACCCATTTATCAAAGGATAACAGGCATGAGCTTGGGTAATTATCTATATTCCATATATCAGGAGTGCTATAAAGTACTTCCCCTGCAAGTTTATAGGCACTAGAAGCCTTTGTTTCTGTATCATAGCTGCCAAGGCTGATATGATTACCCTTAAAGGTAATTGAAGCCCTATAATATGGCTCTCCACTTTTTTTCTTAGCGTAATAAACACCTGATAACATAATAGCCTCCACTTTCTTATAATATATTTGTAATATAATTTACTATATCAAAATATAGTATAGGCTGCAAGACAATAGAGGAAATAAGTCGATTATTTGCAAATTTTAGCAAAAGGCTAACAGATTATTACAAAAATATTATTCTATTTCTGTAGAATATGAATAAAATACCATTGGTTGGTTAAAAATCATTAATATAATCTTAACAAATTGTTACAATTGGTCTGTAAATAATCAACAAAGATTTAATAGCTTTTATAAAATCTATTGTTAAGATTATCCGTTAATGTTAAAATATGCTAAATCAAAATAGTATCAATTAACGAAATTTGGTTTTTCTTATTGACACAAAAAATTAAGAAACCTATAATGCAGTTTAGCATTATCGATATTTACAAATATTGGTAATGATAAAATTCAGTTTAAGAAGAGAGGATAATATTATGACAATCATAAATAAGTTTCTTCAAAAGTTAAGCCTGCGAGAAAATAATCATGGCATATGCATGGTATTTGCAGCTTATGTATTGTCAGTATTTCTGTTGATCATTGGATCTGATGCTCTTTATGATATCAAATCCAAGGCAGACGCAGTACAGGCACAAACTGATGAAGTAAACACCCTAAATGTAGAGTATAGGATGGACTATCTGCAGAAATATCTGCCCATAAGGTCCCAAACTGCTGTGGTCTCTAAAGATACCAACTGGCTTTTAGGATTTGCCATGAGCAGTAATGAGTATAGTCTTATGTTTGAACAGATGAAAGATAATAAAGTTCTTAAGGAAGAAACTAAGGCTATTTCAAGTTTTTCAGTAGCTGAAGCTGAACCGATTGTAGAAGAGGTTGAAAAAGATACTGAAAAAGATACTGAGAAAAAGACTAAGAAAAAGACTAAGAAAAAGACTGAAAAAAAGACTGAGAAAAAAACTGAGAAAGA
>ERZ773359.1375-NODE-1375-length-33895-cov-8.847193_pt1 | contig 33895 bp, 29 predicted proteins | sample MGYA00374955_ERZ773359 | MGnify/ENA primary metagenome ERZ773359 (study PRJEB29098, sample SAMN04486028) | biogas fermenter metagenome | study: EMG produced TPA metagenomics assembly of the Biogas fermentation microbial communities from Germany - Plant 4 DNA1...
CGAGGAAACGAGTCTGTGGCTCACTATCCTTTTACACAATTATACGGACTTAATCGAAAAAAGATGTTTTTATAGGTGGTATGATGTAAAATAAAGTTATATGGTACACGCTTATAAATATATTACAAATATAATCCATTATAACCGTAGGAGAAAAAAGCAGACAAACTTATCCTGAAGTTCTTAAAAAAGCAGGCTATATTACTTTGAATACAGAGGACAGGTTGCTGTTCGCAAAGGCAAAGTTTGACCTGCCGCCTGTATCAGCAGTGAGATTCAGCGGTTGAATAAAATTTTTCATTTTAGGGAGGGTCTTAAACATGAAAGGTACCTGGAATATAAAATTTGATGAAAAATCTACTAATTTCTGCTTTACAGGGCCTGATTTATCAGCCAGTATATTCAGCAAAGTGCTTGTAAAAGGGGATGACGATATCTTACTTAGTTTGGGCGAGAATGAGTGGAAATGCACAGCTGCCGGTCAAAAGGCAGAAGACAGAACTTTCTTTGGATGCAATAATTTTATTACACAAACCTATGAATATCAATTTTTTAAACTACACAGGGAAGTATGCTATAAAAATGATGATATGAAGCGTTTTTATGTCCGCTTGATATTTGAAAACGGCGGGAATAAACCCGTTAAGCTGTTAAAGCTTGTTCCTTTTTATATAGAAAATGAGTATGACTTGAAAATAGGCATGTCCCCTTACTATGAATGGTCAATCCTCAGGCAGGGAAGGCACAAGAATGATCTTCCTTCTATTTGTATCGCCGGCGAAAACAACTCATCATACAGGGATTGTTTCGATGGTTTATCAGAATCCGGGGAACCGGTACCAATTGCTGAAGAACTTCCATACGAAATTGTAAGCGATCCCTTTACAGTGCTCAGAGGCAGCAAGGGGAAAGGGCCCGGAAGTCTGCTGATTGGTTTTATAAGCGGAAAGGATCAGCTGGTTAACTGTGTAGTTAAAATGGATCATACCCGAAAAAAATTAAAGGGATTGGAAGCTAACTGCCTGATGGACGGCATAACTGTGGAGGCGGGAGAGAAAGTCGAGAGTGAATGGTTAAAAGTTGACGGGAATGAGAATTCCTTTGACGCAATTAAGGAATACACCAAGGATAAGGCTAAATTGATTTCACTTAAAACTTCTGATGCATCAAGCGCAGCAGACAAAAAAATCACAAAACCTTCTGTATACTGCACATGGTATTTTTACGGAGACTCTTTGTCCCAGCAGGACGTTATAGAGAGTGTCGAAGGTTTGGCAGAAAGAAATATTCCCTGTGATGTATTTCTGATTGATGAGGGCTGGGATATAAGGACAGGCGATTGGCAGGCCAATCACAGATTTTCGATGGGAATGAAAGCAATTGCCGATAAAATAAGAAGCAAGGGAATGATCCCCGGTATATGGACTTCCCCTTTTATAATTGAACCAAGATGCGACTTGCAATATACCCATCCGGACTGGATTTTGAAAAAGAAAGACGGAAGCCCGGTTTTATTCAGTATGAATCTGATGTTTAATTATGTATTGGATACTACTCACCCCGAGGTACTTAACTGGATAGAGGAATTATACAGAAAATTGACCTTTGAATGGGGATATACATATCACAAACTGGATTTTACACGGGCAGTGGTTATGGAGCCCGATGCAGTTTATTATAATCCTAAGGCAACGAGGGCTCAGGCATACAGGATGGGATTTGAAGCAGTGCGGAGAGGCGCCGGAGAAGATGCATATATTCTCGTATGCGGCGGATTATATGATGCAACATTGGGAATTGCTGACGGACAGAGAACGGGTTCAGATGTAAGGAGCATGTGGCCGGTGGCAGAAGGGGAAAGCGAATCTGCTCCCCGCACAATCAAGCAAAATGTTCTGAGATACTGGATGAACGATTTGTGGGATAATGATCCTGATGCCTTAATGGTCAGGCGCAGAACCCGCATGTTCAGAAATTTAAATTTGTCTTTAGGATTGTTGGAAGATCACGAAGCAGAAACCTTGGCACTCAATCAGTATTGGGGCGGAGGCCAGGTGTGTTTTTCTGAGCCTATGAAAGAGATTGAGGATGACAGGCTTGGTCTGTTGAGGCATATCATACCTGCTGTCGGAAACGCAGCAATTCCAAGGGATATGTTTGAAGGAAAAAGATATCCGGCAATTATGGATACGGAAGTTACGCCAAGGGCACAGAATCTTAAACCATGGCATACCGTATCAGTTGCAAACTGGAGTAATGCAGAGAAGCAATTGTCTTTTACACTGGATGAATATACATTAGGTGAGTTTTCAAGAATGCATAAGTCGTATACTGTTTCCGAGTTCAGCACCGGAAGACTGTGGACCGGGGTAAAATATGGAGATATGATTGATCTCGGATACAAAAAGCCTCATGAAACCGCTCATTTAAAGATAACCCCCGAGCAAGACAGAGAACCTGCGCTTGTATATACCAACGGACATTATTCCATGGGAGGAAAGGAAATCTACCTCTGGGAATATGACAGCGGCAAGTTAAATATAGGTGTTGAGTGGCACTGGAGTTTTCTGCTGCAGCTAAAGATTAAGATGCCTAAAGCAATGAAATTGAAAGAAGCTCGTTCTGATTCCGATGGCATTCAGCTGGCCGCGGAAAATGATGACATATTAGTTGTTAATATACCAAAACAATTTAAAGGGATCATAAGGCTGTCTTAACAAAGGTATATGGAAACCTTGTTCATTTATGGCTGATTTTTTACATAAGCTGCAATATAAAATTAAATAGGGGGAAATGCTCATGAGCAGAAAGGTAAGAGTCGGTATTATAGGATTTGGGAACATAGCAAAAGGTGCTCACTTATCGGGATATATGAAAAGCAAGGATTGTGAAGTTACAGCAGTTTGCGATATTGACGATACCAGGCTGGCTGATGCTGTACAAATTTGCAATTTACCCGAAGATCATTGTTTCAGAGATTACAAAGATCTTATTGCAAGTGATTTTGTTGATGCTGTAGATATATGCACACCAAATCATGTGCACTATGAAGCAGCTAAAGAGGCCATTCGGACCGGCAAACCCATTAGCATTGAGAAGCCGGTAACTATGAATTACAAAGAAGGCCTGGACCTGCTCGAAAATGCTCAAAAAGCCAATGTTCCGACCTTTGTGTGTTTCTCCTGGCGATATAGGCCTCACATACGATTTATGAAATCAATAATTGACAGAAATGAAATTGGTGAATTATATCATATCTATATTCGCTGTATCAGGGACAGCGGATTATGGCCCAACCGCAAGTTGGAATGGAGGTTTCAAAAAGACAAGGCAGGTTCAGGTGTATTGGGAGACTTAGGTTCTCACATGATTGATATTGTAAGGTTTTTCGGTCAGGAATTTGAAGGGGTATATGCAGACAGCGGCATTATTGTAAAACAGCGTCAAAGAATTGATACCGGTGAGATTGATAATGTTACTACAGACGACTGGGCCAATATTAATGCAAGACTTAAAAACGGAGCCGGCACGACAATTGCGATATCACGTTGTGCAACTACTATCAGTGATTTAGTGGAGATTGAGCTGTTTGGCAAGAACGGAACTATTAAATATACATATTTTGAAAACAAGCATACGATTGAAATTTGTGCAGGTTCTACTGACATGACCGGAAAAGGACGGCACATAATTACTCCGCCGGACAGCTTTGCCGTAAATCAATCCCAATGCTTCATAGACGTTGTTAAAGGGAAAAAGGACCCCTATACAGCCACACTGGAAGACGGAGTTAAGTGTCAGAGCGTAATAGATGCAGCCCTGAAGTCGGTAGAGAGCCAAAGATATGTTAAGATTCCCGAAATAACCGATTTACCCTGATATGCGGTCTCAGCGAGCTGCTTGCTTTAATACCGGCCAAAACACCTGCCATAAGGTTACAATTACGTATGAATAAGGAGTATAGATTATGCCGGGAGAAATTAAATTAATTAGATTAAGTTCATTAAAGAAAGTATTTTTGGATGAAAAACCTGAGGAAGATTATGCGGGCGGATCTATGCTGATTAACGAAAAGTACTCTTTTCAGATTGCTTTCACAATAACAAATATTCCGCGAAATGCATGCTATGCAAAGCTGAAGATTGATTCGCCGCTGAAAGAATATATAAGAGCACGGCTGGTGGGCAATCTGCCGTCTGTTCTGCCAACATATGAAAATTATGACGATTATTATCTGCGAACGAAACCTGGCCTGTTTCCTGACCCATTGTATGAGATAAAAGAAGATATGGTAAAAATGCTTAAAAATAAGTGGCAGTCTATATGGTTTACTATTGAGGGCACAGATGGGCTGAAGCCTGGAAAATATCCCCTTGTTGTTACACTCTCCCTGCCTGAGCAGAATCTTGAAAGCAGCGTTTCTGTTGAAATTGAGGTGATAAATGCCTGTCTTCCTGAGCAAAGGCTCATATATACAAACTGGTTCCACTGTGATTGTATTGCATCAATGTATAATTGTGAAATTTTTTCAGATATTCATTGGGATTTGATCGATAAATTTATCAAATCCGCTGCAAATAATGGAATAAACATGATACTGACTCCTGCATTCACGCCTCCTTTGGATACCCCAATCGGCGGCGAACGTGCAACGGTACAGCTGGTTGATGTATATAAAAGAGGAGACAGCTATACTTTTGGTTTCGACAAATTTAACAGATGGGTTGATATTTGTCTTAATAACGGTATCCGATTTTTTGAGCATTCTCATTTCTTCACTCAATGGGGAGCTAAGTACGCACCAAAGGTCATGGCATATGAAGACGGGGTATATAAACGCATCTTTGGATGGGATACACCGGCAGCCGGCAGGGAATATGTTAATTTTCTGAATCAATATATTCCTGAACTTATTGACTTTTTAAGAAAAAAGGGCATTGACCGGAAAACCTATTTCCATATTTCCGATGAACCTTTGGCAAAGGATTTGGACAGCTATGCAGCAGCGATGAATGTTGTAAAAGACAAGCTTGAAGGTTATAAAATCTTTGATGCGCTTTCAGATTATGCTTTTTATGAACAAGGATTAGTACAGATTCCCATACCGACAACCAGCCATATAGATGATTTCATTGGAAAGGTAGATGAACTTTGGACATACTACACGGGACATCAGAGTGTCAAGCTGTCCAATCGATTCTTCTCCATACCTTCAGCCCGTAATCGTGTACTTGGCACACAATTGTATAAATACAATGTAAAAGGCTTCCTGCATTGGGCTTTTAACTTCTACTATACAACCCTGAGCAGGGAAGTATGCAATCCATTTATATCTACAGATGCATTTGGGGAATTTCCGTCAGGAACGGCATACATGGTGTATCCGGGACCGGACGGGCCCATAGAGTCGCTCCGCTTACTTGTGTTTAACGAAGGCCTGCAGGATATGCGTGCAATGCAGCTATTGGAGAGTTATGTCGGAAAAGAAAAAGTCATGAGTATTATTGAAGACGGCATTCCTGAAATTACCTTTACAGAATATCCCCATAATGATAAATATTTGCTTGACATGAGAGAACGTATAAACCGTGAGATAGCAAAACAAGCATGAAATGCGTTTTTAACTTTTCTGTTTGGAACCAATGCCGATGGTGAATAGATTACAATATGAAGCAGTAATATATATTCAGTGTCTTTTATAATGCTATCGCAATAATTTGGAGGTACATTATATCTGATCATAAGATATATAAAACGAGTTTTGCAAAGTTTATCCCCATTATGTTGCAAAGGCTGAGAAGGAGGGCCGTACCAAAGAAGAAGTTGATGAAATTATCCGCTGGTTAACCGGGTACAGCCAGGAAGAACTGGAAAAACAGCTGGAAAAGGAAACAGATTTTGAAACCTTCTTTGCGGAAGCCCCTCAATTGAATCCTGCACGTTCCTTGATCAAAGGTGTAGTATGCGGCGTTCGGGTGGAAAATATTGAAGAGCCGCTGATGCGGGAAATCCGCTATCTGGATAAGCTGATTGATGAATTGGCAAAGGGAAAAGCCATGGAGAAGATTCTGCGGAAACAATAAATTCCTTGTTTTTAAAGTGTATCGAAGTTTTAGATTAAATTTATAGAAATGATTATTAATATGAGCTTGCGGGGTGAAACAGATGAACTCGAATATGGATAAGGCAAAAAACTGTTATAGAGTTTGGCTCGCTGGGTTAATTGGCGCTGTTTTAGGGATAATTGCATATACAAACAACTGGTTAGGATAAATAAAAGTCATTGGTTCGGCAAAAGCAGCTGTGCAATCACATATAGAAGCAAAAAGATATTCAGAGTTGAAAAAGGCAATAATATCCGAAGGTGTAAACGACCTATTGGAATACTCAGAGCGTAAGGCTGATTTTATTTATGAAATTCTTAACAAAGCTAATGACTGGCATAATAATGCTGCAAACAACACTTTTAATACTTAATATCCATGCTTCTATAAATTATAAGTCTGGGGGAATGAAAATGAGGGAAAAGCTGCTGTTTGATTTTGGATGGCGTTTTCATGCGGGAGATATTAAACAGGCGGAACCTATTGATAAAATATCGATGTACAGACATGCAAAAACTGAAAGGGCGCAATGGGGGCCCGCAGCATACAGTTATAATGAAGATGATCTTAAAAATATCGAATATTGGGAAACCGTTGACCTTCCTCATGATTATATAATTCATCAGAAACCTGATAAAAACTACAATTGTACCCTGGGATATTTTAAATACCATAATGCGTGGTATCGTAACCGCTTCAGACTGGACGACAGCGACAGAAACAAAAGAATATCTTTACTGTTTGAGGGAGTTGCCACCCACGCAACAGTGTATGTCAATGGCTGCCTCATGGCACGCAATTTTTGCGGATACACTTCCTTTGAGGTTGACGTAACAGATGTTGCAAGGTTTGATGAAGATAATGTTGTAGCTGTATATGTTGAGGCTGATGACCATGAAGGATGGTGGTATGAAGGAGCCGGCATTTACCGTCATGTATGGCTTATTAAAACTGAACTGGTATCCGTGGATTTATGGGGTGTATGGGTTAATCCTCAGAAAAGAGATGATAAAAACTGGGATGTGCCTGTTGAAACTACCCTTAGAAACGATTCCATTAAGCCTGCGGAAGTCTGGGTCAGGTCTTCTATAGTAGACAGGGATGGGAATGAAAAAGCTGCAGCCACTGATAAGATTCACATTCAATGCAAAGACAAAGCTGTTCTTAAACAACTGCTTCATATAAAAAATCCTGTACTGTGGGATATTGATAATCCTTATCTATATAAACTGCATACCAGTGTAATGATGGAAAAGCAGCAGACATCCTGTTTAGAGACAAGCAGTATTGAAACCTGTCCTGCCGACAGTTCTGAGCCGGACACTGATCTTCAGGAAATTGACGCCGTGGATACCCGGTTTGGCTTCCGAACCTTTACTTTTTGTGCGGAGAATGGCTTTTTCTTAAACGGAAGAAATGTAAAAATTAAGGGCGTGTGCTGCCACCAGGACTACGGGCTAACAGGCAAGGCCATGCCTGACAGGGTCCACCGCTACAGGCTGCGCAGGTTAAAAGAAATGGGTGCAAACGGCTACCGAACTGCTCATTATCCCCATGCCGAAGCTTCAATGGATGCTCTTGATGAGCTTGGTTTCCTTGTAATGGCTGAGACACGCTGGCTTGAATCGACCAAAGAAGGACTGGAGCAGCTGGAAATGCTGCTTAAACGTGACCGCAATCATCCCTCAATCATATTATGGAGTTTAGGAAACGAAGAACCCCTGTTTCTAAAAGAACAAGGAAAGAGGATAATGCAGACTTTGAAAGCTTTTGTAAAGAAGTACGACCCGTCAAGACCCGTTACCGCAGCTGTTTCCGGTGATCCTTTAAACTCAGCAGTAAACGAAGCAGTAGATGTCATAGGCATTAATTACAGCCTGCATCAATATGATGATATACATAAAAAGTATCCGAATAAACCTATTGTTGCATCGGAATGCTGTGCAGTCGGGACTACCCGCGGATGGTACCTTGATGATGATCCCGATAAGGGATATTTTACGGCTTACGATCATCCTACAGGAGATTTCCGGGTTACCCGCGAAGGAACATGGAAACATATCATGGAGAGAGCGTGGGTTGCCGGAGAATTTCAGTGGGCAGGCATAGAACACAGGGGCGAAACAGTTTGGCCGCGGCTTTGCTCACAGTCAGGGGCACTGGACCTATTCCTCCAGCCGAAAGATGCATATTATCAAAATATGTCCCACTGGACTGATGCTCCCATGGTTCATTTGCTTCCTCATTGGAACCTGCAGGGCAGAGAAGGGGAAATAATTCCCGTGTGGGTATACACTAACTGTGAAGAAGTTGAATTATTCCAGGACGGTAAAAGCCTTGGGGTAAAGAGGCCGGGTAAATATACACACCTTGAATGGCAGGTTGAATACAGGCCTGGCGTGCTGAGAGTGGAGGGACGCAACAAGGGCAGAACGGTTGCCTCAAAGACAGTGGAAACAACCGGACCTGCAGCCGTGCTTAAGCTGCGCCTTGAGGATGGGAATGTGCGCGCAGACAATGAAGATGTGGCAATTGTGACCTGCTGGTGTGAAGATAAGGAAGGACGCTTTGTGCCCGATGCCTCTCCTCTGGTTCATTTTAGTGCTAACCGCTTTGGAAAAATAATAGGTACAGGTTCCGATGTGTGTGATCATATCCCGGTAAACAGTCCCAGCCGTCAAATGCGTGCAGGATTATGTTCATTGGTTGTAAAAGCGGGCAGTAAAGCAGGGACACTTAGAATCTACGCACATGCAGATGGTCTTGTGCCTGCCCGGCTGGATATAGAATTGCTTGAGACTGAGAGAAGACCACATGTAAGGAGATAGTATTATGAAAAAGTTTACAAAGTTTACATTGATTTGTATATGGCTTATATTCATTTTTGCTTTATCTGGGTGCTTGGAAATTTCAAAAACCAATGATGATAAAGAAAAATATGCATTGAATGGTTCAGTTGCATATGGAGCAGTTGATAAAGATAATTTGGATAAAACAAAAATTACTTATGAAATTACGATCAGCGGCAGTAAAGAAAATATCAACAATATTGACTCCCATGAACCCCTTATTAATACCGAATATATTGACTTGATGCTGGAGAACGGCCCCCACATTTCACAGGTTAAGGGTACAGAAAATCCATTTTCTTACCCTGTCAATTCTGTTTGTCCATATATAACCGCTGTACCCTTTTGGTATTTCATTTAAGCTTTCCACTGTATCGAAGCCTTCTGACCGTTTTCCGTTTCCTGCCACAACAACCACCCGTGTATTAACTGATTCCATGCGCTTCACGAATTTATGAGGCCAGCCCCAAAGGAATTTTGCATACTTCAGGGGCAGGTGCAGTTCCATATTATGAAGTTCCTTTGGTATATATCCTGTAAAGCCAATAAGTTCATACTTGAGCAGTGCAGATTTCATCATTGCCATGGACAGCAGGTGGAGGGAAGAGCTTTTTTCTCTCAAATACTCTATCCCGGCATCGTCACCGTAAACAGTCAGTTGATTAAGCCGCTCATCTGACATAGGGCTTAAATAATCATTCCACAGCACTTCATAAGTTTGCATATTTCCGTCTTTAACATGAATCAGCAATTCCTTGTCCGGAAAAGTCTCAAAAACTTCATTCAGTTCCGGCATCAGGCCTTTTCCCAGGCCTCTGAAGGGATATGTTTCACCCTTGTCCGCAGTGTAACCATATCCGACATCCAGCATTTTCAGTTCAGCCATTGTATAATCACTGACATTGCCTGTTCCGTCAGTTCTATATTCCAGGGTAAAGTCATGGAATACGGCCAGCTTATTGTCTTTTGTCAGCTTAACGTCCAATTCCACTACATCAGCACCCAGATCAAAAGCAGCCTGCATGGAAGGAATTGTATTCTCCAGATATGGGTGTTCCGGTTCATAGATAATTTCAGCTGTATTTGTATCCCAGTCTGCAAGCGAAACATCAAAGGTCTGGGCCAGTCCTCTGTGTGCCAGGAATTTATAGTCTTTATCTTTTTTGGGATAGAATATATTGGTATTATTAAGCCATATCAATATTATCAGCCCGGCAAGCGCAAAAACAATCCATTTCTTATTCCTTTTTCTTTTCATATAATCAATCACTCTTTTCTGTATAAGCATTGTTTTATGTCAAGCAAACGACCACAATAACTAATAATACTATATTCAGAATATAAAACTCAAGCAGGAGAGTATAACAAATCTTTGCAGCGTATATTTTTAAAAAATTATTATCAAGAAAAATCATAATTATGGTACAATTATGTATAATCATATAGTATAATAAAGTAAACAATTTTATAAATGCAGCAAAATAATTGCTCAGTATCAAATGCAGATCATGGAAAAAAACCTTCATACCATTCAGATTCTTTTACTTTATACATGTTTCAGTCTATACGCAACAGTTCTCGTATTAGCTCTCGAAGCTTAACCAGACATCAAACTACCTTATTTTAGAAGCAGCATAACATTGCCACAATTGTCAAATGTTTAACAATCTAATCTGGCACAGTCAATGCTTACAGATTATTACAGATATGGATTAATTTTCATGCAGGGGGTATGTAAAATGCAGGCACAACAAATGGAGACCGGTTTGGATCAAAAGGTGGAGAAAATAATAGCGGCGTACAGGGAAAAGCCGGGGGCGCTAATTCCGGTCTTGCACGAAATCCAAAATGAACTGGGTCATCTTCCCATGTGGGTGCAGCAAAGAGTTTCAAATGCAATGAACATCCCGCTAAGTGAAGTAAACAGCATTATAAGCTTTTATGCCTTGTTTTCTGAAAAACCCAAAGGAAAATACGTCATTGGTGTATGCAAGGGGACGGCTTGTTATGTAAGGGGAGCAGACAAGATAGTTGAACAGCTTCAGGAGTTACTGGGAATTGAGGCAGGCGATACTACGCCGGATGGGATGTTCACCATTGAAGTAGTCCGCTGCCTGGGCGCATGCGGACTTGGGCCGGTAATAACTGTGAATGACACGGTTTATACCAGGATGAAGCCCGATAAAACGAAAAAGGTTATTACCGATCTTATTGAAAAAACAGGGAAAGGAGGGTAACTATGGCACCCATGCAATCCTATTATGCCTTGAAAGAACAAGCACTGAACAGAATCAGGGAAACTGAAAGAGAGGACCTTATAACCGTAGAAGTCCAGATGGGAATATGCAGCCAGGCTGCAGGCATGCTGGATGTAATAAAGGCAATGGAGGAGTCGATACTGCAGCGAGGCATGTACAATGTCGTACTAAAAAAGAGGGGCTGTGCAGGCTTTTGTGCATATGAACCGCTGGTAGTCCTAAAGAAGCGAGGGTACAGGCCGGTTACTTACTGCAGGGTTACTCCTGAAAGAGCACGGATACTGCTGGCGGAGTATGTATTAAACGAGCGTGTAATAGAAGCCTGGACATTGAATGGAAAGGATGTGATGCTCTGATGGAATTTTACCGTAATCATGTACTGGTATGCGGCGGCGGAGGCTGTCAGTCTTCAGGGTGCCATATTATACGAGACAGGCTTATAGACAGCATAAAGAAAAGGGGACTGGAATCAGAGATAAAAGTGGTAGTTACAGGTTGTATGGGGCCCTGTTCTTTGGGACCGATGATGATAGTGTATCCCGAAGGCATATTCTACTGCGGCCTCAAGCCGGAAAATGTGGATATTATTGTTGAAAAACACCTGTATGAGGGCGTGCCTGTTAAGGAGTATTTCTACCGTGATCCCTATTCCGATGAACCTGCGGCTGCAATACACGAGATCCCATTCTTTACACGTCAAATGAAGATCGCCCTTAGAAATGTAGGTTTGATTGATCCTCTCAGCATAGAGGAGTATATAGCTTTTGACGGGTATTTTGCTTTTGCAAAAGCCCTTACGCAGCATAAGCCTGAAGATATTATCAGGCTGGTTAAGGAATCCGGTTTGCGGGGAAGAGGCGGAGCAGGCTTCCCCACAGGACTTAAGTGGGAGTTTACGGCCAAAGCTCAAGGAAGGCCCAAATATGTTGTCTGCAATGCTGATGAAGGTGATCCGGGAGCTTTCATGGACCGAAGCATAATAGAAGGGGACCCGCATTCTCTGATTGAAGGAATGGCTCTTTGCGGATATGCTATAGGCGCAAATCAGGGATATGTTTATATAAGGGCTGAATACCCCATGGCGGTTGAACACCTTCAAAAGGCCATAGAACAAGCCAGAAAGTACGGCTTGCTGGGTTCAGACATATTCAGCAGCGGTTTTGCTTTTGACCTGGAAATACGGGTGGGAGCCGGAGCCTTTGTATGCGGGGAGGAGACGGCCCTCCTGGCTTCACTGGAAGGCAGGAGGGGCGAACCCAGGCCCAAACCCCCCTATCCGGCCCAGGAAGGGCTGTGGAACCAACCTACTGTTATAAATAATGTTGAAACTTATGCCAATCTGCCTTCCATAATACTAAAAGGTCCGAAGTGGTTCAGAAGCATAGGTACAGAAAGGAGTCCCGGCACCAAGGTATTTGCCCTGGCGGGTCAGGCAGTAAACACAGGGCTGGTGGAAGTGCCCATGGGCACCCCCCTGGGGGATATAATTTTCGATATCGGCGGAGGAATTATCGGCAAAAAGAATTTCAAAGCAGCTCAGACCGGCGGCCCTTCCGGAGGCTGTATTCCGGCCGGCGGCCTAAATGTGCCGGTTGATTACGAATCGCTCAGGGAGTGGGGCACCATAATGGGTTCAGGCGGTCTTATTGTTATGGATGAGAACACCTGTATGGTGGACCTGGCCAAATTCTTTCTGGATTTTTGCCAGGATGAATCCTGCGGCAAATGCATACCATGCAGAATGGGAACCAAGCGTATGCTGGAGATGCTTAAGAGGATCAGTGAAGGAAAAGGCAGCAGGGAAGACATCGATACCTTGATTGAGCTGGGCGAGGATATAATGGACACCGCCCTTTGCGGCCTGGGCCAGACAGCACCTAACCCTGTACTGAATACCATTCGATATTTCAGAAATGAGTATGAGGAACACATAAATTCCAAGTACTGCAGGGCATCAGTCTGTGCATCCTTGTTTACGGCCCCGTGCCGGAATGCCTGCCCGGCAGATGTGGATGTACCAAGGTACATCGAGTATATACAGAGGGGCATGTATATGGATGCGGTGCGTTCCATAAGAGAAAAAAATCCATTTCCTTCGGTTTGCGGCAGGCTTTGCACCCATCCGTGCGAAGAAAGATGCAGAAGAGACCAGCTGGATGAGCCTATGGCTATACGCAGCTTAAAACGATTTGCCGCCGATTATGAACTTGAACACGCTGAAGCCTTCTATTTCGATGCGGAATTAAATAACATACCCCGTAAAGGGAAGAGAGTTGCAATAATAGGCGGAGGACCTGCGGGGCTCACTGCAGCATATTACCTTGCCATATGGGGATATGAGGTTACCATCTTTGAAGCATCAGACAAGCTGGGAGGCATGCTTAACTACGCTGTTCCTCCCTACAGGCTGCCTAATGATGTGCTTCAGAAAGAAATTGATATCATACTGAATTCGGGAGTTAATGTTATAACCGGAATGAAAGCAGGTCAGGATTTAAGTCTGGATGAAATTAGAAAGAACTTTGATGCAGTTTTCCTTGGAATAGGCGCGCAGCAGCCGGTAAAACTTGGTATTAAGGGCGAGGATGCAGGGGGAGTAATGACTGCACTGGAATTTTTGCGCCGCATTAATGAGGGAGAAAGGCCTCAAATCGGTGAAAAAGTTATCGTTGTCGGCGGAGGCAGCACAGCTTTTGATTCCGCACGTTCAGCCATGAGGCTGGGGGCTAAGGAGGTAACCATCCTTTACAGAAGAAGCAAGTGGGATATGCCGGCCCTTCCCGAAGAGAAAATTCATGCTGCAGAAGAAGGCGTCAGATTATATGAATATATTGCGCCCCTGGAAATTATGGTGGATGAATGCGGCAATATGAAAGGTGTATGGTGTATTCGGATGGCCAAGGGTGAATTTGATGATTCTGCCAGGAGAAAACCTGTACCCATTAGAGGTTCGGAATTCCAAATGGACGCTGATACCCTGCTTATAGCAATAGGGGCACAGGGCGAGGCAGAAGGCTTTGAAGGAATAGAATTTACCCGCTGGAAAACATTTAAGATCAATCCTGATACGCTGGAGACTTCTTTAAAAGGCGTGTTTGCAGGCGGTGACTGCATCCGCGGGCCTGATACCGTTATACAGTCTATTGCAGACGGCAGGAAGGCCGCCCTCTCCATAGATAAATATCTTGGAGGGAATCAGGAGGAAATTGAAAAAGGTCAGCAGGCCGGAAAGCGGCAGATTTATGCTTCCATTATAGAACATGAACAGGAAAGACTTAAGGTGCCTGTTCTCAATCCGGAAGTGAGAAAGACCAACTTTGACGAAATTGAATTGCCCTTTGATGAAGAGGCCTGTCGGCGGGAAGCTCTTCGCTGCCTGCGCTGTGATGCTGAGTAAGGGGGAGAGTTTAATGTATATGAAAATTAACGGCATAAGGGTTGCGGTTGAGCCTGATATGACCATAATTCAGGCAGCCAGGAAGGCGGGCTTTTACATTCCTTCCCTGTGCAGCATGGAAGGAGTTCATGAAATAGGATCATGCAGGATATGCGTGGTAGAGGTAAAAGGCGCCAGAACCCTGATACCTGCCTGTATAACCAGGGTGGAAGAGGATATGGAGGTTTTCACCCATACTGCCAGGGTAAGGCGTGCCCGAAAGACTATACTGGAGCTCATATTGTCTGATCATCCGCCTGATGAGTGCCTGACCTGTGAAAAGAACAATCAGTGTGAGCTGCAAAAACTGGCCGTGCAGATGAACGTGCAGCAGATTAGATATGAAGGTGAACCCAGCCCCAGAATTATTGATGATGAATCACCGGCGGTGGTCAGGGATTCAGCCAAATGCATACTTTGCAGGCGTTGTGTTACAGTATGCAGCCAGATACAGGGGGTTAATGCTATTGCACCTATAGGACGCGGCTTCAATACGGTTATTGCTCCAGCGGGAAGGGCGTTCATTATGAAATCACCTTGTGTACAGTGCGGACAGTGCATTAATGTTTGTCCCACCGGAGCACTGACCGAAAAAACCGATGTGGACAGGGTATGGAGGGCACTTGAGGATCCCCGGATTTATACAGTGGTGCAGGCTGCCCCTGCAGTGAGGGTGTCCATTGGTGAAATTTTTGGACTGGAACCTGGAACTTCCGTTACCGGAAAATTGGTTTCTTCCTTGAAAAGGCTGGGCTTTGACAGGGTGTTTGATACCAATTTTTCCGCTGATTTAACCATAATGGAAGAAGTCAGCGAGCTCATTCAAAGAATAGATGAGGGCAGGTCGTTGCCCATGATAACATCCTGCAGCCCCGGCTGGATAAACTACCTTGAATATTTCTTCCCGCATCTTACAGATCACCTTTCAACATGCAAATCGCCTCAGCAGATGTTCGGCGCTCTTATTAAAACCTATTATGCACAAAAGCTTGGAATATCGGCAGACAGAATATTTACCGTATCAGTCATGCCCTGTACTGCCAAGAAATATGAAAGTCAACGGCCTGAGATGTACTCAAGCGGTTACCGTGATGTTGACGCAGTGCTGACTACCAGGGAGCTAGGAGCCATGCTTAAGGAGGCAGGCATAGATCTCTTATCGGGCGCCGAATACAGTTTTGATGAACCTTTTGGGCCGGGAAGCGGTGCCGGTGCTATATTCGGCAATACAGGCGGGGTTATGGAGGCTGCCTTAAGAACTGCCTATGAAATATTAACAGGTGAAGAGCTAAGGGATTTGGAATTTCATCAGGTGAGGAATCTGCCAGGCATTAAGGAAGCCGGTGTAAACATAGGGGATATGAAGCTCTCGGTGGCAGTTATACATGGACTGGGGAACATAAGGGAAGTATTGGAGGATATAGAAAAGGGAAACAGCCCCTATCACTTTATCGAAGTCATGTGCTGCCCCGGCGGCTGTATCGGAGGAGGAGGACAGCCGTTTTCCGATGATCCGGACGTAAGACAAAAGCGTATAGCCGGACTTTATAGGGAAGATGCAAAACTGCCTGTCCGCAAGTCCCACGAAAATCCTGCCGTGCAGCAGCTTTATCGGGAATTTTTAGGTAAGCCGCTGGGGCAAAAATCCCATAAACTGCTGCACACTCGGTATAGCAACCGCTATGAGCTGTTGCAAAAAGTTGATTAAAAATAAAGAAAGAATTAAAAGGAATTTCATTCTGGCATGAAGAAATGAGATCTGAACGTTCATCTTTCGTTCAGGTCTCATTTTTATCATTGGTAAGTTTGAAGTATAGAGAGAAGCTCAAGTGCTTCCCGGAAGTGAATGATGTCAGCAATCAGGAATAGGTGAGTGAAGTATTTATGGAGTATAAATACGGCAAAAATAAAAATTATGAAGATTTTTCAGCCGGCCGTGTCTTGTATAATGCAAAAGGCATGACTAATTTTCCGGTGAGGCTGGCTCAGGAAATATACGGAAGGTGTTTGGAATATTCGCCGGAAAAGGAAAACATCTGCTTATATGATTGCTGCTGCGGCGGAGGTTATCTGCTCACGGTTTTGGGATTCTTAAATCAGAATACTATAGAGGAAATTATTGGAAGCGATATAGATTCAGATATGCTCAGGATTGCAGAAAAGAACTTATCATTGCTTAGCAATGATGGAATAAACAGACGGATACTGGAGATAGAAGAAATGATAGCCGCATTTAATAAGCAGTCACATATTGAGGCGAGAAATAGTGCAATGGTACTTAAAGGTATGATTAGTAATGAAATTAAATATAAGGTATTTGGGTGTGATGCTTTAAAAACCATTGATCTCGAAATACAACCGGATATCATTATAACTGACGTTCCATATGGCAATTTGGTGAACTGGAATGATAATGAGGGAAATGCAGTAGACAGATTACTGGATTCACTCTATGAAATTTGTTCTTCAGATACTGTAATTGGTCTATGCTTGAATAAACAACAAAGGGTCAGAAATGAGAAATTCATGCGGCTGGAAAGGCAGCAAATCGGGAAAAGGAGATTTGAGATATTTAGGAAAAAATAAGGAGTAATCGACTTTTTACGCAACGAGAGCAATAAAACCTTAGCGAGGTGTTTTAGTGTCAAAAAACAATAATGAGCATTTTGAGAAAAGGGTTAGGATGCATATTGCCCCTGGAAAAATAAGAATAAAAGAAAACATAGATATGTTTAAATGTCCTTTCTGCGGCGAAGGAATGAATTTTGATAATCTTAACAGCTTAATCTGCAATAATAATCACTGCTTTGACATAGCCAAAAGCGGATATGTAAATTTTCTTTTGAAATCTTTAAAACAAAAGTATGATAAGGAATTGTTTGAGTCAAGAAACTTAATATGCAAAATGGGTTTTTTCGATCCATTAGTAGAGAAAATGGCATGCTTAATAGCAAAGAATGTTTCCCGCAGCGCTGCCGATGGTTTAAACCATATAAGAATTCTGGATGCTGGGTGCGGGGAGGGTTATCATTTATCTGAGATTATAAAGAAATTACAGGAAAAAGATAATATCGATCTTCAGGGAGCAGGGATTGATATATCCAAATATGGAATACAACTTGCTTCAAAGAATCACAAAGATATTATTTGGTGTGTAGCTGATATAGCAAAGATTCCATTTTTGGATAATAAGTTTGATATAGTTTTAAATATACTTTCCCCGGCTAATTACAGTGAATTTGGAAGAGTCATCCGGAGCAATGGGCTTTTGATTAAGGCAGTTCCAAACAGCGGATACCTTAAGGAGCTCAGAAATAAACTATATCAGGGAACTGACAAAGAAGCATATTCAAATGAGAAGGTAATAGAACACTTCAGCCGGTATTTTGAAATAAGGGAAATTAAGAGTGTGCTGTATAAGGTTTCCATAAGCAAAGAAGAGCTTAATCATCTGATAAAGATGACTCCCTTATCCTGGGGGGCGGCAGAGGAGATGATTGAAAAAGCATCAGACAGCAAGATTGAAAATATAACTGCAGATTTTACTATAATTATAGGAAAGAGCCGTTTATAAATTATGCCGGGGTGAAGATAAACATGGAAAATAAACTGTGGTATAATACCGCACCTAAGGAATGGATGGAAGGTTTGCCAATCGGCAACGGCCGTCTGGCAGCTATGATTTGGGGTAATGAAAATACAGATCAGATATCCCTCAATCATGAGTGGTTATGGCGGGGCGTGAACCGGATGCGTGACAATGAACAGGCATTCAGCCATTTGGAAGAGGTAAGAAATTACCTGGAACGGGGAGATTTTTTCCGCGCCGCCGGTCTGGCCAATACCTATTTTGGGGGCCTTGGCGGCATATCAGGCCTGCCCCACAGGACTGATGCCTATCAGCCTGCCGGAGACCTTAATTTTACATTGGAAGACTGCACCGGCTTTCGCAGAAGGGAACTGGACATAGTTGAATGCACAGCCCGTGCTGAAAGATCAACAAACCGGGCTTTAGTCACTTCTGCTTTTATAGCACATCCTATATATAACCTGATAATCTGCAGGTGGCATTCATCAACAGGAAAATTTTCAGGAAAGCTTTGGTATTCCCGCGTATATGATGCGCAGGCAAATGAAAGCTGTACATACAGTGAGGCGGGCATTGATTACCATTGCAGCTTTAATAAAGGCATCAGCTTTAAAACAGCAGTTAAAATTAATACGGATGGAAAGTTAAAGGCTGAAACCGGCGGCATTGAAATAGAAAATGCAACCGAAATAATTGCTTACATAAATATAGCTGTAAGTGTTAAGGGCATTGAAGAAGAGCTTGCCATGTATCCGGTGCCGGAATGTGGGTGGGATGATTTGCTGGCCGGTCATATACAAGCTTTTTCTGAACTGCTGGGCAGGATTTCGCTGAATCTCTCAATACCGGAGAGCACCCTGCCGACTGACCGGCGCATAATGCAGGTGCGGTCCGGAGCCGAGGATCCCGGCCTTTTACTTCTTTATTTCAATTTCGGAAGATACCTTTTGGCGTCATCCTCCATATGCGGGGAACTGCCTGCCAACCTGCAGGGCAAGTGGAACCATAAAATTGATCCGCCGTGGCAATGCGATTATCATCTCAATATAAATCTGCAGATGAATTACTGGATGGCCGAAGCAACCAATATGCCTGAGTGTGCAGAGGCGCTTATTAAATATATTGAACGTTTTGTGCCCCATGCTAAGAAGGCTGCATATGATCTTTACGGCTGCCGGGGCATATGGCTGCCCCATTCAACTGACGCCTGGGGGAGGTCTACTCCGGAGGCTTACGGCTGGGCTGTCTGGGTTGGTGCAGCCCCGTGGATAGCACAGCATTTCTGGAATCATTATGAGTATTCCGGTGATATGGATTTTCTGAAAAACAGAGCATATCCCTTTTTTAAGGAAACAGCTTTATTTATTGAGGATTATCTGGTGAAAGATGAAACCGGCACATATCAGATCATGCCCAGCCAGTCGCCTGAGAACAGGTTTGCGGGGACGGGCTTTTGGCCGGTAAGCATAGGAATCTCGGCTGCCATGGATGTACAGCTTGTTTATGATGCCCTCGGGTATGCGATTAAGTCTGCTGAAATATCGGGAATAGACGAGGAGGCCAGGGAAAAGTGGAAGAGAATCAAAAACACACTTCCGCCTTTTAAAATCGGCTCTGACGGAAGGCTGCTTGAATGGGATGAAGAACGTGATGAAGCAGAGCCGGGACACCGCCACCTGTCTCACCTTTACGGCCTTTTCCCCTCTGATATTTTTAATCCCATAGACAGACCTGCTCAGTATGAAGCTGCAATAAAGTCGCTACTGTACAGGTTATCCCAGGGTGGAGGACATACCGGCTGGAGCAGGGCATGGACGGCATGTCTCTTTGCGCGGATCGGTCAGGGGGATCAGCTTTGGAACCATCTATATTGCCTGCTTACTGATTTCGCCACGGTAAGTCTCCTGGATTTGCATCCGCCGCGAATTTTTCAGATAGATGGGAATTTAGGGGCTGTGGAGGCTGTCATCCAGGCCTTCGTACAGTGCTGGGGCGGCAAGGTTCATCTGCTTCGTGCCCTTCCTCCGGCATGGCCCAGCGGCAGTGTGAAAGGCATAAAAACAAAAGGAGGCCACACCCTGTCCCTGTCCTGGAGGGATGGGAGGCTGGAATCAGTTGATATAGTAATAGGTTACAGCGGAAGCATTGTACTTTCAGGCTTGGCAGGCAAGCTGAAACTTACGGAAAACGCAGCAGAAATAGGCGAAGACATAGTTGTATCCGGAAGCTGCGGCACAAAAGTAAGCTTAAGCATATAATAACCATCTTATTGCTGATTTTTTTTACTGTCTGGTGTATAGTATTAATATATGATTCTGAAGGGGCTATGCATCATGAAAATAGCAAGAAGCAGATATGATGTTTTCGTGGAATTTATTTGTTTGCTCTGCCTTTTTGGTTTGGTATTGTACCTGATGATTGCATGGCCGAATATTCCTGATGAAATACCGGGACACTATAACACTGCCGGAGAGATCACCAGGATGACAAATAAGGGCTCTTTAATTGTGCTTCCTGTCATTTCATTAATTATGTATGCCGGAATGTCCATAATTGAAAGATTCTCCCAAATCTGGAATACAGGCATAACTGTAACAGAAGGAAATAAGGAAGAAGTATACCGTACATTGAAGAATTTGTTGGGTACAGTTAAATTACTTATAGTTGTAAATTTCTCATATTTGACCGTCTGTTCATCAAGGCCAAAACCATTGCCAGTTTACTACACACCGGTGTTTTTATTTTTAATGTTTGCCATACTTATTTTTTTCATTGTCAAGTTGGTTTCTCTCAGAAGGAAATAATACTTATTTACGAAATAACAGGATAGATAAAAAATATGCGGCACTGCAGGGATACTAAAAGGTGATATGATGGCAAAACATACAGTAAAATACGGGAAAAGTGAAATAACTTTTGAACTGACAAGGAAGAATGTTAAAAACATTAACCTGCGCATAAAACCTGATATGAGCATATGGGTTTCAGCTAATAAAAATGTACCCCTTGAGGCTATTGAAAATTTTGTAAAACAAAAAGGCGAGTGGATACATAAGCATATAAATTATTTCAGGGAATTTCAACCCGTCAGGTGTACAAAGCTTGAATACTTAAGCGGAGAATCAGTCAGATACCTTGGCAGGCAGTACCGCCTAAGGGTGAGAGAGTCAGATACTGAAACTGTAAAGTATATGAGAGGATTTATATATCTATGTGTTAAGGATACAAGCGATGCAAGCAGAAAGGAAAAACTATTTAAAAGATGGCTGAATGAAAGAGCATTGGAACATTTTCATGAATCTTTGGACAGGATGCATGAAACAGTAAAAAACTACAAGATCCCAAAACCGGAAATAAAAATCAGGGAAATGAAGTCAAGGTGGGGGTCTTGTCACAGGGATGCCGGACTTATAGTATTAAACTCAAAACTGATTAAAACGCCTAAAGACTGCATCGATTATGTTGTGCTTCACGAGCTTGCACATTTTAAATATAAAAACCATGACAGCCAGTTTTATACATTCTTAACATCATTAATGCCGGACTGGAAAATGAGGAAGAAAATGTTGGATGATGAGGTAATTAAGGGACTTTAGTCTGTAAAGTTTTTTCTCTTATGTTATAATTTATTTAAATAAAATATAGGGGGAGTCACCATGTCCGTGTATAAGAAACTCATGAAAAGCGTTGATAAACACAGGGAACTTATTCTATCTGCGGAGAGGCATATATGGAAAAATCCGGAAACCGGATATAAGGAATGGAAAACCAGTGCCTATCTTGAAGCGGAATTTGAAAAGCTCGGCTATGATCTGGTAAAACCGGGAGATATTCCCGGCTTCTACACGACGCTGGATACGGGCCGTCCCGGACCTTGCATTCTTGTTTTTGGAGAGTTGGATTCCCTTATTTGTGAGGATCATCAGGAGGCTGATCCGGAGACCAAGGCAGTACATGCCTGCGGCCATAATGCCCAGTGTGCGGCTCTGCTGGGTTTAGCGGCTGCACTTAAGGAAGATGGTGTATTGGACGGGCTTTCCGGTTCAATCCGTCTTTGTGCCGTACCTGCGGAAGAACTTATTGAAACCGATTTTCGGGAAAAATTGAGACAGAAGGGCACAATCAAGTACTTTGGAGGCAAGGTGGAATTCTTATACCGCGGGTATTTTAACGACGTGGATATGGCTTTTATGTTTCATACAACAAACAATAAAGTTCATTTTTCTGCCACAAGAGGTTCTAACGGTGCTATTGTCAAGAATATTAATTACAAAGGTGTGGCTGCTCATGCAGGAGGCTCGCCTCATCAGGGTATTAATGCCTTGTATGCAGCAAACCTCGGCATGCAGGCAATCAACTCCATCCGCGAAACCTTCAGGGACCTGGACCGCGTTAGGGTGCATCCAATCATAACCCGGGGAGGGGCAGCAGTAAACGCCATTCCCAATGATGTTTTAATGGAAAGTTATGTTCGCGGTGCGGATTTGGATGTGATAAGGGAGGTTAATGATAAAGTGAACCGTGCACTGGCAGGTGCCGCGGCTTCCATAGGTGCCAGACTTCATCTCAGTGATCGGCCGGGATTCAGTCCTCTGATCAATGACAAGAACCTGCTTAAGGTTGCAGAGGAAGCCATGAAGGAAGTTGCACCGGCTGGAGAAATATCCATTACTGACAACTGGGGCACCGGATGTACTGACATGGGTGATATTTCTGCAGTTATGCCTGCTATACATCCCTATGCCGGAGGCTCGGAAGGTTTAAGCCACGGCAACGACTACAGAATAGCTGACCCTGAAAAGGCCTGCGTCAATTCTGCCAAGTGTCAGCTGATTATGATTCATATGCTGCTTTCAAACGGCGCTGCAAAAGCAAAGAAGGTTATTGAAGAGAAAGAACTTCGTTATTCTTCAAAGGAAGAATTTTTCAAGGCCATTGACTCTTTTATGTTGGATAAAGATGCAGTGATTTATCAGGACGACGGTACCGTATTGCTGGATTATAAAAAGTGATTAAAGGAAATCAGCAATAAATTTAAATGAAGCAGAGGAAGGAGGGTGAATTCGATAGACTGGGAAGTTTTATTAAGGCTTATATTAGGAATGTTTTCCGGGGGGATAATCGGCCTTGAAAGGGAGAGCAGCAACAGACCTGCCGGGTTCCGCACCCATACGCTGGTCTGCATGGGGTCTGTTCTGGTAATGCTGACATCATCTTACCTGTTTAGTGCTTATTTCCCGGATACAAAACCTGATCCGGCCCGGTTAGGGGCCCAGGTTATAAGCGGTATCGGTTTTCTGGGCGCCGGCACCATATTAAAGGACGGTTCCCGGGTGCGGGGGCTTACAACAGCTGCAAGCTTATGGGTGGTGGCCTGTATTGGTCTGGCCATCGGTGCAGGTTTTTATTCGGGAGCAATAATTGCGACGGTTTGTTCTTATATCACACTAGTTCTCTTAAGAAGGCTGGAACGCATTATGCCCAGTAAGAATAATGAGTTCCATGTTGATATTCTCAACAAGCCCGGTCAGATTGCTAATGTGACTCATTTATTTAAGGAACTTCACATCAGAGTAAGGGATATTCATGTTGTACAGGGAGAAGGCGAGTATACACAGGCTTTCTTCAAAGTAATACTTCCGCCCGGCCTGGACAGATATGCGGTGGAAGGGGAATTGAACAGGCTGCCGGGAATTAAAGTGGTTTATGAAGAGTAATAACCTCTTCCTGATCGTATACTCCTTTTACCGCATGACCGGGAGGCACGATTAAAAATTCTCTTTCATCCCAGTTACCCCAGATGAGAGATTGGATCATGCCAATCTCTCCCGGGAGGACCCGGAGTTTTTTGTCTGTCTTGTCCGCCTCATTCTTAAGCAGTTCAATATAAGCCGGATTTGAAGTTTCGGGTATATCAATATAAATCAGTTCGCTTAAATCCTTTTTTGGGTGAAGGGTTTCCCATATATATCGGGCATTCTCTTCTCCGTATTTTTTTAAAAGCTCTTCATATTCCATATCCAGCCCCGGTATATGGTTTGTGTCGGTTAATCGGGTAAAACTGCCGCCCCGCTCCATATAGCCGGCACTGCTCCATTCCGCACTCAGCTTATCTCCGAAATACCGGAGGAATTTTTCCCGGCTGCCCAAAAGAATGGTGCAGCAATCATGAGCTCTTGGTATAACAAGGGGAACGGAAGTGCTTTTCAGCCCGACTATTCCATTTCCGCACAGGCCGAAGCCCAATAAAACAGCGTCATAAATTCCTGCTTTTTCTGCTTCTTCAATCATTTCCTGAAGCTGTTCCTTTAAGCAGGCCGGCTTGTTGTGGGCCTCTTTTGGAGTGAACACCGGATCAACAGTATGGGGGCTGCCGGCAATGCAATAACAAGCTTCTCTTAAAAAAACTTCACAGCAGATTAATTTATACCTCATATATCTTCCTCATTGCCATAATGATTATTAATTTTGCTTTTTCAATAATATCACTGTTTTCATTTATAAAACAACTGTTGATTGTTATTTGCGCTTCTTATTAAAGAACAGGGCAGACTTACTTCTATTTACAGTCTGAATTTTAAATAATATAATAGAAACAGGTTTACAAATAAGGAGTTTTAGGGAGGCTTTAAAATGTATCAGCTTATAGTTGTCGGCGGAGGTCCTGCCGGAATTGCTGCCGCCATAGCAGCCCGGCGTCAGGGCATGAAAACCCTTCTGGTGGAAAGGTACGGCTTCCTCGGAGGAATGGCTACAGCAGGTCTGGTTACTCCCTTTATGCACACCCTGGGAGCAGGCGGCTTGTATCAGGAACTATTGGAAAGGCTTAATAAGTGGGATGCAATTAAGGATAACAGGTTTTTTGACGGAGAACTGATGAAGCTTGTATTGGATGAATGGCTTTTGGAAGAGGGAGTAGAGATCTTATTTCACGCCTTGCTTACCGATGTGAAGGTGGAAGACGGCTGCATAAAAAGCGTCACTGTAAGCGGAAAGGGACAGGAGATAAGCCTTTCTGCTTCCTATTTTATTGACGGCACAGGGGACGGAGATCTGGCAGCTTTAGCAGGAGCGCCTATGAATATCGGCCGTGAATCGGACGGGCTGTGCCAGCCGATGACAACCTGCTTCCAGGTGGGCGGCATAGACGTTGGTATTGATGATACATATATGGATGCGTATAAGGCCCGAAAACCGCTGACGGAGCTTTATCTGGAAGCTAAGAAAGAAGGGCGGATTAAAAATCCCAGGGAGAATGTGCTTATTTTCCCCACAACCCGTACAGGAGAAATACATTTTAATACCACTAGGATTGTCGGAAAAAATCCGGTTTCCCTCTTTGAGCTTACCGAGGCGGAGTTGGAAGCCAGAAAGCAGATTATAGAGTTATTCAGTTTGCTGAAGGAAAAGGTACTTGCGTTTAAGAATGCTTATATAACCAGAATAGCAACTCAGATCGGTGTAAGAGAGAGCAGGACTATTATAGGGGCTTATCAGCTTACTGAAGAAGACGTCCTATCCGGCCGGAAATTCCCTGACGGCATCGGCAAATGCTCCTATCCCATTGATATTCACAGTCCGCAGGGAGAAGGCACCCGAATATCAACATTGAAAGCCGGAGACTGGTATGAGATTCCATATACTGCCCTTTATACTCCCTCCTTAAAGAACCTTCTAGTGGCTGGACGCTGTATATCGTCTACCCATGAAGCCCAGGCTTCACTGCGGATAATGCCCACCTGTATGGTAACCGGCCAGGCGGCAGGTACTGCAGCAGCTCTGGCAGAAGCTCAGAAACTGACGGTTGATCAGGTTCCCGCTGATGAACTTATAAGGGTTTTGAAAGCTGAAGGGGCAGACCTGCGGTAAGATACAGCAAAACCCGCCAGATATTAGATAATTAGGAGAGTGGAAATAATGGCAAGCAAAAATCCAGGCAGACCAAATATAGTTTTCATATTATCCGATGACCAGGGGTCATGGGCTATGGGATGTGCAGGGAATAATGAAATAATAACCCCCAACATAGATTCCCTGGCAGAGACGGGAATCAGGTTTTCAAATTTTTTCTGCACCTCCCCTGTCTGCTCTCCGGCCAGAGCCTCCATAATGACAGGGCGGATCCCTTCACAGCATGGTGTTCATGACTGGCTGCGGGGCGGAAACCTTGATAAGAGCAAGCTGGACCCTGATATGCAAAATGACGGGATCTTCCGTGATGAACACGAGCCTATTGAGTACCTGAGAAATTTCAGAACCTATCCCCTTATACTTAGTGAGAACGGTTACAGGTGTGCCTTGAGCGGAAAGTGGCATTTAGGAGACAGCCTGAGACCTCAGCAAGGGTTCAGCCATTGGTTTACCATTGCCAGAGGAGGCTGTCATTATTTTAAACCCGATATTGTAAAAGACGGGAAAGTTCAGTACGGCGACCGATATATTACGGACTTAATAACAGATGATGCTATAGGTTTCCTTGAGCAGCAGGATCAGGACGATACTCCCTTTTACCTAAGCGTTCATTATACTGCCCCCCACAGTCCCTGGGACAGGGATAATCATCCGAAGGAGTTTTTTGACTTGTATGAGGATTGTCCCTTTAATTCCTGCCCCGATCTGCCCATTCACCCCTGGCAGGTGGCTTCCGCCCCCTATGGAACCGGAGAGAAAAGGAAGGAACTGTTAAAAGGATATTATGCCGCTGTAACGGCTATGGACCGGCAGATAGGCCGGATTATAGATAAAATAGAGGAGATGGGCATAAGAGAGAATACCCTTATTATTTTTGCCGGAGACAACGGAATGAATATGGGGCATCACGGCATCTGGGGCAAAGGGAACGGAACCTTCCCCCAGAATATGTTTGATACCTCAGTTAAGGTGCCCTTTATCATGTCCTGGCCCGGACATATTGAACAGAACAAGGTTTGCGATGAACTGCTCAGCCAGTACGACATAATGCCCACCTTGCTGGATATTGCCGGCCTGGAAAATCCTGATGCTGAAGACTGTCCCGGCCGGAGTTTCGCACCTGTCCTCCGGGGAGGGGAATACTGTTCCGGAGAAAATGTGGTGGTCTATGATGAATACGGGCCTGTCCGGATGATCCGCAGCAGAAGGTATAAATATATACACCGTTATCCATACGGACCTCATGAATTTTATGACCTGGCAGAAGATCCTGATGAGACGGATAATAAGATCGGCAGGGAGGATATGCAGGAAATAATAGAAGAGATGAGGGCACAGCTTGAGGAATGGTTTGTCCGATATGCGGATACGGAAATTGACGGAGCAAGAGAGGGTACAGTGGGCTCGGGACAATTGCGGGAAGCGGGCGTAAGAGCAAGGGGCAAACAGGTTTACAATCAGGCAATCAGAGTGGTCGGTTCAAACGAGTAATTTTTATAAACCCGTCTCTTTTTAAACGTAAGTCAAATAATATTTATTCAAAGGGCTATCAGAAAAAGAGGAGGATCTTTATGAGCACTATACCAAGAAGTGAATACCCAAGGCCCAATTTTGTAAGGGACAGCTGGATGACTTTAAATGGTCCCTGGGATTTTTCTTTTGATGAGGAGCTTTATGATAAGAAAATCATGGTTCCTTATGCATACCAGACCAAGCTTTCAGGGATTGAGAGCAAAGAATTTCATGAAACCGTCTGGTACAGAAGAGAGTTCCGGCTGCCTGAAAGCATGCGGGGGAAGCAGATCATTCTGCGTTTCGGAGCAGTTGATTTCGAATGCTGGGTATGGGTAAATGATCACATGGTAGGCAGCCACACAGGCGGGCAAACCAGTTTCAGCTTCAATATTACCCATGCAGTTAATGAAACAGGTTCAAACACAATTCGCGTAAAAGTAAGGGACTGCCCCACTGATCTGGAAATTCCCCGCGGGAAGCAGTTCTGGGAGAGAAAGTCCCGGGGCATCTTCTATACTCCGACTACCGGTATCTGGCAAAGCGTCTGGCTTGAGGCTGTTCCATCCACTTACATTAGAAGCGTTCTTATAACTCCCCTTTATGATGAATGCGCTGTGAAAATGGAATATGAACTGGAAGAAGCCCAAGGCGCCGTCCTTGAGACTGAAATTACATATAAAGGTGCTGCAGCTGCTTCAGCCAGCCTGAAAACCGGCAGCCGTTCCGGCAGTCTTGTAATTCCCCTGGATCAGCTGGAGCTTACAAATTTAAGCTTCAGAAGGGGCGAGTATGCCTGGACCCCTGAAACTCCCAGGCTTTTTGATGTAACCTTCCGTCTGTTCAGGGATGGTCAGTTGATTGACAGCGTAAAATCCTACTTCGGCATGAGGAAAGTTTCCATAGAGAACGGAGTATTCCTATTAAATAACCGGCCGTATTATCAGAAATTGGTTCTGGATCAGGGGTACTGGGAAGATTCCCTCCTTACAGCTCCTGCAGATGAAGATCTTATTAAGGATATCCAATTGACCAAGCAGATGGGGTTCAACGGTGTCAGGAAACACCAGAAGGTGGAAGATCCAAGGTACCTGTATCATGCTGACAGGCTGGGCCTGCTGGTATGGGGCGAGATCGGCGCTGCATATGTATACTCCAGGAAATATGTAAAACGCATTACCGATGAATGGATGGATGTGGTTCTGAGGGACTATAACCATCCCTGCATTGTTGCCTGGACTCCCATGAACGAATCCTGGGGTGTTCCTGATATATTTAACAATATGATGCAGCAGGCTCACTGCAATTCCCTCTACTATCTGATAAAGTCTCTGGACAATACCCGCCCTGTTATTGAAAATGACGGCTGGGAGCATACCTGCGGCGACCTCTTTACCATTCATGACTATGAACCCCGGGAGGAAGTGCTGAAAAGCAGGTATGAAAGCCTTGACAGCATTTTGTCATCAAGGCCTGCCTCAAAAGCTCTTTATGCCAAGGGATGGAAGTATAATGGACAGCCTATTCTGGTAACGGAATGCGGCGGTATTTCCTTTGAGGTAGGCGATAAGGGCAAAGGCGGATGGGGATATTCAACTGCATCCGATGGAGCCGATTTTATTAAAAGGTATCAGGCGGTAATAAGACCAATTATGGAATCCAGGATGATTCAAGGCTTCTGCTATACTCAGCTGACCGATGTGGAACAAGAGATCAACGGGCTTCTGACCTATGACAGAAAAGCTAAGGTGGATCCGGAAGAGATCAGGAGAATCAATGAAGGAAAATGGATTGATTAATACAGTAAGCTGACGAAGAAGGCAGACTATCAGATTATAAAAATATATGATGTATTGCTTTGGATTAGCCATGCCCTGCTATTTTGGGACATGGCCTTTTTGTATTCAGCGTATATCAAGTATTGAGCAAGAATAATATGGTAATACTATAGGTAAGTTTTCAGGGGAGATGTAAAATGAAAAATTATCTGAAGTCATTACTGAATATGATTAAAAAGGAAGAAACACAGGCTGAAGAGGAAGGCAGGGAATTGGTGGAAAGGGTTCATGCAGCAAAGGACGGCTGGATTGCTGCCCAATCCTATTTTGAAAGTGTAAGCGACCCGGATCTGGTGGACTATGCCATATACGAACTGGAAGCTGCAAGGCGAAAATATATGTATTTGTTAAAACTGGCGAGAGCAGAAGGTTTGGCAGATACCCGAATTTTTGACGATAATAATCAGGCAGTCAGGTAATAAGAAATAAGTGCTTGTCATATATATTATCAGGGCAATATAAACAGTCTGCCGCAAGACTGCCCTTAATAAATATGCAAGCGAGGTAAGTTGGGTTTGAATATTCCTCTTAATATAATTATAGGATATGCACTTGGCCTTATTCTGCTTTATCTTGTGGGATGGCTGCTTTTGGTTCCTTTAAAGCTTCTGTTAAGATTTATTATTAATGGTATCATTGGCGGAGTTGCATTATGGATTTTGAACTTAATTGGCGGTCTGCTGGGCTTCTCTGTTGCACTAAATCCAATAACAGCCCTGACAGTAGGGTTTCTCGGCATTCCCGGCCTTATTTTAATACTATTACTGCAGTTTATTCTGCTCTGAAACTGCAAATCTAAATGTAATATTCAAGGTATTCCCCTTTAAAATAGCAGAAGCAATAGCCATTTGGCATTGCTTCTTTTTTCATCTTGCTTATTTTTGCTTTCCCCTGGATCTAACACATTAGAGCGGGCGTTTTCTATGCAATTTCATAATACCTGCCCAGGCTTTTGCCGATTACATCAATAACGCCGTTATAAAATGAGCATTCCCGGGGGTGGGGGTGGTTCTCTATCAGCTTTGCCAGCTTTGATTTATCCGGGGTGACCATTAGTTCATACATGGCATCAAGGGTGATGGGTATACGGGTGACCGGTTCCAGGTTACGACAGTCTGATGAAATTTCGAGAGTTACATCCTGCATGTTTTCGTAGTTTGTTTTTACTTCGATATGGTAACCGCATAATTTACAATCAAATTCGTAATTGCACATAATCAGGCCCTCCTTGCAAAAGTGTGGCGTCAACAGGGTTTATCGGTATTAAAATTATAGCATATATGTTTGTAGAATGGAAGCCCTAAAAACATAAAATTATAAAATATTTAGACAAATGAATTTTAGAATGTCAAATAATTCACGCTAAAATGATAATAATGAATCAAAAAACAGATGTACGACAAGCCGTTTTACAGACTCGTTTTAAGCCGTAAATGAATTTCAGGATCGGTTAAAATCCTTTTACACCTGCGATTATTGCCTCTTTATAACCGTAAATTTATCAGTCGAAAGATTGTTTAAAAAAGAACATAGTACAACTGTACTATGATACAAAAATAACATTTTTCTGTTATATAACAAATAGCTTCGTCAGAGTCACAACAAATATTTGGTCTTTGTAAAATAGATTTCATAAAAGCGGCAATGATTTCATTGACATTAAGGTGATTTCAATCCAACTTGAATAACATGTACAGATAATGCTAAAATGAGAGACAAGTAAAGAATTTTGAAGGTTAACAAAGGAAGTGACAAGATGACACAAAAGAAGAGGATATTCAGCGGCATGCAGCCCACCGGCATACTCACATTAGGTAATTATCTTGGTGCCATGAGAAATTGGGTTGCGCTTCAGGATGAATATGATTGTATTTACAGCATAGTGGACTTACATTCCTTGACTATTCGTCATGAGCCGAAGGATTTACGGCAGTACAGAATATCTTTGCTGGCACAGTATATAGCCTGCGGCATAGATCCGGAGAAATGCATTTTGTTCATGCAGTCCCATGTCAGTGCTCATGCAGAGTTAACCTGGATTTTAAACTGCTATACCTATATGGGTGAATTGAACAGAATGACCCAGTTTAAAGAAAAAGCAGCCAAAAATGAGAGTAATATCAATGCCGGTCTGTTTACATATCCTGTATTAATGGCTGCTGATATTTTACTATATCAAACCCATCTTGTTCCAGTCGGGGAAGATCAGAAACAGCATTTGGAACTGGCCAGGGATATTGCAGGCAGATTCAACGGATTATATGGCGATGTGTTCCAAATTCCTGAACCCTATATTCCCAAGGTGGGGGCCAGAATAATGAGTCTTCAGGATCCTGAAAGCAAGATGTCAAAGTCTGACAGCAATCAAAATGCATTTATTTCTTTGCTTGATCCTCCGGAAACTATTGTCCGTAAATTCAAACGTGCTGTTACGGATTCCGAAACTGTTGTGCGCTTTGATATAGAGAACAAACCGGGTATAAGCAACCTTATGAGCATATATTCCAGTGTAACCGGAAAGAGTCTGGAAGATATTGAGCGGGAGTTTGAAGGAAAAGGATACGGTGATTTTAAACTGGCCGTAGGGGAAGCGGTAGCAGAAACATTAAGGCCCATCCAGGAACGTTATAAAGATTTGCTTGCATCCAGGGACTATTTGGAGGACGTAATGAAAGAAGGCGCAGAAGCTGCCGGTTATATTGCAGGAAAAACACTGAACAAAGTGTATAGAAAAATAGGATTAAGATGAACCGGAATTACGATTATACCGATTATTACATCTTCACTTTCATCTTTTATCTGATCACTTTGAGCAGCCTTTTCGAATAATGTGGAAAGGCAGAGCTAATAATTATAATAGTAAAGATGAAAGAGGTGTAACCATGGAAATCTTTGATGAGCTGAGCAGAAGCGTTAAGCAGGCTGCGAAACAAGTGGAAGAGAAAACAGGCGAACTCATTGAGATCGGTAAGCTTAACATAGAAATATTCAGGTTGGAGGATGCCAGACGAAGATTGTACAGGAAAATCGGCGAGCAGATCTGTAAAGAATTTGCCGAGGGTCAAGCCTTTAGCGAAATCGTCAACACCCTGTGTTTGGAAGTACAGGAGAAGAATAAACTGATTGATGAATACAGAGTCAAGAAGAATGATTTAAAAACCCGCGGCAATGAATACTCATCCTCAAACCACACGCAAGCGGATTCAGTAAATTCTACCGAACAGGCGGCTGATTATTCCGGTCAAGAACCTGGAAATATAAATTAGAAAAAAGCAGAAAAACCCAATGCATCTTGTTTTACGAAGTAAAAAGCGGGTATTATATTTAATATGCAAGTAACATGTCAGAAAGGGGTAACAATAATGAAAAAGTACGAATGCACAGTGTGTGGTTATGTCTATGATCCAGAGTTAGGAGATCCGGACGCAGGGATTGAGCCGGGAACACCGTTTGAGGACCTTCCTGATGATTGGGTATGCCCGGAATGCGGCGTGGAAAAGGATATGTTTGAACCATTGGACTAATTTAAGGCCTAGTTAAAATTTGCGGCTCGGCATGCAGGTCAGCCGCAATTTTGATTTATATGATATGATATTATCGAAGGGTTAATGATTAATGGTGTGAAGGGGAGACAGTCATGGCACAAATCAATTTTAATGAATTGGAAGCGCTGGAAATGGCAATTCAGGTAGAAAAAAGAGGAGAAGCTTTTTATACACAAGCCAAATCTTTTGTTCACGATGATGAAACAAAAGCAATGCTTGAGGAACTCGCACAGCAGGAGCGGGAGCATGCAGATGCCTTCCAGGCAATATACAATGAACTGTACCATGAACAGCAGAACAACTTCGATGATACCTATCTGTATGAACCTGAGGTATCAGCATATCTTCGGGCGATGACAGAAAGTTCAATTTTTCCTACGGATGCCCGCCACAAAGAAGTTATAGGGAATATTAAGGATATTACTGATGTGTTGAGGATTGGTATTCAGGCAGAAAAAGATTCTATTCTTTTTTATACAGAGATGACTATAAATTCAAGATATGTTGAAGCAAAAAATGCTTTTCGCAGATTGATTAAAGAAGAGAAAAAGCATCTTATTGATCTGCAGGCAAAGCTGAACCAGTTAAACAAATAGTTCAATACAGGCTGAAACCACTTGAAATTTCATTGGGTTTTTGGTACCATATATAATGCTTCCGGCAGTAGAAGCAGTTTGACATAAGAGTTTATCATGGTTTTAAATGCCATAAAAAATGATGAATAATGCAGAAAAATATAGTTGACAAAAAGAATATAAATTGCTAATATAAAAGTCGCCGCTGAGAAGCGGCGAAGAACTTGGTCCTTGAAAACTAAACAGTATAGAAGAAGGAATTAAAGTCAATTCCGAGA
>ERZ773359.1376-NODE-1376-length-33868-cov-52.676870_pt1 | contig 33868 bp, 41 predicted proteins | sample MGYA00374955_ERZ773359 | MGnify/ENA primary metagenome ERZ773359 (study PRJEB29098, sample SAMN04486028) | biogas fermenter metagenome | study: EMG produced TPA metagenomics assembly of the Biogas fermentation microbial communities from Germany - Plant 4 DNA1...
AACAGAAATAATATAATTTAGGTGCATAAATACAATGATGCTATTAAATGTAAGATAATATCAAAATAATTTTAAATAATCCTTAATTTTCAAATATAAAGGAGGCTACATATGTCCATATTCATATTCCTACTAGGCACCATCATAGGTTCCTTTCTAAATGTATGTATACATAGAATACCAAAGAAGGAAAGCATTGTATTTCCAGGTTCTCACTGCACATACTGTAGCACTCCTTTAAAATGGTATGATTTAGTACCTTTATTAAATTTTTTACAGCTAAAGGGTAAATGCAGATACTGTGGGGAGAATATCTCCCCCAGATATCCATTTGTGGAACTCCTAAATGGAATTGTTTATTTACTTCTATATCTTGTATATGGACTAGGGATTGATTCTATATATTATGGGATACTGATTAGTATTTTAATTATCATCTTCTTTATAGACCTAGACCATCAAATTATCCCAAGTATTTTGGTAGTTATCATATTAATCTGGGATATCATTTATAAATTTTTTAATTTTCTTATCTATAACCTTCCCCTGAATATTCTAAACCATTTAAGTGGACTTGCTATTGGATTTGTACTTTTCCTACTCATATTTATCCTTTCCAAAGGCGGCATAGGCGGGGGAGACATTAAGCTTATAGGAGTGTTTGGATTTGTCCTTGGAATTCCTAGGATATTTTTAAATATGTTTATATCTTTTGTACTTGGAGGTATTATTTCTATAATTTTATTAATGTTTAAGAAAAAGAAAAGAAAGGATCCAATAGCTTTTGGACCCTTTTTAATAATAGGTTTTTTAGTTTCCTTATTTTGGGGATATGAAATTATTCATTGGTATATATTTAGCTTTTATTAATAAGCTAGCTGGGAAAGGAATGATTAGTATTGGAGATAGCTTTACCTAGAAGACAAAGGGTACTGGCCATGGATATAGGTGCTCATAGCATAAAGATTGTAGAAGGAAGGGAGACAAAAAAAGGTTTACTGGTTAATAAATTTTTTACTATGGATACTCCAACAGAAGCTGTTAAAGATGGAGTTATTTTGGACAAGGACCTCTTGCATTATGTAATAAGTGAGGAGCTAAAGAAGAAAAAGATTAAGACTAAAAACTCTTATATTACTATAAATAGTTCAAAAATTATAACCCGTGAATTATCCCTACCAAAAGTTGAAGTAGAAGAAATAGACGGCCTACTAAGCTTTCAAATAGAAGACTATATACCTGTTAGTATAGATGGCTATGTATTTCAATACAAGCTATTAGATACATATTACGAAGATGATATGGAAAAGATGGATTTATTAATTATTGCCATACCAAAGGAAATAGTAGAAGACTATTTTGATCTTTTAAAGGGCCTAGGCTTAAATCCTTTGGTAATGGACTATCAGCCAAATTCCATAGCCAAGCTAATAGACTACAATGATCTTATTAACAATATATTTTCCACAGAAGATATAACCTTTGCCATTATAGATATAGGTTATGACAGTACTAAAATTTCCATTGTAAAAAATGGAAACATACTGGTATCACGGATAGTGGAGATTGGTGGGTCTTACATGGACCAGAGCATATTAAACTTTAATGAAATGTCTATGGAAGAACTAGAATATGTAAAGCTTGATATAGAAGATATCAATAGGGCTGAACAGGACAATGACCATTCCAGTGTTTTAAACATAATAAAGGCTTCCATAATTTTATTATCTGAACAAATTGAAATGATATTTAGATACTATCTATCAAGAAAAACTGACAATACTATAAACTACATATTGCTTATAGGTGGCATTGCCAACATTAATGGTTTGGATAGCATGTTTACAAATATATTCGACATACCAACTTTGTCAATAGACTCTCTTGACAAGGTAGATTTTAAGGGTAATTTTTCCTATTATGCAAATGCAATAGGCTCAATTATTAGGGTCTAAGGAGTGTAGACATGAAAGACATTAATTTTTTTGAATCCTATCTAGTAAAGAAAAAGGTTACTATAAATAAGGAATTTTTATTCACCCTAGCTGGTGTTGCCTTATTTGCTTCAATTTTACTATATATAGCTTTTAATCAGGTAAAAATAATTAAACTGTCAAAGGACATTGATGCATCTAAAAATATAGTTGAAGATGAAGTTATATTGGAAAAAATAGAAGAAATAAACAAGAAAGAAAATGAATTAATCGGCCTTACGAAAAGTATAGAACAATTAAGGGCCTATATCCAGTCTATGGAAGAAGATAATACTATTAACTACAGCCTACTGGAAATGATTGCATCCAGTATACCTAGTGACGTATTTTTAACCTCCTTAAGCTTTTATCCTGAAGAGATTAATTTAATTGGAAAGGCAAAGGATGGCCAATTAATAGCAGAATTAATAGAAAATTTAGAGCGCTTTAAGCCCTTTAAAGCTGTATTTCTTTCATCCATAAATAAGGAGGGCCAATTTTATAGCTTTACACTGGATATCAGTCTGAAGGAAGTGATAAATGGTGGAGAAGACATCCTTAAAGAGGAGTCTGAAAATTAGTGGGCTCTTTACAAAAAGGGAGAGAAAATTGTTCCTAGTATTGCTTTTAGTAATTATAATTTGGATACTCTATAAATTTATAATTATTCCACAAGTGGACAAATTAAGAGGACTAGAGGAAGAAAAACTGGAGCTGGAAAGTAGAAAAACTGGTATTGATACTGTGCTGGACAAGGAAAAATACATTCATGAAGAACTATCCATATTACAAGATGAATATGAAAATATAAGCAAAAGCTTTTTTACCTCCTTAAACCAAGCTGATATTATAAATTTATTAGGAGAGATGTTAAATGATGATGCTTTTGAAGCTGAGGACCTTATATTTTATGAACCACAGGAGGAAGAAGTAGGTCAACTTTCTGTAAGGAGTATTGATGTAGATATACCCTACAATGGATATTTTGATGGGATAGTAAGGGTACTTAGGGGTATCTCATCCTACCCTAAAAAGATAATTATAAACAAAATGATTATGGATAGTATGGAAGATAAGCTTGCAGGTACTTTATCATTAAGATTCTACAGTATTGAGGAGCCTATAGATTCAGAAAAGAAAATAATCAGCTATTATGATTTAGTAGGAGAAATACAGGAGAATCCTTTTGAACCCTTTGAAGAATATGAGGAGGACTTGGTATTGGAAGAAGATATGGAAGGGGACATAGAAACAGGAGAAAGTGTAGGGGAAGAAGTAGTTGAAATATATTCTAGGGAAGTCTTGGAAGACTTTGAAGAAGGAAGCTTTGACTTTATACCTTCCAATAGGTATGTAAAGGGTAGCCTATTTAGATCTAATAAAAGCAAATCAAGTAAAAACTCCCTTAGACTAGAATACTGCATATTGGCTATTGGAAATGAAAATAGGGCATATATCAATTTAGCTGATAAAGAAATTTACATAAAATATCCACCAGCTTCTTTAGGAATATGGATCTATTCCTATGGATATTCACCATCTACAATTGGTATTGAGCTTGTAGACCAAAATAATGAAAAATTTGATATTCCAATTTGTGAAGGAGTATCTTGGGTTGGCTGGAGTTACCTGGAGGTAAATTTACCCTTGGATCTTTCAATATATCCTCTTCGTGCAGACAAGCTATATGTGGAGCTTACAAATTATAGGGATGACCATGGAGTACTCCTTTTTGACAGGTTAGAGGCCAATTATCCAATAGAGAGCAATAGTTTAGGACAGTTTAACACCTTCCATGTTGTTGAAGAAGGAGAAACCTTAGATGATATAAGTTTGAAATACTATAATACAACCAAGAAAAAAGACTTAATAAAAAGATACAACGAATTAAAATCAGATCAGATTACGCCAGGAAGAGTATTAGTTATACCAAGATAGGAGGGAAGAAGATGAAGTTCATAAGATCCATAATTGTTTTGCTAGTATCATTTCTTATAATTCCACATTTAGTTTACGCAAATGATCTTGACAAGGACTATGAAGAAGCAAGAAAATTTGGTGAGGACATTGGCTATTATGATGGTTTGAAACTTGATAATATGCCAGATTTGCCTCAAATAATCGAAAAATATGAAAGTATATTTCCCTATATTGATGACCCGGAACACGAATTTTATTTTATTCAAGGATATAGAGATGGATTTAAGAAAGCTCTAAAGGAGAAGGAAGATAAAGATGCTGAAAAAGAGTCCAATGATATTGAATACGCCAATATTTTAGGCTTAACCCTGGGTCAATTATATGGAAACAGGGATTATGAGGATGGAAAAAGATACAATCCAGATGCTGCCCTTCCTTCAGATAGAAGCTTAAGATCCTATTATAATCTGGATAAATTGTCTGCCCGTGATAGGGCTGCTTTTTTGGAAGCATTTAAGGAAAGCTTTGAAAAAGGTTATAGAGAGGCTTATATAAAGTCAAATTTTGAATCAGTAAAATTTTCCTATGAAGATGGTATAAGCCATGGTGAATACTTTGGTACAGCTGTAGGGCAGTTGGATGGAATAAGGGATTTTTTATATGGTTTAAATAGTAATTATAAAAGAAACATGCCAACAGATGAAGAAATAGAAAAAAACTATTTCTTAAATAGAGATGAAGAATACTATAGAGAAGGTTTCCTAGAAGGCTTTAAGAGGGCATATAGGGAAAGTTATATTAAAGCATTTGTTACCATAAAAAATGATGGAAATACTAAATCCTATGAAGATGGGTATACAATGGGAAGGGAAGCAGGACTTACAAGGGGACAGGCTCTAGCCATGGAAGACTACTATAAGGGTATGAACAAGGATTGGAGAAGGCATTTCATAACAAGTGCAGAAATAATAAGGGAGTATAATCTATTCTTGCAGGAAAGTGGTTACATAAATAGCTTTGTCAATGGTTTTATTGAAGGACTATATGAAGGCTATAATAATGAATTTAACAATCTATATGGCCAATGGATTAAAGACAAATCTATAACAGATATAATTCCCATATCTGGTGGTCTTATTACTTCTCAAGATAATGTATTTACATTAGAGGTAAACAAGGGTACCTACTACAATCCTATAACAGTGACCATAGAAGCCTTTGAAGATATTCTTCCTATTGAATTAATAAAGGCTTCAAAAATATATAGGGTTTGTATAGCTAATAAATCTAAAGAAACCAATAATGATAAACATATTAAATTAAGCTTTGAATACTATGGTGGAGACAATGGAGGCATATATAAAGAGGTAGGAGGCAAGTGGCTTTATATTCCATCTAAAGTTGAGGATGGTTATATAACAGCCTTGGTAAAGCCAAACTCTATTAAAGAGGAAGGCAGTGCCTACAGAGTTTTAGTAGATAAAAATTATCAAATATTATTTGATATAAGGAGCCACTGGGCTAAGGATGAAATTATAACCTATATAAAAAGGGGAATTGTTACTGGATATAGTGATAGAACCTTTAGACCAGATAAGGAGATTACCAAGGGAGAATTTTTTGTAATATTAGGCAGGGTCTATAATTGGCCTGCTACAAATTCAGATAAATTGACAATTGAAGATGCTTTAAGATATGCCATAAATAATGGCTATATAGAAGGTGCATATAAGGATCTTGTAAATGCTCCCATTAGCTATAGGGAGGCAGAGACCATAATGAGAAAATTATTTAATTCAGATAGCTTCCATTGGTATAATGTGTCGGCCAAAATGCTGTACGAAAAGCAATATAAGTCTAAAAGCTATTTTAGCAAGGATAACCATATGACTAGGGCTGAGGCTATTTATATGTTCTATATTTTAAACGAATGGAGGTATTAAATAGCATGGGGATAGGTCAAAAGGATTTACTTTTATAGAGGCTTTAATTGTAATAAGTATAATTTCAATTTTGTTGACTATTGCCCCTTTTAAAAGTACTGCATTATCAAGCTTTTACGAAAAAAGGGAATTAAGGGAGTTCAAAAGGGATATAGAATATGCCAGAAATAGGACAATTATTGAATTAAATATGTATAGTGTCAAAATTTATCCCAGCCAAAATACTTATACAATAAATAATCACGGTAGTACAGGTAGGCAGGTTGTTAAAAAGAAGGTATTCAGTAAAGGGATAAAGATTAAGAGTACAAATATTAAAGACAATGAAATTCCCTTTTCTTTTACAGGGCATCCTTTTAATTCAGGAACAATAGTTCTAGAAGACAGTCAGGGTAGGGAGATTGAAATAACAGTATCCCTTGCAACAGGAAAAGTGAACATTGCATATAGGTGATCTTATGCTTAAAAAAGGATTTTCCTTAATAGAAAGCCTAATGGGACTATTTTTATTGAGCCTAATAGCTGTTTCCTGCCTACCCTTAATTACCAGCTTATTAGACAATATGAGATTAAACAGTGAGAAGGATGAAATGGTGTTTGTATTAGAATCCTCAATGGAAAAAATAATAAATTACAATGTGGAATACCCCAATGAAGAATATATATTGGATACTCCAGTAAGTGAAATTATAGATATGTTGATGAAAAACAATGATATAACAGTAAAATTACCCTTAAAAGCTAATGACACATGTAAGTATTCATTAACAATAAGTAAACACAATATTGATGGCAGTGATAGGCTTTGGAAAATTTGCATGGAAATAGTACATAAAGGGGAGAAAAGGTTAAATAATGTTACCCTGCAAGCTATTATTCCGGTTAAATGATGAAAATAAGAATAAGGGTTTTACCCTTGTGGAGCTTGTGCTATCTATGGCTATAGGATCCATTATTATTATGACAATATTGTCCTTATTGAACTTTACTTCTAAAGGACTAATTTGGGTGGAAAACAATGAAGAAATGCAATTAAATGGTAGGTATGCTATAGAATTCATTAAAAATGAGATAAAGAGGGCAGATAAGATAATGGCCATAGAGAAAATTAATGGTTTAGGTACAAGGTATAAAAACAATATAGGTTTTATAATATTTAATTATGATCCAGAGGATCCACACAAACGTTTCTATAATTATGTCACATACTACATTAGCAACAACAAATTGCAGAGGGCTGCAGCTAATAAAGAAAATCATATTTTGCCCTATTCCTCTAACTTTGGAGGAGGTAATGTAATAGCTGAATATGTTTCATCAATGGAAGGGACAGAAATTGATTTTGATAAAAAGATTATAAAATTAAATTTTATATTGGAAGATAGTACTAAGAGGAAATATACTTTTAAATCCATAATAAATATAAGATGTCCAGTAGAAAAATAAGTATGGAGGCCCATTGTGAATAACAACAGAGGTTTTATAATCATTATATCCCTAACTATATTTGCTCTTATTTTATTTTTTATATTATATTTAATGCATGTATCAAGTTTAGAACGTATGATTATAAACTCAACCATAAGTAGTATCCAATCTTCATATGTAGTGGAAGGGAAAATTAATATAATACTAAATAAAGACAAATATTTAGATATAATTAGGCTAAACTTAGACAAGTTTTTTAAAGAGCCTATGAATACAGGGTTGAGTAGTTTTTCCTTTGCACTAGATGAAGATGATTTAAGTCAAGGGGATACAAATAGAACTGTTAGGGGAAGTATATTTCTAGACTATGATAAAAGAATTGTACTTGAGTTAAAGACAAAAGGCACCTACAATAAAATTACTAGGGATGTTGTTGCAAAGGTAACAGTTCTTAACGAACTATATGAACTGGGGTCTCCAATTATTTCCAATTTTTCCTTAGATGAAAAAAGAGAAAGGGAATTTAATGAATATATGAATTTCCTTCAAGAAAATATGCTTGTCCCTAATTTAGATCATGGAATGTATGGGCTTCATGCTAAGGACTTTGAACAGGTAAAAATAATAAATGACAATCATAAAAGAATTGTAGAATATTATAGGAATGATGGAAATGTTCCAATTAAAGTTGAATATTTTACGTCTGATGATGTTTTTTTACTGTGCAAGAACAATAGTAAAACACCAGAGCTCTTTATTATAAACCCTGTTCCTTCAAATAAGCTTAAACTATCAGGTGTAGCATATATTGAAGGCAACTTAATAGTAGAAAATGATTTTGAATTTGATGGAATATTAATTGTAAATGGCAACATAATAATAAGCCCTTTAGCTAAGGCCACTGTTAATGGTATAATATTACATAAGGGTGAAGGTGAAATTATTAACTATGAAAATATAGAAGTTATTTACAGCATGGAAAAAATAAGAAAATACATTGTATATTTACCAAAATTCATTGACTTAAATATTAGAAATATCAAGATATACTAAGGGGAGGATCAGTGATGGAACTAAAAAACTTAATGGAGGGACAAGTACTACATGTACTAGATAGAATACTTAAAGACAGGAATGATGTTTGCAAATGTGATAAGTGTAGATTGGATATTGCTGCAATTGCATTGAACAATTTAAAGCCAAAATATGTTGTAACAGAAAAAGGTAGGGTATATGCAAAACTTGCAGCATTAAATTATCAAAATGAGGCAAATATAATAGTAGAGATTACAAAGGCTATTAAGATAGTAGGTGAAAATCCAAGACATGATTAAGGAAAAAAATTCTGTAAACATTGTATTAATTGGAATGAGTGGCGCTGGAAAGACCATAGTAGGGAAATATATAAGCAAAATTTTAAATAAAGATTTTATTGATACCGATGATCTTATAATAGAAATTACAGGTAAAACTATTGATTGCATATTTAAGGAGCATGGCGAAGCTTATTTTAGGCAGTTGGAAAAAGACACAATTAAGAACATATCCTCTTATAAAAATAAGATTATATCAACTGGAGGTGGGGTTGTACTAGATAGGGCAAATATCCATATGTTAAGAGAAAATGGGATCATTTTTTATCTTTCTGCTAGTATTGATACACTATATAGAAATTTAGGGGCAAATATAAAAGAAGATGACCGTAGACCCCTTTTGAAATATTCAAAGGATTTAATTGAGGATATTAGTAAACTATACAAGAATAGAAAAAATTTATATATTTCTAGTGCTGATTATATAGTGAATATAGACGGAAAATCATTTGAAACTGTAGGAAATGAAATTATTTCTATATTTGATTCTATTTACTCTTGTAGTTAATAATGATGATTGATATAATTAAAAATAACAAATGGGAGGAAAATCCTATTAAATGATTAACAACGATTTCGAGGAGGTTTAAAATGATTACTGCAGGAAATTTTAGAAAAGGAAATACTTTTGAAATGGATGGTGAAGTATATCAAATAATAGATTTTCAACATGTTAAACCAGGTAAAGGTGCTGCCTTTGTAAGGGCAAAAATTAAAAATGTTATGACAGGAGTTATAAAGGAAACAACCTTTAACCCTAATGATAGATTCCCACAGGCAAGAATTGAAACAAAGGAAATGCAATACCTTTATAATGATGGACAACTTTATTATTTTATGGATAATGAAACTTATGAACAATTGCCCTTGGAAAAGGAACAAGTTGAGGATGCATTGTTGTATATTAAAGAAAATGATAATGCAATAATCCGTTTCTATCAAGGCAAGGCCTTCCAAGTAGTTCCTCCTAATTTTGTAGAACTTGTTGTTACCCATACAGAACCAGGTGTTAAAGGAGATACGGCTACTGGTGCAACAAAACCTGCTACATTGGAAACAGGACTAGTGATTAATGTTCCCTTATTTATAAATGAAGGGGATAAAATAAGAATAGATACAAGAACTGGTGAGTATTTATCCAGAGTTTAGGTAATAATAAAATATATAAATTATAGGAGGGATATAAATGGAACATCTTTACCAAAAAGTATCCTATTTAAAAGGTTTAGCTGAAGGCCTTGAAATCGATAAAAATTCCAAGGAAGGAAAGTTGTTGCTACATATAGTGGAGGCCCTGGAAGATTTTGCCTATGCAATAAATGAAATAAATGAGAATTATGAAGATTTGGAGCGCTATGTAGACTATATTGATGAAGACTTAACTGATGTAGAAAATGAACTATACGATTATGATGATTATTATGAAGATGAAGATGATGAAGATTACGATGACTATGATGATGAATATGGTATTTATGACGAGGATTTTGAAGAGGATGATTTTGAAGAAGAAGAATAGAAGAATGATTAAATATTATTTTTTAAACTTAAAACCACTTATGGTTTTAAGTTTTTTTTTGCATATTATTTGAGCTTGTTCATATTTATATATAAAGGAGGGACAGGTTATGGAAGAAAAAGATATAGGAATATATGAAAATGTAATAGAATATATTAGTTTAGAATTGAGTAATGCATTAAATAAGATTCCTGATAAATACAAGGCAAATGTTGAAGAAATAAGACTTAGAAGCAGCTTTCCCCTAAATATATATTGCATGAATAAGGATTTTTTTGTAACCAGAGAAGGTTTGCTTACCAAGGATAAGGATAAGGGAATGATAGTGGGAAAAAAGGATATTATGAAGACTTTTCAACTTATTAGTAATTATTCCGTATATGCTTTTGAAGAGGAGATAAAAAATGGCTTTATAACATTAAAGGGAGGGCATAGGGTAGGTATAAGTGGAAAAGTTCTCTATGGAACAGGAGGAATAGAAAATATAAAAAATATATCCTCTTTAAATATAAGGATAGCTAGGGAAAAAATTGGTGTTTCAAATAAATTAATTAAATATATAATAGATTATCCTAGTTCAATACATAATACTTTGATTATTTCACCTCCACAATGTGGGAAAACAACAATTTTAAGAGATTTAATAAGGAATCTAAGTAACGGCTTAAGCTATTTAAATAATAAGGGATTTAAGGTAGGGGTTATAGATGAAAGATCAGAAATTGCCGGAATGTATAATGGGGTGCCCCAGCATGATATTGGACCTAGAACAGATGTATTAGATGGTTGCAATAAGCGTGATGGCACCATGATGCTTTTAAGGGCAATGTCTCCAGAAATAATTGCAATGGATGAGATAGGCAGCATAGATGATGTAGAAGCAATACATGAAATATTAAAGGCAGGGGTTAAAATAATTGCTACCGTTCATGGTAGTTCTGTGGAGGACCTTATTTCAAGAAGAAGCTTAAGTATATTAGTAAATGAAAGGATATTTAAAAGGTATATATTTTTAGATAATTCTTTAGGAGTAGGCACTGTAAAAAAAATAATTGATGGGGAAACTTTTAATCCAATTAGTTTGGAAAAAGGGGTGATCTAATGATTGCCTTGAAGTTAATAGGAGGATCTTTAATCATTTTTTCTTCTACCATGCTGGGATTTTATTATGGGAATAGATATTCAAAGCGTATGGAAAATTTAATTTTATTAGAGAATTGTATAAAAATACTTGAAACGGAAATTGTTTATGGTGCATCTCCATTGCCAGAAGCCTTATTCAATGTATATAGAAAAGGGAATAAAAAAGTATCATATATATTTGAAAAAATAAGAGTTCATCTTCTAACAGATAAGGAAGCTGATGTATTTAATAGTTTTTCAACAATAGCTCAAGAAATAAAAGAAAAATTAAATTTTAAAACTGAAGATATTGAATTGCTTTTATCTCTTGGAAGGACATTAGGTTCATCAGATAGAAAGGACCAGGAAAAAAATTTTAAGATTATATTAAACCAACTACAAGTACTGCAAAAGGAAGCAAAAAAAGAACGGGATAAAAATGAAAGAATGTATAAAAATTTAGGTATTTTAATGGGAATTGCTATTTTAATAATACTGTTATAGAGGAGAGGAAGTTATGGATATAAGTTTAATATTTAAAATAGCAAGCATAGGTATATTATTAGGCATACTTAATATTATCCTAGATAAGGCTGATAAAAAGGAGTTTTCATATATAGTTACATTAGTAGGGGTTATTATTGTGTTTGGAATGGTTATAACTCTTATTTCAAGGCTTTTTGATAATATAAGGGCAATATTCCAACTGTATTAAATGGGATGGGATACTATGGAGATAGTACAAATTGTAGGTATTGGAATTATATCAACCATATTAGTAATATTACTGAAGCAATCAAACAGGCTAGAGTTTGCCTTACTAGTTAGCACAATTACAGGACTAATTATATTTGCACTTGTAATTGATAAAATAAAATACATTGTAGATACATTAGGTAACTTAGCTAGAAATGCCAATATGGAATTTACTTATTTTTCTACTATATTGAAGATAATTGGAATTGCATACATAGTTGAATTTGGAGCTCAAATATCAAGGGATGCAGGGGAAAATGCCATAGCTTCAAAAATTGAATTAGGTGGCAAGGTTATAATGATGGTATTAGCCATGCCTATTATATTAGCCTTATTAGATTTAATATTAAAAATACTACCATAAAAGGTGGATAAGAATGACAATAAACAAGAGAACAATTATTATTATTTTATTATTTCTATTAATGTCATATAGATCCGTTTATTCTCAAGAATCAGTAGATGAAGAAACTAATTTAATAGAAGATTTTTATAGTAGACAGCTAGATAACTTAAATATTAAGGAATTAGAGCTTGTACTAGAGGATCTGATAAGAGAAAATGAAGAGTATTTTCCTAAAATGAATTTTAAAGAATATATCCTATCAATTATAGGTGGTGAAGTTAACCTTGATATTGAAAATATGCTTAAGGGAATTATAAGAGCTTTTATTAATGAAATTTATAATAATCTAAGTTTAATAATCCAAATACTCGTTGTTACAATTGCTTGTTCCATCTTAATGAATTTACAGTCAAGTTTTGAAAAAGATAACATAGCTCAATTAGGGCAATATGCTTGCTATATTATACTGTCTATGATGATTATAAATAGTTTTGTTATGGCAATAGATCTAGCTAAGGTTACAGTAGTAAGGATGGTAAATTTTATGGAAGTATTAGTACCTATTCTTTTAGCATTACTAACTGCAGTCAGTGGCATTGGTACAAGATTTCTTTTTAATCCAGTAATAATAGGAGCAGTAAATGTTATAGGCAACATGATAAAAACCTTAGTTTTCCCTCTTATATTTTTTACTTTTATAGTAGGTATCATAAGCAATATATCCCAAAGAACACAATTTTCTAAGCTTTCCCAATTATTGCGTCAAATAGTTGTAGTTTTGCTAGGTGTATCTTTTACAATTTTTATTGCAATTATTACAATCTATGGTATTGGCTCTAATGTAGATGGTATTACTATAAGAACTGCAAAATATGCAGTAGACAACTTTATACCTATTATAGGCAAATTCTTGTCAGATGCAGTAGAAACGGTGGTAGGAGGCTCTGCAATACTAAAAAATGGACTAGGTATGGTAGGTTTAATAGTACTATTTTTAATAATACTTTTTCCAGCAATACAAATATTTGTTCTAATATTTGTATATAAACTAATTGCCGCATTAGTACAGCCCATTGTAGCAGATAATATTTTGGCTTGTTTAGATGGTGTATCAAAAGATTTAACTATGGTATTAGTAGGCATAATTTCAGCTGCCACCATGTTTTTTATTACAATTACTGTAATAGTTGAGGCAGGAAATGCAGCTTTAATGTTTAGGTAGGTGAGGATGATGAGCCTAATTGAATTTATTAGCCAATGGATAAAATCTATTTCCATGATTTTTATAATAGTATCCATAATAGAACTTGTAATTCCCAACAGCAATTTAAAAAAATATGTAAATATGTTTATAGGGCTTTTAATAATAATTGCTATCATTACACCTATAGTAAATTTACTAGATAGCAACTACGACATAGAAAAGGAAGTTTTCAAGAATATTATTGAAGGAGTGGAAATTCAAAATATTAACAATGAGGATATTCTTCTGGCCCAGGAAAAACAAATAAAGGAACTTTATATTAATAGGCTTAGAGATGATGTCTATAAATCAATAAAAGAAATAACAGATTATGAAATATTTGCAATAAATATTTCAATATATGAAGATAAGGTAAATTATGGAAATATAAAAGATATGGAAATAGTTTTAAAGGATAAAATAAATGAGAATGTAGAGGACAATAGTTCAATAAAGGTAATTAATATAGAAGAAATTTCTTTAGAAAGTTTAGAAAAAGATAAAGACAGTAATCTAGAATCAGAAAGAGAAAAGATAGTTGAGCATATATATGAAAGATATAATATATCAAAAAATAATATAAAAGTTTTTATAAATACTATGGAAGAAGGTGAAAAATAGTGGAAAATCTAATTAATAAGCTAAAAGAGTACTTGAAAAAATCCAATAACAATGAATTTATCAGAAACATATTAATAATATTTATAATAGGAATTATAGTATTTTTATTTGCAGATCTGATGAAAGATAGCAGAAATAAAACTGTTTATATTAAGGAAAATGAAACTGAAGAAACAAGCCAGAACATGTTATCTGATTACAGCACTTATTTAGAAAGGAAACTGGAGGATATTCTGAGCCAATTGAAAGGAGTAGGAGAAGTTAAAGTAATGATTACCCTTGAAGAAACAACAGAAATTGTCCCTGCTTTTAATACAACTAAAAATAATGAAACTACTAAAGAAACTGATTCCCAGGGGGGTACTAGGGAGATAGTAAGAGAGGATATGACAATTCAATTGGTTACAGGAGATGAAGGCTCTCCAATTGTATTGAAAGAGATAAAACCCACAATAAAAGGGGTAATTGTAATTGCAGAAGGAGCTGAAGATTTACATGTAAAGGAAATGCTGTATGAGGCTGTTAAAACGGTGTTGGGGATACCTGGTAACAGGGTTGAAGTATATTCTAGAAAATAGGAGGGGGATAATATGTTTACAATTAAGAAACCTGCAATTATTATTATATTAGTGCTTCTGCTTGTGTTAACAGGATATATAAATCATAATTTAACTAAACAAGCATCTGCTAGAGTTTCAAGTGATTACCAAAACTATGAGGAAAGTGAATTAGCAAAGGAACTTCAGTCTGATGAAAGTTTAGTTCCAGCCTTGTCAGAAGATGAGGAAATGGATGATTTTGAAATAATAGATTCAGAGTCTTCATCTAGCTTAGATGATATGATAACAGAAACTGAAGAGGAAATATCACAGGCTATTAGCAGTGAAGAGAGATTAATTTCTAAGAATTATTTTATAGAGCAAAGGCTATCAAGGGACAAATTAAGGGCCAGTTTAATAGATAGATTAAATGCAATAGTAAATAATGAAAATTCCAGTCAGCAAATGATAGATGAAGCTCAAAAGAAAATAATGGAAATAGGAAATTTATCAGAAAAGGAATTAACTATAGAGGGATTGATAAAAGCTAAAGGTTTTGAAGAAGCCTTGGTCTTTTTAACAGAAAATGATGCAAAGATTGTTGTTGGAAAAGAAGAGTTAACAGAACAAGATGTGGTTAAAATATTAGAAATAGTATTAAGTGAAACAGATCTTGATGCAGAGAATGTAAATATAATGAAAAAGAATTAGAATGGTTTGTAAAAACACCATGCCTTTGGTATAATACATCTAAAGGATATACATATTTGGGAGGTGGCCAATTTGGCAGAAAATACAGGAGAAGAAAGATATAAATATGGTACTGTCAAAATTGCAAATGATGTGGTTTCTATTATAGCTGGTTTGGCTGCAACTGAAGTAGAAGGCGTTTATGGGATGACTGGTGGTAAAACCCGTGATTTTACTGAAATGTTAGGTATGAAAAATTTATCAAAAGGTGTTAAAGTTGAAGTAGGTGAGAAAGAAGCTGTTATAGATTTATATATAATAGTTGAATATGGTACGAAAATAGCGGAAGTTGCTAGAAATGTACAGGAAAATGTAAAAAATAAGGTTGAAACTATGACAGGTTTAAATGTAGTGGAAGTAAATGTTAACATTCAAGGGGTCAATATACCTAAAGAAGAACCTGTTGTAGAGGAAGAAGAAAGAGTTAAATAATGTATTTACCCTCTGGAAGCAGAGGGTAATTTTAAGTTTAGTGGAAATTACAGTGAGCCAACTTTAGCTGGTAAAAAAATGTATAGTGGATAAAATATAAAATAATTATTTACAATATAATTGCCATTAAAAACAGATTTTGATATATTAAATGTACTAAAACAATATTGTTGGGAGGAAATAAATGGGAAGGAAAAGAGCAAGAGAATCTACGATGAAGCTATTATATCAAATGGAAATGAATTGTGATTATTCTAACAATATTAAGGAATTATTTTTAGAAAATAATAACTTTGACCATTTGGAAAAAGAGTATATTGAAAATGCAGTAGATACCATAGTAGATAATTTATATAAAATAGATAATTATATAGAAGAGAATCTTGAAGGATGGGATATAAATAGACTAGCTAAAATAGATTTATGTACATTAAGGATTGCCATTTATGAAATGCTTTATAGGGATGATATTCCTATAGAAGTATCTATAAATGAAGCTATAGAAATAGTAAAAAAATATAGTACTGATGAATCTGCAAAATTTGTCAATGGTGTATTAGGAGCTTTTGTTAGAAGTAGGGAGAAAAATGAAAAGTAGGTATTTTATGGGAATTGATACATCAAATTATACCACATCTATAGCTCTTATAGACGAAGAGGATAATATTCTTTTAGATTTGAGGAAAATATTAAAAGTGGAAAAGGGGAAAAAAGGGTTAAGACAACAGGAGGCAGTTTTTCAGCATATAAGCAATTTACCTGAATTAATTAATTCCATGGAGGACAGGATAGATTTTAGTAGTATATGCGCCATTTCATGTAGCCATAAACCAAGAAATATAAAAGAATCCTATATGCCTGTTTTTAAAGTTGGCAGGGGACAGGCTATTATAATATCTAAACTGTTAAAAGCTACTTATTATGAATTTAGCCATCAGGAAGGCCATATTGGTGCTGGTATCATGTACAATGAATTAAAGGATAAAAATGAATTTTTGAGTCTTCATATTTCAGGAGGAACTACTGAACTTTTATTGGTGAATAGGGAGAATGTTGACTTTAATATAGATATAATAGGGGGTACCTTAGATATAAGTATAGGACAGCTTATTGATAGAATTGGAGTAGAGATGGGATTAACTTTTCCCTGTGGGAAAGAGATGGATTATATATCTAAAAAGGGCAATATATTAAACTTAAAGGTTCCAGTTAGCATAAAAGATGATACATGGTTTAATTTGTCCGGCTTAGAAAACTATTTTAAAAAACTTTTATATGATGGTAATTTTAATAAAGAGGATGTATTAGCTAGCTTGTTTAATTCTATTAGTTCATGTTTGTTGGAGATTATTGTTAAAGCTTCTAAAATGTACGGTATACAAGACATTTTAATAACTGGAGGGGTATCTGCTAATAGTACTATTAGAGAGGTTTTAAAAAATAAATTAAATAGGGAAAATATATCTACCTATTTTCCTAATATTGAACTTTGCACTGATAATGCAGTGGGAATAGCATATTTGGGGAAAGTAAAAACATTTAGTAGGTGATATTGTGACAAATAAGCCTTTAAAGGTAAGTGAAGTAAATCAATACATAAAGAGACTACTTTCTAGTGATTGGATTTTATCTAATTTGAAGGTTGAAGGAGAAATATCCAATTTTAAATATCACTATAGTGGACATATTTATTTTTCATTAAAGGATGAAAAGGGCAAAATTAAATGTGTCATGTTTAGAAGCTACGCTGAAAATTTAGATATAAATATTCAAGACGGCGATAAGGTTATTGTTACTGGTTATATTTCCGTATACGAAAAAGAAGGAAACTATCAGCTTTATGCTACAAATATTGAAAAAAGTGGACTAGGGGAGCTTTATATAGCCTTTGAAAAGTTAAAAGCTAAGCTTGAATCAGAAGGATTGTTTGATCCAATTAATAAAAAACAATTACCTGCTTTTCCTAGGAAAATTGGTATAGTTACTTCTTCTACAGGGGCAGCTATTAGAGATATAATAACAGTAATTAAAAGAAGATTTCCAATTGTTGATATATTGATTTATCCCGCCTTAGTACAAGGGGTATATGCTGTAGATTCTATTTGCCAAGGATTAAATTATTTAAATGGTAGGGAGGATATAGATTTAATAATAGTAGGAAGGGGTGGGGGATCCTTTGAAGAACTTTTTTCTTTTAATGATGAAAAGATAGCAAGAACAATATTTAGTTTAGAAAAGCCTGTTGTATCTGCAGTTGGACATGAAACAGATTTTACTATTGCTGATTTTGTAGCAGATTTGAGAGCGCCTACTCCTTCTGCAGCAGCTGAAATGGTTACTCCAGAAAGAAGTAAGTTATTAGAACAATTAGAGGAAAATCTAGATAGGCTTATAATGGCAATGAGATCTATTGTAGACAATAATAAATCAAAAATGGATCTTATATTTAGTGAATTAAGATATAATAGTCCAATAAACAGAGTAAGAGATATGATGCAACAACAGGATAATTTATTCAAAAGACTTGTGCTTGCTATTAACTATACTCTAAGATCTAAAAGGGATACCCTTGATAATCTATATAATTCCCTGAGCTATCTAAATCCTTTATATTGTCTAGAAAGAGGATACGGTATTTTAATGGATTCAGATGGAAATATTATTACTTCTATAGACTCTTTGGATAAAAATGAAGAGTTTAATATTATGTTAAAGGATGGCATTGTTAAGGCAAAAGTAGTTAATATTAATAAAGGAGAGTTAAATTATGAAAAAAATTGAAACTATGACCTATGAAGAGGCTGTTGAAGAACTTGAAAGTATTATAAAGGAATTAGAAAATGAGAATTTATCATTAAAGGATTCAATGGAAAAATTTAAAAGAGGGATGGCCTTATATGAATATTGCAATGAAATCCTAAATAAAGTGGAAGGTGAGATTAAAATATTGCTTAAGGATGATGAAGGAACTCTATATGAAGAGGATTTTTTCATGGAGGTATGATTAATGGAATTTCAGGATGAAATGAGATATACAAAAGATATAATTGATCAGGAATTAGATAATTTATTTAAGGACCAAAAAGGCTATCAGGATAGGATATTTGAATCAATAAGATACAGCCTTCTTTCTGGAGGTAAAAGATTAAGACCAATACTAATGTTAAAAGTGTGCCAAATGTTTTGTGACAATTATTTAAAATTTATTCCTTATGCTTTGGCAATAGAAATGATACATACTTACTCCCTAATTCATGATGATTTACCAGCAATGGACAATGATGATTTTAGAAGAGGAAAATTAACTAATCATAAGGTATTTGGAGAAGCTTTAGCCATATTAGCTGGGGATGGCCTTTTAAATTTAGCTTTTGAGACAATGTCAAATTTTGCTTTAAAAGATTCAGAAACTATAGAAGAATATAGAAGACATCTTTGGGCTATTAATGAAATAGCTAAATTTTCTGGAGTATTTGGAATGATTGGTGGACAGGTTGTTGATTTACTATCCAATGAAATCCATATGGACCGGGATGTGCTAAAATTTATGTATGAGTGTAAAACATCAGCTTTAATACAGGCATGTACTGTCTCGGGTGCTATACTAGGTGGTGGCAGTGAATTAGATGTTGAAAGAATGAAAAAATTTGGTCTTTATTTAGGTCTGGCATATCAGATAAGGGATGATATTTTAGATATTCATGAAGATAAAGAAATTGACAAAGTTACATATTTAACTTTTAATGAGCTTGATAAAGCTAAAGAAGAAATAAATAGGCTTAGTAATAAAGCCATTGAAATACTTAATTATTATGATAGCAATAAAGTGAATTTTTTAAAGGCCTTAACACACAAGTTAATCAACAGAACTTATTAATAGAATTTATATTAAAGGCTGATGGCAAATGCTATCAGCCTTTATTTAAAAGGCTAATATTGATAAAATAGGATTGAATAAGGAAAATTAATAAGTAATAAATTCTATAAATCTAGGGGAGATAAAATGAAGAGGAAAAGAGCAGATGTATTACTGTATGAGAAAGGATTAGTAAATTCAAGAGAGAAAGCTAAGAGAATAATTATGGAAGGTATAGTTTATGTTGGAAATAGGAGGATAGATAAGCCTGGAGAGAAAGTAGATGTAGACAGTGATATATTTATAAAAGATAATCCTATTACTTATGTCAGCAGAGGAGGATTAAAACTTGAAAAGGCAATTAAAGTATTTGATCTTGATTTAAAAGATAAAATAGCCATAGATATTGGAGCATCCACTGGAGGTTTTACAGATTGTATGCTGCAAAATGGCATAAAGAAAGTATATGCAATTGATGTAGGTTATGGACAGCTTGATTGGAAAATAAGGAACGACCCAAGGGTTGTTGTCATGGAAAGAACTAATATTAGAAATGTAACAGAAGAGAATATAAGTGAAATTGTGGATTTTATATCCATAGATGTATCCTTCATATCCCTAAAATTGGTTTTGCCTGTAGCAAAAAAATTAATTGATAGAAAAAATGGTTCTATAATGGCCCTAATAAAGCCTCAATTCGAAGCTGGAAGAGAGAAAGTGGGGAAGAAAGGCTTAGTAAAGGATAAAATGGTTCATTTTGAAGTAATACAAGGAATTTCAGAATTCTGCAAGGATTTGGGAATGAAATTGACTGGATTGGATTTTTCCCCCATAACAGGAAGCACAGGTAATATCGAATATTTGTCACTTATTACATTTAGGGATAATGATAAAATAATAGATGAAAATGCCATTATGGAAGTTATTGATAGGGCCCATGATTCCTTATATTCTTAAAGGAGGATAAAATGAGAAAGCACATTAGGCAAAGGTTAATATTGGATTTAATTAATAATTATGAAATCGAAACTCAAGAGGAGCTACTACAATATCTAATTAATAGAGGAATAAATATTACCCAAGCTACAGTATCTAGAGATATAAAGGAGTTAAAACTTATAAAAGTTCAAGGTACAGATGGAAAATATAAATATGCCACAATGGATAATGAAAATGTCGGTATAAATAGGCGTTTATCTGAAACTTTAAAGTATTTTATTGTAAGTATTGAAAAAACAGGGAACTTAATAGTCATTAATACAATATGTGATGCTGCAAAAATGTGCGCCAAAGCAATAAAAAGAAATAATATTGAAGGAATTTTAGGTATCATTGCTGGAGAAGATACAATATTTATTGCCATTAAGGATGCAGATATGGTTAATTCTGTTTTAGAAGAGATTAAAAATCTTCTGAAATAAGGTGGGATAAATATGATAGTTGAGTTAAACATTAAAGACTTTGCCATCATTGATAATATAAAAATAAATTTTGATAAGGGCTTCAATGTTTTAACTGGGGAAACTGGTGCAGGAAAATCAATTATAGTTGAAGGAATTAGTATGATACTAGGTCAAAGAGCTAGTAAAGAAATGGTTAGAACAGGCAAAGAAAAAGCTTTATTAGAAGGAGTTTTTTATTTGGAGAATCCCGAAAAGATAAATTATATATTAGAAGAGTATGGAATAGATAGTGATGATAACAATTATCTTGTTATAACCAGAGAAATATATAGTAGTGGAAGAACTATTTCAAGAATTAATGGCAGAAACGTAACTTTAAATATGCTAAATAATGTTACTTCGAACTTAGTAGAAATTCATGGACAGCATCAACATCAATCCTTATTAAAAGTTGATAATCATATAAAAATTATTGATTCTTTTGGTGATTCTAATTTTAAAAAACTTACTGATGAAGTAAAAAGCATGTATGAAGATTTACAGATTGAAAAGAAAAAATTAAAAGAACTGTCCTTAAATGTTATAGAAAGGGAAAGAGAAATTGATTTACTCAAATATCAATTAAATGAAATTGATTCTTCAAATATTGGAAGAATAGATGAAGAAGAGATTATAAGAGAATATAATAAATTAAATAATGTTAAAGAGATTGCTTACAATTTAGGACAAGCATATAATTTATTAAATAATGAAGATTATGACAGTATGTCAATTATTAATGGGATTAACAAATGTATAATATGGCTAAATTCCATTATGAATTATGATGATACTCTAAAAAATTTTGCTACTTCTTTAGAATCCATAAATTTTGAATTACAGGACTTATCAACAAGTATTATAAATTACCTGGAAGATTTAGTTATTGATGAAGAAAGGCTGCAATACTTGGAAGAACAAATTGATACTATAAACAAATTAAAAAAGAAATATGGTAATACTATCGAGGATATAATTAAATACAGGAATTCTATTGAGAATAAACTAAATATATTACTTAATAATGAAAAAGCAATAGAAGAGTCGGAAAAAAGAATTGCTCATTTGGAAAATAAACTAGAGAAGTTATGTAGCCAACTTACTGAAGAAAGAAAAAAGATAAGCAGTAGAATTGAACATTTAATTTCAAAGGAGTTAGAAGACTTAAATATGAGCAATGCAACTTTTAAAGTTAATTTTGAAAAAAATGATGTATTTACAGTAAAAGGATGGGATAAAATTGAATTTTTAATTTCTACTAATAAAGGAGAAGAATTAAAACCTCTTTCAAAAATTGTTTCAGGCGGAGAAATGTCACGTATTATGCTAGCTTTTAAAAATATATTGGCTACTTATGATAATATACCTTCCTTAATATTTGATGAAATAGATGCTGGAATTAGTGGGAGAACAGCACAAATAGTAGGTGAGAAGATAAAATCTATTTCTAAAAATCATCAAGTAATATGTGTAACCCATTTACCTCAGATAGCAGCTTTGGGAGACAATCATTTTTTAATTGAAAAAATGGATAAATCAGGAAAAACTCAGATACATGTAAAGAAGCTGAAATATGAAGAAAGAGTAGATGAAATTTCAAGGCTAATTGCTGGTGTAAATTTAACTGAGACTACTAAACAACATGCTAGAGAAATGCTTGAAATGTCAAAAAAATTGATTGTCTAATGGATATATGGAAACTGTAAATTACCATTATTTTGGTTAATAAAGGCTTTATTATATTTTCAAATATAAAGCCTTTTTATTTTGTTTTTTTTACCAATATGTAATTTACTTTACATAATAAATAATTATTTATAGAATAAATAGCCTTAAAAAAGGCTAAATTATTATTACGCAAAAACATTTGGAGGTGAATTAAACAGAGGCAAAATCAGAGGAGTGATCATACTTTGGATAAATTTAGGTCATATAGAAAAATACTAATAATATTAGCTGCAATATTTGCTTTTTTTTATGTAGTTCAGCTAGCAAAAGTTTTTCATTTCCCATCTGAAATTAAAATAGCTATAGGTGAAAACAAAAGCATAGATGTAGTTTTTCCTTTTTCATTAAGTGTATCCAATAATGAGGATTATATTGTACAATCAGCATACAATCAAACATCAAGCAATAGTTTTAGAAAAAACTATAAAATTGATGGTATAGATATAGGAGAAGCAGAATTTGAAGTAAAATTATTAGGTCTAATTCCTGTCAAAAAATTTGATGTTAATGTGGTTGATAGAATAGAATTGGTTCCTGGCGGCAATGCCATAGGAGTAAGATTAAATACTAAGGGAGTATTAGTAGTGGCTGTAACAGATGTACTAGGTGTAGACGGCAATAGATATAATCCGGCAAAGGATGCTGGAATAAAACCAGGAGATAGTATTATAGAGATAAATGGAGTTAAGGTGAAAGATGCTGAACATGTTGTAAAGCTTTTGAATGAATTAAAGGAAGACAAAGTAAAAATAATATTAGATAGAAACAATATTAACTATGAAGTTGAAGTAAAACCAGTAAAAAGTATGCAGGATAATTTCTATAGATTAGGAATATGGGTACGAGACAAAACAGCTGGGGTTGGAACATTAACTTTTTATGATAAAAAGACTAAAACTTTTGGCGCTTTAGGCCATGGAATTACAGATATGGATACTGGAAATTTGCTAAATGTTGATAATGGTAAAATTTTAAATGCTAAAATTGCAAGTGTTGAACAAGGAAAAAAAGGTAGTCCTGGAGAAATAAAAGGGGTATTTTATGAGACAGACAAGGAATTGGGTAAAATTTACAAAAATTCCTCTTATGGAATATTTGGAGTTATAAATGAAGAATTTATAAATTCTAATAAGCAAAAGCCTCTACCAATTGGATTTAAAGAAGAAGTAAAATTGGGTAAAGCTCATATATTATCAACCATAGATGATAATAAGGTAGAAAAATTTGAGATTGAAATAATAAAAAAACAAGCCCAAAACTATCCAGATTCAAAAAGTATGACCATAAAAATTACAGATGAAAGGCTTCTTAAAAAAACTGGTGGAATAGTTCAAGGAATGAGTGGAAGTCCTATAATACAGGATAATAAAATTATTGGAGCAGTAACCCATGTGTTTGTTAACGATCCAACTAAGGGATATGGAATATATATTGAATGGATGTTGGAACAGCTTAAATAATATTAAAAAGGTAAGGATATATATGTAATCCTTACCTTTTTTTAAAAAAATTTAGAAATTTTATAAAAATAAAAGGAAATCAGGAATCTTTGTCGAATAATATATTGGAGAATCATAAAAAAACAGGGGGTATTACCATTGAATAAAAAGACCATATTAATTGCAGATGATAATCGTGAATTTTGCGAGATATTAAGCAAATTTTTATCTACAGAGGAGGATTTTGAGGTTATAGGAATAGCCAAGGATGGCTTAGAGGCTTTAGACAAAATTAAAAAAGAGAATCCTGATATTTTAATATTAGATATAATTATGCCACATTTAGACGGATTAGGAGTTCTAGAATCCCTACATAAATTAAATTTAGATAAAATTCCTCATGTAATTATACTTTCTGCAGTAGGACAAGATAAAATAACTCAAAGGGCTATTGAATTAGGAGCAGATTACTATGTAGTAAAACCTTTCGATTTTAAAACCTTTATTAAAAGGTTAAAAGAAATTTCTGGGAAAGAGATAAAAAAATCTCCACCAGCATCTGACGAATATATACAAATACCTAAAAATTCAAATACAAAAGTGGATTCTAGCAAGAGCTTAGAAGCTAAAATTACTAATATAATTCATGAAATTGGGGTTCCAGCTCATATTAAGGGTTATTTATACTTAAGGGAAGCAATAGCTATGGTAGTTGAAAATATCGATTATTTAGGTGCAGTGACAAAAGAATTGTATCCAACAATAGCACAAAAGTATAATACAACTTCAAGTAGAGTTGAAAGGGCAATTAGGCATGCCATAGAAGTTGCTTGGACAAGGGGTAAAATAGACACTATAGATAAGATATTTGGTTATACTATCAATAATAATAAGGGTAAACCCACAAACAGTGAATTCATTGCAATGATTGCTGATAAAATAAGGTTGGAGATGGAAATGATGGAAGAAAATGCATAGAAATTGACCTCACAAAGTAATTTGTGAGGTCAATTTGTTTTATCCTTATCATGTATTTATGCTATAATAATTCCGAAGACCTTTATTAGAAAGTTAAATTATGGGGATAATATTACAAAGTAAAAACGGAGGACAAATATGCGTTTTAAAGGAATTGTTAAAAAAGATGCTAAAACAAAAAATCTAATAAAAAGATTAGAAGCTGGAGACATTGCAATGATTAATCACAAGGACTTAGATGAAGTAGCTGCTATGGGTCTAGCTGAAAAAAAAGTAAAATGTGTTATTAATGTAAATAAAACTATTAGTGGAAGATATCCAAATCAAGGACCTTCTGTTTTATTAGATGCAGGTATACCTATATTTGAAGGTGATCAGGAGCTTTTTAAAATAATTGATGAAGGGGATACCATTGAAATAGATAGTGGAAATATATTTAAAGAAGGGAAAAAAATAGGAAAGTGTGCATTGTTAGATGATAATAAAATTCAGGAAATGTTAAATGTAGGTTATGATAATTTAGAAAAAGAACTGGAATTATTTATAGAAAACACTCTTAATTATGCTAAGAAAGAAAAAGGTCTTGTAACCGGGAAAATTCCAATACCTAAGACAAAAACCAATTTAAAAAACAAACATGTATTGGTGGTGGTTAGAGGTACAGACTATAAGGCAGATTTGGAAGCTATTAGTTCTTATATAAATGAAGTAAAACCTGTATTAATAGGCGTTGATGGCGGAGGAGACGCACTGTTAGATTTTGGTTACACTCCAGATATTATAATAGGAGATATGGATAGTGTTTCAGATAAATGTCTTAGAAAAGCAAAAGAAATATTTGTTCATGCGTATCCAGATGGAAGAGCCCCTGGGTTAAAAAGGGTTGAGGAGTTAGGTTTACAGGCACAAATTTTTCCATCTCCAGGGACCAGTGAGGATATAGCATTTTTATTAGCATATGATAATGGTGCTGACTTAATTGTTGCTGTAGGTACCCATTCAAATATGATTGATTTTTTGGAAAAGGGTAGAAAAGGAATGGCTAGTACTTTCTTAGTAAGATTAAAGGTAGGACCCATATTAGTAGACGCAAAAGGTGTAAACAAGCTTTACAATAGTAGCTTTAAATTAAAATATGCATTAGGTATAGTTATTGCATCCTTGATACCTATATTAATAATTACATTAAAACATCCCCTATTAAAAGATCTTCTGTTTTTACTAAAAATTAGAATAAGGTTATTGTTAGGATTATAAAGGAGGAATAATTTTGGCACCGAATCTTAAATTTTTTGTTTTATTAGTTATTTCAATTTTTGCAGCTTTAGGGGTAGGGATATATTTTGGATTTACTCTTGATGCTCAAAATTTAATAGTGGATCAAAGAGAAGATATAATTAGAGAAATAGAAGAGAGATTTGACTACTTATCAAATGAAAACCAAGAATTAAAGGCTACAATTGAATCTATTTTAGATGCGAATAAAAATTATGAATACTTCATAGATTCAATCTATGAAGAAACTATAAAGAATAAGCTTTCAGGGCTAAACGTGGTAATTATTGAAACTAATAATGATTATATGTATTCTGGTGTTGGAAGTGTTTTGAATGTTGCAGGAGCCAATTTAACTAGTTTAATTACTATAAATGATAAATTTTTGGATGAACAGATGCTAATTAATTTATATAATAGATTAGGATTAGAAATACCTGAAGGAGATATAGTAGAATATACAGTAGGGCTGGTTACTGAATCTGTAATTGAAGGCAAGCCAAATATACTGGTATCTGAATTAAATAATGAAGAGTTTGTAAAAATTGTAGGATTAATTAATACACCAGTAGACTATATTATTATTGCTGGTGGTAGTTTAGAAGCTGAAAATGAAAGAATTAATAAGTTAGATAGATCAATTGTTAGTATATCCAGGAAAAAAGATATAGGCATAATTGGCATTGAAAAACTAGATGTTATATATTCTTACATAGGGAATTATAAAAAGTTTAATATTCCTACTGTTGATAACATAGATACTACAATGGGAAAGGTATCTTTAATTTTGGCTATGGAAGGAAGGCCTGGCCATTATGGTCTAAAAGAAACAGCGGAGGAGCTAGTTCCGAATCTAGAATTGCCTTTTGTGCAGCATAATGAGGTGAGACAGGGAAATGACTAGTAAAAAGGTTACAATAGTTGTTCCAGCTTACAACGAGGAAAAAAATATAGAGGAAACAATAAAGGGGTTAAAAAATATAGATATAATAGATGAAATAGTTGTAGTAAATGATGGTTCTACTGATAATACAGAATTAATTTTAAATAGCTTGGATGTAAAAGTAATTTCTTTTAGCAGTAATCAGGGCAAGGGGTATGCTATGAAAAAGGCTATAGAAGAAATAGACTGTGATATAATAGGCTTTGTAGATGCTGATGTTGGAAGTACAAGTTCTGAAGTAGAGAAGCTAATTATTCCAGTCTTACATGGCAAGGCAGATTTTACAATTGCAAAGTTTCCCAGCCCATCAAAAAATGTCAACATAAAAGGAGGTTTTGGATTAGTAAAAAAACTAGCTAAAAAAGGGGTTTATTATTATACAGGGAGATTGATGGATACAGCTCTCTCAGGCCAAAGGGTTTATAAAAAGGAAATATTAGATAAAATAAGATACATACCAAACAATTATGGTGTAGAAGTAGCAATGACTATTCAGGCAATTAACAATGGTTATACATTTAAAGAAATCCCAGTAAAAATGACCCATAGATATACTGATAGATCTATAAAAGGATTTAAGCATAGAGGAAAACAATTTATTGATATTATGAAAACCTTAATCACATTGTATTTTAGAAGGTGAAGTTATGAATATATTAATATTTATTATTTCACTAATACTATCTTTGATTTTCTGTCCTATTATATTAAAAATGTTAATTAATAGTAAGGCGTTGAGACCTAACTATAGAGGGGAAAAGATTCCCTTTTGTATGGGTGTAGCATTTATATTTGTTCAAACAATTTCCCTCTTGATTACTTATATGTTTTTTCAGGCAGACATTGAAATATTATATTATTTAATTTCGATAATATTAATTGGTTTAGTTGGCTTATTAGATGATTTAATTGGTGTAGAAGACATCAAAGGATTGAAGGGGCATCTTATTTCTTTTTTAAAAGGAAATCCCACTACTGGTAGCCTTAAAGCTGGGATTGGGGTCCTAATATCCTTATTGATTTCTTGTTTAATTTCAAACAACATTTTAGATATTATAGTTAATACCCTTTTAATTGCTTTATTTACTAATTATAATAATATATTTGATTTAAGACCTGGTCGCAGTATAAAAGCATTTATATTTGCTTCCATTGCATTATTACTAACTAGAGAAATTAATAAATATGATTATCTTATATACTCTTTTTATAGTTTATTGTTAATTTATTTTCCCATTGATCTAAAGGCAAAGGCTATGATGGGTGATGCAGGTTCAAATGTTTTAGGCATTACTTTAGGTATATATTGTACTTTATCCTGTGGCTTGATTACAAAATCCATATATTTACTTATGTTGATAATAGTTCATATTATTGCTGAAAAATATTCTTTTACAAAGATAATTGATAGCAATAGAATTTTAAAATTTATTGACAACCTAGGAAGGTAGAGGTGATAGTTCTGTTAAGTTATAGAAAAGCAAAGGTTTTTGAAATTAATTGTATTGAGGATTCTATTACATGGCTTAAAGTAAATATAGACGGTGAAATTTATAATGCTATAAACTATAACTATATTACAGGACCAGTAAATATTGGAGATACGGTAATTGTAAATACTACTGCAGTTGAACTTTCTTTAGGTACAGGTGGATACCATTTTGTAATATTTAACTATAAGAATGAAACTAAGACTATTGAAGGTAAAGGTCATATTATGAAGTTAAGGTATACTCCAATTCAAATCAAGTGTTTCTCGGTGGAAGAAGAAGACAGCAAATATCATGATATTTTCAATAGTTTTGTTTCTTTGGATAATCATATTTGTATTGTAGGTACATTACATAGTATGTTAGCGCCTATAGCTTCAACTATAAAATGGATGAATAAAGATATAAAAATTAACTATATTATGACAGATGGCGGTTCATTGCCAATATATTTTAGCAATACTGTAAAAAGTCTTAAAGAAAAAGGAATAATAAATAAGACTATAACCATTGGCCATGCTTTTGGAGGGGACCTAGAATGTGTTAATATATACACTGGTTTAATTGCTGCAAAGGAAATATTAAAAGGAGATGTTACGATTATTACAATGGGTCCAGGAATAGTAGGAACTGGAACTAAATACGGATTTAGCGGTATTGAACAAGGTTATATAATAGATGCTGTTAATACTTTAGGGGGGGTACCAGTTATTGTTCCCAGAATAAGTTTTAAAGATGCAAGAAAAAGGCACAGAGGTCTTAGCCATCATACTTTAACAGTTTTATCAGAAATATGTAACACAACAGGAATATTGGTTTTACCTGAGATGAATGAAGAAAATCAAAATATAATAAAAGATCAAATAAATAGATTTAAAATAGATAAAAAATACAAAATTGCATATGAAATGGGAGAAAATGTATCTAATGCCATGGCTTATTATAACTTAAAAACTACAACTATGGGAAGAGCTTTTGAAGATGACAGAGAGTATTTTCTAACATTAGGAGCTGTAGGTATGTATGTTTATAAAGAGTTAATGAGGGAGGAAAAATAAATGAGCTTTGAAGAAAAAACCATGAAGTCAGAAAGGATTTATGAAGGGAAAATTGTAAATTTGAGGGTTGATACAGTAGAATTGCCTGGTAAGAAATATTCTAAAAGAGAAATAGTAGAACATCCTGGTGCTGTAGGAATAGTGCCTATAACAGAAGATGGTAAAATTATATTGGTTAAACAATTTAGAAAGGCTGTAGAAAAACCTTTACTTGAAATTCCTGCTGGTAAGATTGAAATAAATGAAGAGCCTAAAGAAACAGCATTAAGGGAATTATTTGAAGAAACTGGTTTTTATTCTAATAATATGGAATACGTTATAGAATTTTATACTTCCCCAGGCTTCTCTAATGAAAAGATATATCTATTTTTGGCAACAGAGCTTGAAAAGAGAGAAGCTGAACCCAGTGATGATGAATTCATTGAAACTGAAATGTTTGATATAAAGGATTTGGTTGAAATGGTTAATAAAGGGGAAATTAACGATAGTAAAACTATAATTGGTATTTTACTAGCAGAAAAATATATTAAAGAAATAAAATAGATTAAGTTTGCTAGTGCAGTGATAATATCTCCCTTAAAAGCATATTATTTCTATAAGCTTGTATAATTGGAGGGAGGTCTTATCATTGCCCCACAAAATTAAAAGATGGTTAATTAGACACTATCAGGATAATTTTTTAATGTATTTCATAGTTTCAGTTTTATTTGTTGTAGGAATTATTGCAGGTGCAGTAGCTACAAAAGTCTTAGGATCAGAAAAGAATGATGAAGCTATGTTTTTTTTGAATTCTTTTTTTAGAGCTATTGATAACAATAGCTTAAATAATATGTCAATACTAAAACAATCTTTAATAGATAATTATAAGGCTGTAATAGCTTTATGGTTTTCAGGTATAATATATTTAGGTTTTATAATTTCGCCTATTATAATGCTTTTTAGAGGTTTTGCATTAGGATTTTCAGTAGGTTTTTTTGTTTATGAATATGGGTTAAAAGGGTTTTTATTTTCAATATTTGGTATTTTCCCGCAAAATTTGCTTATGATTCCAAGTATTATATCTATTGCTTCTATATCAATGGCTTATTCTGTAAATAAAACTAAGAAAAGAAACATAAGAATGAACAGCAATGCTAAGTTTTCCTATTTGACCCATTATTCATTGCAAATTTTTGGATTCTCTTTGGTGTTATTTATAGGATGTTTAATAGAAGCTTATTTAGCACCTATATTTTTACGCTTTTTAATTAGTTATTTAGGTTAGTTATAGGCATTTACTTAAAGATATGAATTAGTATGTAAGATTATAATAAATTAGGATAAAGGAGTAGTATTATGTTTCAATCTGTTTTGGATAACTATATTGATTATATAAAAAATGAAAAAGAACTATCTAAAAATACTCAAGATGCTTATTTAAGTGATTTAACTAAATTTATTGATTACCTAGAAGATAACTCCATTAAAGATATAAAAGATGTTAATAAAACCACTATTATTACATACTTAATGTTTTTAAAAAAACATGGAAAAGCACCAACTACTATTGCTAGAAATCTAGCATCAGTAAGGTGTTTTTATCAGTATCTTTTAAATAATAGTTTAATTGAAGAAGATCCCACTATTAATCTTCAATCTCCTAAATATGAAAGAAAATTGCCTGAAATATTAACCGTAAAAGAAGTAGAAAATCTATTGTCACAACCTGATGTAAATAGTTTCAAGGGTGCTAGAGATAAAGCCATGTTAGAATTAATATATGCTACGGGAATTAAAGTTTCTGAGTTGATTGCTCTAAATGTGGACAACCTGAATTTAGGCATGGGTTATTTATACATTGATAGATCAAATAAAAAAGGAAGAATAGTACCTGTTGGCAGTATTGCATTAAAATATTTGAATCATTATTTGATAAATTATAGAAATAAATATATTGATAATAGGGATGAGGATGCATTATTTGTAAATTATAATGGTAATAGGCTAACAAGGCAAGGATTTTGGAAAATTATTAAGCAATATAGTAAAGAAGCAAATATTAAAAAAAGCATAACACCCCAAACTTTAAGGCATTCTTTTGCTGTACATCTTCTGCAAAATGGAGCTGACATGGAATCTGTACAGAAAATGTTAGGTCATTCAGATATATCCACAACACAAATTTATAATTTTCTAAAAAAAGATAATAATTTACAACATGTATATAAAAATTCACATCCTAGGGCTTAAACCTTGATTGTAAATTTTAAGGGGGGATAAAGTTGAGAATGTATGATATTATTAAGAAAAAAAGGGATGGCCAGGAACTTTCAACTGAAGAAATATACTATGTTGTTGAAAACTATACTAAAGGCAATATACCAGATTATCAAATGGCAGCACTTTTAATGGCTATTTACTTCAATAAAATGAATGAAAGAGAAACATTGGATCTGACTAAGGCCATGATAAATTCAGGTGAAAAAGTAGATATTTCTTACATAGATGGCATTAAAGTAGACAAGCATTCAACTGGAGGCGTAGGGGATACTATTACCCTTATATTAGGTCCCATGATTGCAGCAACAGGTGTACCTTTTGTAAAAATGTCCGGACGTGGGTTAGGCCATACTGGTGGAACCTTAGATAAGTTAGAATCAATAGAAAATTTTAAAGTGAACTTGTCAAGAGAAGAATTTATTAGAATTGTAAATCAAACAAATATTGTTATATGTAGTCAAACTTCCAATATAGCACCTGCTGACAAAAAAATGTATTCATTAAGGGATGTAACTGCTACTGTAGATAATATATCTTTAATAGCAAGCAGTATAATGAGTAAAAAATTAGCAATAGGTTCTGATGCCATCTTGTTAGATGTTAAAGTTGGCAAAGGAGCTTTTATGAAAGATTTGGATTCTGCAGTCGAGTTATCCAATGAAATGGTTCGAATAGGTAGCAATTATGGGAGAGAAACTGTTGCAGTACTGACTAATATGGATGAACCCTTAGGTAATGCTATAGGAAACTCTTTGGAAGTTAAGGAAGCTATAGATGTTCTTAAAGGTAATGGACCTAAGGATTTATATGATTTAAGTATAGAGTTAGGCAGCATTCTGTTACTTATGGCCAAGAAGGTAAAAAATAGAAATGAGGGTAAGGAAGTTTTAGAGGAGGTAATCCGTACAAATAAAGCTTACGAAAAATTAATACAGTTGGTTAGATATCAGGGAGGAAATGTGGAGCAAATCAAAAATCCAGATTTGTTACCTAAAGCTAAATATATAATAGAAGTTAAAAGTTCAAAGGAAGGATATATAAAATCAATTGATGCAGAAAAAATTGGGCTTTGTGCTTTAAAATTAGGTGCAGGTAGAGAAACTATGGATTATAAAATAGACCTTTCCGCAGGTATTGTACTTAATAAAAAAATAAATGATAAAATTAATAAAGATGAGATACTTGCTTATATACATACAAATAATTTAAGTAAGGTAACAGAAGTTGAAGAGATGATTAAGGACATAATTGAAATTAGCGATATAAAAGGGGAAGACAAAAAATTAATATATGGTATAGTAACAAAAGAAGGTGTTACACTATATTAATTTAAAACACTCTACATACAGTTGTAGGGTGTTTTTGTTTATCTAAATTTTATTAAATCCTTTGAATAACAAAGTAAGTAATGGAAAACATAAAAGTAAATAAATTG
>ERZ773359.1377-NODE-1377-length-33867-cov-97.133592_pt1 | contig 33867 bp, 26 predicted proteins | sample MGYA00374955_ERZ773359 | MGnify/ENA primary metagenome ERZ773359 (study PRJEB29098, sample SAMN04486028) | biogas fermenter metagenome | study: EMG produced TPA metagenomics assembly of the Biogas fermentation microbial communities from Germany - Plant 4 DNA1...
AATACAATAAATCACTTCGGAAGGAAAAGTACCCGAGTTATCTTGACAGATACATAATTACTGGAAAACTTGCTTCAGGGCTTTTCCTATGATAACATAGAATTACAATAAAAGATATATGAGGTGCCCAATGAGGAGAGTGTTTTTTAACTAAAGAATTTAATAGTTCCCAGGGTGGTAGGGGGCAGATAGAAGGCAGCCGCCGGCCTAGGGAGCACTATGCCCTTTTTCGGGATGATAGTTAAAAAACACTTCCGTGGAAAACCTGTAAATATGAGTCGGGGCTTAGCAGCCCTTAACTTTGTTACCTTGCTGCAGTATGACACCGGGGTGTTTGCTGCAGTTTTTTATTTTGGCTATCATCCCCACAAGGGAAGATGGGGAGATGATATGGTGAATTTACATTTTACCGGTCTGAGTAAAAGCTATGGAGCCAGGACGGTCCTGGATAATATCAGCGGGTCTATCAACCCTGCCGACAAAATCGGTTTGGTGGGGAAAAATGGGGTGGGGAAAACAACCCTGGCCAGGATATTGGCCGGCCGGGAGGCTAGGGATGAAGGGCAAATCGAGGCCTCCCCTCCCAGGGCCAAAATTCTCTACCTGGAGCAGTACCCGGTATTTGGTAAGGAGGATACAGTATACCAGGTGGTCCTGGAGGCGGCCAGGGGGAACCCCAGGTTGCAGGATGCCGACAAAGAGGTGCAAAAAACCCTTAACCGGCTGGGCATCGGTGCCGCAAGGTGGGGCCAGAGGGCCAACAGCTTGAGTGGTGGGGAAAAGACCAAGCTTTCCCTCTGCCGGATCCTGGTCAGTGATTTTGATCTCTTGCTTTTGGATGAACCTACCAATCACCTGGATCTGGATAATTGTGAGTGGCTGGAAGACTTTCTGGCAAAACTGACCCAGCCCCTGGTGGTAATCTCCCATGATCGTTATTTTCTCGATCGGGTGGTGAACAAGATCTGGGAATTGACTTCCCAGGGCCTACAGGTCTATGAAGGCAACTACTCGGTCTACAGGAGACAAAGGGAAATAGAGGAGCGGACCCTGGAACGGGAGTACGAGAAGCAGCAGCAGAAAATTCGGCACTTAAAACAGGTGATCAACGAGCGGAGGAACTGGTATCAGAAGGCCCATACTGCCGCCGGTACCAACGATTTTTATCGGAGTAAGGCCAAAAAACATGCCAGTGTCCTCAAAGCCAAGGAAAGGGAATTGGAGCGGCTCGAGAAGGAAAAGGTGGCCAAACCGACCAAATTGCCGGCACCTGCCTTTGCTGTCCTCAACAAAAATGTAAGGGGGAAGAGCTTTCCCCGGGTTCTCCTCCGGGGGGAGAAGGTGGGGAAGGCCTTTGGCGAGAAGGTGCTATTCCAAGATGTTTCCTTTACCATCAGGCGGGGGGATAAAATTGCCCTCATAGGGCCCAACGGGGCGGGCAAGACCACCCTCCTCAAAATAATCGCCGGCTGCCTTGCCGATTATGAGGGGAAGGTAAGGGTCAATCCGTCTGTTAAAATAGGCTATTTCGCCCAGGAGCTTGATAACCTCAACCCTGCTGCCAGCGTCCTCGATGAAGTCTTGACCGGGGAAGCTGTCGTTGAAGAGGCCCGCCTTCTCCTGGCCTGCCTCCTCTTCCGGAGGGATGCCGTGTACAAAAGAATAGGGGACTTGAGTATGGGGGAGAAGGGCCGGGTTGCCTTTGCCAAGCTTATCCTGTCCGGGGCCAATTTCCTCGTCCTCGATGAGCCGACCAACTATATGGATATCGAATCCAGGGAGGCCATTGAAGAGGCCCTGGCCGATTTTGGCGGCAGCTTTATTTTCGTGACCCATGACCGGTATTTCATGGGCCTGGCCAACCGGATTTTTGCCCTGGAAGCCGGGAAGCTCCGGTGTTACCACGGGAACTATGAATACTATCTGGCGAAGAAAAGGGAAGAAACGGGGAGGGACAGGGCCGCCGGCCAGGAAGAAGATGTAGCCGCCAACATCATCCGCCTCGAATGCGAACTGGCCTATCTCGGCGGCAAATTGGATGAGAGCAAAGATGAGGAAGAAAAGGAAAGACTGGAGGCACGATTTTTACAGGTGGCCAGGGAGTTAAATCACTATAAAAAGCTGCGCTAACAGGTGACAATTGACAATTATTACAATTGACTGGTAAGCGGTAGGGGCGACCTGTGGTCGCCCGTAAGTTGCAAGATTAATTGATTATGGTCAGAAAGTAAATAATCCCCCTCTGTTAAGAGAGGGGGATAAGATACATATTTAAATGTAATTTTCATTGGCCTGCAGGGGATTGGTTTCCAGGATGGCCTCTACCTCTTCGTATCCCTCGGGGAAGGCGAAGTTGTACCGGGCGGGGAGGGCAAAGACGTATTTGCCGTTCCGGTCAAGCTCCCGGGGCCCGATGGGGGCGGCGCCGATATGGAATTTTCCCTCCTCCATGGCTTCCCACTGGGCGTGGGTGAAGACCAGGATCGGGATATCCTGGCGCGGCTTTTCCGCCTTCCACTGGGGGTGTCTGATAATAATTGTGGGACCCTGGGCAGCAGCTGCCCCGGGGGCTTCGGGGTCAAAACCTTCCCACTCCTCCGCTACGATGGTATAACCTGCCCAGCCCTCCGGCAGGGCAAAGGAAAAACCATATTGGTCATTATTATAGACAATGGCATTGGTTTCAGCGTATTCACCCAGGGTAACGGCGGTAATGAGCCAGCTGTCTTCCTCCTTTTCCACCACCAGGGTAATGGGCCGCCGGGCGGCAATTCCCCCCTTTGCCAGCTCGACGCTGGTCACTTCAATAATTTCGCCCTTCACCCGATAGCTCTCTGGGGCTGTTTGTTCAAGGGCGAGGATTTCAATCCGCTCCGGCCACGGGCTGGAGAGCTGCCGTCCCGGGGCCCTGGCGGGTTCCCTGCTCCATTCTGCCAGCAGCCGGGGTGCAACCAGGCCGCCATAGTTTTCTTCCAGGATCTGGACCAGGATCTCTTCCGGCGCCAGCAGGGAGACCCTTTGGAGCCTGGACCCGAAGGTCTCAACTAGAGCGGCAACCTCTGCCCCAGTGTCCTCTTCCCCTGCTTTCCCTTCTGTTTTAACGGTATTGATGTAGACTGTGTTCCTTTCCCCGTCCCAGATGACCTCGGCACCTAATTTTTCGGCAATAGCCCGGACGGGGGCCAGGACCCTCCCCTGTTTTAGGACCGGGGCCACGTCGGTTTCCAGTTCGGTGCCGTTCACCACGATCTTTACTGGCGCCAGGGCCTGGGCGGCTGCTATGACGCTTAGGGTCAGCAGCAGCACGAAGGTGAACACAAGGAGTTTTTTATTCATACTCATCCACCCTTTCCTTTTGTCTTTAGTTATTGAGACGGTATAACGGGGGAAAAGTTCCGCTATCAAGGGTTTTGTGCTCCCTGGTGGTATTGTATAATTAACCACGGCCAAATTTTTTGCCAAAATAAAGGAACTTTTCCCTTGGTTCAGGCTGTCTTTAGAGTACCGGACCGGTCCGAGGGGAGTTGGTACAACTTGCAAGAGCAGGATTTCATTGAACTACTCCAAAAGGAGGAGGGGAAATTACTGCGGATAGCCTGGGCCATGCTGGGTCAGGAAAGCGATGCCTGGGATGTCCTGCAGGAGGCAGTGGAACAGGCCTGGCGGCATCGCCGCCAGCTGCAGGGCGGGCCCGCCGCTTTTCCTGCCTGGATCCGGCGGATTGTGGTTAACCGGGCCATTGATCACATGCGCAGCCGGAAGCGCCTGATCCTGCTGGAACCCGCTGCCATGCCGGAAGGGGACGCGGCTCCGCCGTCACCGGAGGTTGATGTGGAAGCCCGTGCCCTGTGGGAAGAACTGAAGGTACTGGAGCCGGACCAGAGGCAGGTCATAGTGCTGCGCTACCTGGCAGACCTTTCTCTACAAGAAATCGCAGACCAAGTGGGCATTCCCTTGGGAACGGTTAAGTCCCGGCTGTACCGGGCCTTGGCCCACCTGCGAAAAACTTGGGATGAGAGGAGGGTTGCACCGTGATGGAGGAGGACTTTGATCGGGAGCTGGATGACAAAATGAGGGAGCTCCTGCATACCTGGGCGGAGCAGGGACAGTTATCCGCCGACCGCTCCCGGAAGCTCCGGGAAATTGTACGCCGCCAGGCCCGGCGGGAACGGCTGTATCTTTGGTTCCGCAACGGGCTGGGCAGCCTTGCGGCGGCGGCTCTGATTATGGCGGTGTCGATAATGGTATTTCCCAGTGTAAGGATTTGGGCGGCAGAGCATCTCCCTGTGGTGGGCAAGTATATTGCCGCCTGGTCGGAGATCGAAAAGGGCTGGGAATGGGCCGAGGAACACAATATGTTCCAGGAGGTGCTGGCCAGCGCCACCGACCAGGGCTATACCCTCCGGGTCCACCGGGTGCTGGCCGATGCTACCCAGACCACCGTCATCTATACCGTGGAGGGGGAGAAGCGGGGACCGGTCAAGTTTGGCCCCAGGGCCATTCTCTTCAACGGCCAGCCCTTTGTCCACGGGATGGGGGGCCGGGGCGAGCTCATCGACGGGGTGCAGGTGGAGAGCATCGAGTTCGATCCATTGCCGGCACCGGAGGGAGAGCTGCAGCTGTTGGTGGAAGAGATTGGGGACGTCCGGGGCCGCTGGCATGTCTCCTTCCCCGTTACCAGGGCCCCCTTAAGTGAGCTCACCCGCACCGTGGCCATAGCCGAGGCCATCGACCTTACCGGCGGTATCCTGACCGTGGAAGATATGCTCATCGCCCCTACCCAAACAGTATTGCGGTTGCATTACCGGGGGGAGGGGCCGGCCCCCGATTTGATCGGCAGCGGGGAAGTGGCCTTTTTCCTGGACGGGGAACAACTGGAGCCCCGGGGCGGGAGCGGCTCCGGCTCCCTCCTGGAGGATGGCTCCTGGGAGCAGAGTTATGAGCTGGAGTTCCAGCGGTCCGACTCCTTTACTCCCGGCACCCCCGTTACCATTCGGCTGGCAGGTTCCCTTTACCGGGAAGGGGAAACCCGGCTGCCCCTGGCGGCAGGTGTCGGCTATACCCCCGGCGGGCAGGAAGTGAGGATCACAGACCTTCACTTAGGGGAGGGAGAGGGCCGGGCTACCATAACTTATACTGCCCATAAGGATAATACCTGGCTCTTCGAGGCCCACCGCTGGGAGGTAATCGACGATGTGGGGGAAACCCATCCGGTAGAACCCGGGGGCATGACCGGCCAGGCTGTGGCAAGGGCAGTGCCAGGGGCGTCCGGTGAGGAAGGGGAAGGGGAGCTCTGGGAAACCCGGCTGGAGCTGGCCTGGGTGCTGCCCCCCGGACGCCGGGCGGTAACCCTGATAAACCGGGGCTACTGGGCAGCAGAGGAATTGGGTGTGGTCACCTTCCAAATACCAAAGGAATAGGGGTGATGGCGGCAGGCCAGGGCCTGCCGCTATTTTTGGAGGGCATTTTTGCCGGTTTGGAGAGAAAATAGCCCCTCCCGGCAGGGGTGGAGGCCGGCCGGGAAGAAGCATAGGATATTATTAACTTAGCCAGGAATTGAGGTGTTCTAAATGACATTTTCCCGGGCCCTGGAAGCATTGCGGCGGAATTTCGGGCTTGTGCTGGTACCGGTCCTGCTGGATCTCTTCTCCCTCTTCATGGTGTTCTTCCTTTTGGGTGAGGGGGTAGGGAGGATACCCCCGGACCAGTTCCGGGTAAAATTTGCCCTGCCTACAGTCCCCCCTTCCATAGCCAATGTGACCGAGATTGACTTCTGGCGCCTCGATCTGGGTGTGGGTGGTTGGGAAGTACTGGACCGGCTCGGAGGCGCCGGGCTCCAGGTCTTTTTCCTGCTGGTTATTTCCTTCCTGGTGGGCAGCTTTGCCACAGGCGGCTTCCTGGGCCTTCTCAAAGAGGGCCTGGCGGGGAGGAAGGCGACGGTGCAGGGCTTTTTGACCCACGGCCGCTACTTCTGGAAACGTTTTATCCTCCTGCAGCTCTTGCTGGCCCTGGTCTTTGTCGTCTCCCTTATTTTCCTGCTGCCCCTCATCATCTTCACTAGAGCCCTGGGGGCCCTCCTCATCGCCCTGGCCTTCCTGGCCGTGGCGGCCCTGCTGATCTTTGTGGAATATGCCCTGGTTGACGAAGACCTGGAGATCCTGCCTGCCCTCGACCGCTCTGTGCACACCGTTGCTGGCAATTTTCGGCCGGTCCTGCTGCACATTTTAGGGGTGGCGGCCATCAACTTCCTGGCCAGCTTTCTGGTCAACGCCATGGGGCAGTTTTCCCTCCTGCCGGCCATCCTTGTCTACGCTCCGGTGGGGACCTACGGGGTTTTAGTTCTCTACTGCCTCTACCGGGATTTGCATGGCGAGGATGAAGAGCCGCTGGAAATAACGGTTGTCGATTATCAGCAGTAGAAAGTTGGCTGCCGGAAGTAACCCTTCACAGCATGCTGAAGTAATACTGGTGGCCAGGAAAAGGCCGGTCCATCACTAGGAAAACCGGCCTTTTCGTCGAATATGGAGGCAAGAACAAGAACAGGGGGAAGAAAGGCGTGAAGAAGCAGTTTGTGGCAGAAATAGTAGAAGGGGATCGGGTCGACGATATTTTTTTGGTCATCGAAAGGGGCCTCCACCGGTTTCAGAACCCCAAACCCGATGGGGAGGAGGAGTATTTGCGGCTGGTCCTGGGGGACAAATCGGGGATCATAAATGCCGTCATGTGGCAGGGGGCCAGGGAGGCCTACCAAAGCTGCGCGGCCAGTCCCCTGGTACGGGTTACAGGACAGGTGGGCACCTACCGGGAGCAGCTCCAGCTGACGGTGGAAAGCCTGATCCCGGTGGCCAAGGGACAGGTCAACCTGGCCGATTTCCAGCGGGCCTCCGGGAAGGACCGCCGGCAGATGGTGGGGGAACTCCTGCAGCTGGTCCAGGGCCTGGAAAACTCCCACCTGCAGGACCTCCTCCGCACTTTTTTTGAGGACCGCAGCTTCCTCATTGCCTTTGCCGATGCCCCGGCGGCCAAGTCCATCCATCACGCCTATGTGGGGGGCCTGCTGGAACATACCCTGGAGACGGCCTCCATCTGCCTGCACCTGGTCAGGCTCTATCCCCGCTATCTGGACCGGGACCTGCTGGTGGCCGGGGCCCTCCTCCACGATATCGGCAAGGTCAGGGAATACGACGCCCATGCCCTCAATTTTGAAATTACCGATGCCGGCAAACTCTTCGGCCATATCCTTTTGGGCTTCCAGATGGTCGAAGAGGCCCTGGCCAGCCTGGAAGGTTTCCCGCAGGACTTAGCTGCGGAATTGTTACACATGATCCTTTCCCATCACGGATACAGGGAATGGGGTTCCCCCGAGCCCCCTAAAACCATGAATGCCTTCGCCCTCCACCATGCCGATTACCTGGGGGCCCAGATGAACCACTTCCAGGAGGTGCTGGACAGGCACCGGGACGGGGAAGGAAAATGGACCTCCTTCGACAGCAAGCTGGAGCGGAGTCTCTACCTGGGCTTTTTGCCCCAGGATTTGGGGGAAGAATAAAGGGCAAAGGAAAAGTTAAAGAGGAGGGATGGAGGGATGAGCAAGCTCTTTTCTCCCCTGGCGGTCAAGGGCCTTGAGCTGCAAAACCGGATTGTCATGCCGCCCATGGCCTCCAACCTGGCCACCGAAGAGGGGGAAGTCACGGAAAGACACTTTGACTACTACCTGAGCCGGGCCGGAGTAGGCCTCACCATTGTGGAACACACCTTTGTCGAGCCCGGGGGCCAGCACAGGCCCAAACAGCTGGCTGTTTATGCTGACAAGTTCATTCCCGGTCTAAAGAAACTGGCGGCAAAGATCCGGGAGGCCGGCCCTGAGGTGGCTCTCCAGCTGGCCCACGCCGGCTCCAGGTCTGCCAGCTGTCCCGAACCGGTGGGGCCCTCGGCGGTGCCCCATCCCGTCAGCGGCCGCGTACCCCGGGAGCTGACAAAGGCTCACCTGGCAGAATTGCTGGCTGCATACCGGGCAGCGGCCCGGCGGGCAGTGGCAGCCGGTTTTTCTGCCGTGGAGATCCACGGGGCCCACGGTTTTCTCCTCAATCAGTTCCTCTCCCCCCTGACCAACAAGCGCGAGGATGAATACGGGGGTTCCCTGGAAAACCGGCTCCGCTTCCCCCTGGCAGTGGTCACCGCCGTCAGGGAGGAGGTTGGTCCCAGCTATCCCATCCTGTACCGCCTCGGCGCCGACGACAATATGGCAGGGGGCTTTACCCTGGATGAGGCGCGGCAGGTTGCCCCCAAACTGGTGGAGGCCGGGGTCGACATCCTGGACATTTCTGGCGGGATGGGCGGCAGCCGGCCTGCCGGTGCCCCGCCAGCCTACTTCGCTCCCTTGGCGGAGGGTATCAAGGAAATGGTTTCGGTGCCGGTAATCCTGACCGGCGGCATCACCAGCCCCCGCCTGGCCGAAGAACTCCTGCAGCGGGGGAAGGCCGACCTCATTGGCATTGGCCGGGCACTGCTGGCGGAGCCCGACTGGCCCCGGCGGGCCCGCCGGGAACTGGAGGTGTGAGTTCTGCTGCCACCCTTCAATAATAGGGAATACTTTTGTTTATACTAATTAGAGACTGGAGCTGTCCCAGGTCTATATGCCAAGGTGGTGGCGAATCCATGTTCCCGGTGAAGAGGTATTACGGCAGCCCCGAGATCTACGAAAGAAAGCTCGCCGAGGTCATGAAGCGCTTTCAGGTTGATAGCTACAATTTCAACTGGGACCGGTGGGGGTGTTGGGTGGAGTTTCGCTTCCAGGGGGAGCTGTATCGCTTTGAACACAAAAGGCCAGAGCCCAGGGGATAGAGCTCCGTTCCGGAGCGGAGGCCTTTGCCCAGGTTGACCTGACCCTGGAGGATCTGGCCCGGATGGTGGAACGGGGGGTCTATGATCTTGCCACCTGGGTCGCGGGGATGAAGTATCTGCCCGAGGTAGTGGAAACACCCCCCTTTTTCCGGGAGCTGGGTTTTGCCCAAATCCCGGCTGGGCCCCAGGAAGTCAGGGACAGGTACAGAAATCTGGCTAAAAAAATAATGTCCCCCGAGGGAGGGGACCAGGAAGAACTGGAGAAAGTCAAACAGGCGGCGGAACAGGCCTTGAAATACTTCGAAAAAATGGGACGGTGATGATCCCAGGTTATGGCATATTCGCCTCTTCCGGATCTTCCCCCGCCTTGCCAACGGCTTCAATAAATACCCGCCCTAAATTGGGATCAAACTGCCCACCGGCATTCTTTTCAATTTCCGCCACTGCCTCCCAATGGGACATGGGCGGGCGGTGGGGCCGGTGGTCATGGCATCGTAGGCCATAACTATGGAGAAGATGCGGCATTCCAGGGGAATTTCCTCCCCCTTTATTTTTAAGGGGTAACCCTGGCCGTTCCACCATTCATGGTGTTTCAGTATTAATTCCGCTATTGAGGACAAGCCGGGTATGGACTTGGCAATCCGGTAGCCTATTTCACAATGGCGCTCTATTTCCTTCCTTTCCTTTTCTGTCAATCCTTCCCTTTTGTTGAGGATGTATTCAGGCAGGCTAATCATGCCGATATCGTGGAATTTGGCCAGCAGGAGCAGCCTATCCAATTCCTTTTCCGCTAAGCCAATCTTTGCGGCCATAAGGGTAGTATAGTGCTGTATGCGTTCTACCTGCTCGCTGTCGATGTAGCCCCTTTCTTCCACCTTCTTCATCAGGTTTTCCATAAAAATGCTGCGGGTGCTCAGGTTATGGTGCAGTTTTTGCCGGTACATGGCGTCATCGGCCTCTTTGAAGAGGGCCTCGATGTCAATCCGCTCATCCTGGCTGACGGCATAGCCGATGGCAACACTTAAGGGCAGGATGGGATTACGCATGTTGTGTTCCTTAATGCCCTGCTGCAGGCGGGAAACAATATTTTCCACTGTACCCGGCCTGGTAAAGGGCACCACAATGCAGAATTCATCGCCGCCGACCCTGGCGGTAATATCATCTTCCCGGACCGAATTTTTGATGATCTGGGCTACACTTTGCAGGAGCTTGTCGCCCACATCGTGGCCGATGGTATCGTTTACCAACTTTAGACCGTCGACATCACATACTATAATGCCGATCCCGCCCGCATGCCTCTTGAGCAGCAATTGGGAATCGTGTTCAAAGCCGTGCCGGTTCCGGAGCCCTGTCAAATAATCGTAGTGGCTCAGATACTGCAATTTCTTTTCGCTTTTCTTGCGTTCGGTGATATCAACGATAAAGCCCCGGAAACCCAGGACTTTATCCTTGTGGAAGATCGGGGTCACCTTTATTAAGACGGGGATTTCCTTTCCCTCGCTGTTATTGAGATAGTATTCATTCTCCCTTTGATTTTCTCCCTGGGTAAGGCCGGCCAGATCCTCCCTGGCCCTGTCCCTATCCTCGGGGGCAAGGAAGTCCAGGAGATTGGCCTGGAGCAGCTCTTCCACGCCTTTACCGAAGAAGGAGGCGGCAGTTTTGTTTACATAGACCAGTTTCCCATCGGGATCTACCTCAAAAATCACCTGGGGCAGGGTATCGGCCAGCTCCCGGTATTTCCTTTCACTGTGCCGGGCCCGCTCCCGCTCCTGATTGTAATTTCTTATCACCATCACAAAGAGGGTGGTATTGGCCAGGAAAACGATTAAATAACCCAGGGAAATATCTAAATAGCGGATGAGGTTGGACTGGAAATTAGTTATCAAATGGGGGAAGTGGTATTCCAGTTTTATCAGGCCGACGACCACCAGCAGGAAAAGGAGCAGGAAAACCTTTCGCGCCCTTCCGGTGAGGAGGATGGCAATTATGCCGCCCTGGACAAGGGTGTAGTAGGGAATGCTGCCAAAGGTACCGCCATTAATTAACCACAGGGTGGGGAAAAAGATAAAGCTGAGCACGACTACCGTTATATAAACAGGCAGGGTGTAGAGCCTTTTTACCCTGGACAGGTAATAGAGCCAGAGGGCAAAAAGGCCGCAGGCAAAGTAGATCAGCACCGTGTCGAGGCCCAGATTGATAAAGTAATTAATGATACTGGCGGTAAAGGACATACCCATCCCAATAAGGGCGATAATATTGAAAATTCTATGTTCTAAAGGGAAGTCACTGCTGGGACCAATTAACCTAAAGAGGACCTTTGCTAGCATACAAACTCTCCTTTGTAAAGTCTCAATTTGGGGAACCTTGCCTTTATTTGATATTATAAGGGATCCCGGGCCTCCCGTCGATAAGTATTTGGTGAAAAAAGGTAGAAAGTAATGGCAGGTGACAAGGCGGACAGCCATCTTTTTGGGACTTCTGGGCAGCAGGACAGGAGTTGGCACCCGGCAAGGAGAAGTATTAGGCCAGGGAAGAACTGGATTTTATACGGGGAGGAAAGAAAGGTGGGGAAATTTCGCTTTATCCACGGGGCAGATCTGCATCTGGACAGCCCCTTTAAGGGCCTGCGCAGCGCAGCTCCGGCCCTGGGCCAACGCCTCTGGCGGGCCAGTTTTACCGCCTTCGCCAATCTGGTCTCCCTGGCCATTGAGGAAGGGGTCGACTTTGTCCTCCTGGCCGGCGACCTCTTCGATGAACAGGACCGGAGCCTCCAGGCTCAAGTTCTCATGCGCAAGGAGCTGGCCCGCCTCTCCCGGGCGGGGATCGAAACCTTCATTGTCCACGGGAATCACGATCATTGGGGTGGCTGGCGGGCCCAGTTGGACTGGCCCGAGGGTGTGCACATTTTCCCCCCCGGAGAGGTAGGGGGGAGGGGGGTGTACAGGGAGGGGCGGGAGCTGGCCCGGATCTATGGCATCAGCTATCCCCGGGCGGCAGTGACGGACAACTATGCCCGCCTCTTCCGGCGGGATCCCGCTGCCCCCTATGCCATCGCCCTTCTACATGCCAATGTGGAGGGGCAGTCCGGGCACGACAATTACGCCCCCTGCACCCTGGCCGAGCTGAAACAGGCCGGCTTCGATTACTGGGCCCTGGGCCACATCCATACCAGGCGGGTGCTGCACCCGGAGCATCCCGTCATCCTTTACCCGGGCAATACCCAGGGGCGGAGTTTCCGGGAGACCGGGGCCAGGGGCTGCTATCTGGTAGAAGTGGCGGAGGGCCGGACCAGCTACCGTTTCTGTCCCACCCATGATGTGGCCTGGCTGGAAGAAACCCTTTCCATTGCTGATCTTTCAACAGAGGAGGAGCTCCTCACCGCCCTCCAGGAATTGGTGGAAGAAGGGACAAGCCGGGACCCTGCCGGGCTGGCCATTGTCCGCCTAATCCTCACAGGGCGGGGGCCCCTCCACACGAGCCTGCAGCGGCGGGGCTATATCGAGGGTTTGCTGGAGGAGTTGCGGGACGCCACCGGGGCGGGGTCTGCCGGAATCTGGGTGGACGCCATTGAACTTGCCACCGGCGCCCCGTGGGATCTGGCGGCCCTGGAGGGGGAGGAATCCCTGGTGGGAGATTTTCTCCGCCTTTGCCGGGAAGCCGGGGAAGACCCGGAGCTAATGCAGGAGCTGGCGCTGGCCCTGGACGAGCTCTACGGCCATAACCGGGCCCGGAGGTACCTGGACGCCCCCGGGGCCGACCAGCTGCGGGCCCTCCTGGCCGAGGCCAGGGAAATGGGCCTGGACCTTCTGCTGGGGGGAGGCGGTGATAAATAATGGGAATTTCCATCAGAAAATTGGTTGTGGACGGCTTCGGCATCTTCCACGATTTTACCCTGGAGCTGGATCCCGGCCTCACCGTCCTCTGGGGGCCCAATGAGGCCGGGAAGACCACCCTCATGGCCTTTATCCGGGCCATGTTCTTCGGCTTTCCCGACGGGCGGAGCCGCGAAAACCGCTATGAGCCCCTGCGGGGAGGGAGGCACGGCGGCCAGCTCTTCCTGCAGGCCGAAGGGGGCCAGGAATATATCCTGACTTTAACGGGCAGCGGCCGGGGCCAGCGGGTGCTGCGCCGGCAGGGGCCCCCGGCCGGGGAGGCGGATCTCCAGGAACTCCTGGGTGGGATTTCCGCCGAATTGTATCAGAATGTCTTTGCCATTGGCCTGGGGGAATTGGAGCGGCTGGAGACCCTGCAGCAGGATGCCGTGGCCAATCACATTTACAGTGCCGGCCTGGGCCTGACCACCACTTCCCTGCCCGAAATTGAAGCCGGGCTGGCAGAGAGGGCCAGGGAACTCTTTGCTCCCCGGGGCCGGAAGCCGCAAATAAATATCATCCTGGCCCAGCTGGAGAACATAGAGGAGGAAATGGCCCTCATCCGGGGGAGGCTGGATCAATACAACCAACTGAAGGCCAGCCTCCTGGCCAAGGAGGAAGAACTGGACTGCCTCGCAGGGGAAAGCAAGGCTTTGCAGGAAGAGATCTGGCACCTCCAGGCCCTGGAAAAGGCCTGGCCCAGCTGGGAAAAACTCCTGCAGGTGCGGGCGGAGCTGGCCGGCCTTCCTGACATCCCGGCCTTTCCCGTCGACGGGGTCAGCCGCCTGGAAGCCCTGGAGAAGGAGGAGGGAAGGCTCCGGGCCTCCCTGACCAGCCTCAAGCGGGAGCTGGCCGGTCTGGAAGGGGAAGCCGGGGAGCTGGAAGTGGACGAAGGGCTGCTCTCCCTGGGGCCGGAGCTCACCGCCCTGGAAGAGGAGCGGGCCCTGTACAGGGAACGGCTCCAGCAGCTTGCCCTCCTGGAGGTCGAAGGGGAAGAGCTGGCCCGGCGCTGGCAGGACCACTGCCGGATTCTGGGCCCCGGCTGGGATGGCGAGCGGGTGCAGGACTTTGACACCTCCCTGGCCACCAGGGCCCAGCTGGACAACCAGGCCGCCCAGCTGGACCGGCTGAAGGAGGAGCTGGCCCAGGTGCGCTTCCGCCTGGAGCAGGCCGGGGCAGGATTGGCCAGGCTGGAGGAAGGGCTGGAGGAAGCCCACCGGGCCTGGGAAAATTACCAGGTCCCGCCGGCCCCTACCGCTGCCCCCCTGCCGGAGGGGGAGGGTATGCTGGCAGAGGCCGAGGATACGGTCCATCAGCTGGAGGAGGCCGAAAGGGAGCTGCGGCACCGGGAGGAAATGCTGGACCTTTGGCAGAGGGCCCGGCCCGGCTGGCCCTGGCTGAGGCTAGGGCTGCTTGCTGCCGGTCTTATAGCAGCCTTCTGGCTGCTGAAGAGGGGGCAGCCGGCGGCGGCCCTCCTCCTTGTCCTCGGGGCTGCCGGCCTGGCCCTGGCCCTTGGCCCCTGGCGCCGGCTCCCAGGGGAGGAAAGGGCCCGGCAGGAGCTTGCCAAGGAGCGGCAGAAGGTCGAAGAGCTGGCGGCAAGGCTCAGGGAGCTTTCCCAGGCCCTGGCAGGAAGGGACCGGCTCACCCTCCCTGAACTGCGCCAGCTGACCCGGGAGCTGGAGAGGGAGCGGGAGGCGCGGCGGGAAAAGGACCGCCTCTGGGCAAGCTACCAGGAAAAAAGACAGGAGTGGGAAAAGGGACGGGGGGAATACGAAAATCTAGCGGCAGAGGTCGAGGCAAGGGAAAGGGACTGGCGGGAGGCCTGGCAGAGCTGGCAGGCCTGGCTCGAGGAAAGGGGCCTTCCCCCCGACCTTATCCCCCGGCAGGCCAGGGACCTCCTCCAGGAACTGGACCGGGGACGGGAGCTGCTGGGCCAGTGGCGGGAGAAGGAAAGGACCGGCGCCGCCCTCAGGGAGCAGATCCAGGCATACCAGGAGCGGGTCTGCCGGCTCCTGGCATGCCGGGGGGAAGGGCCGGGTCCGGTGCCGGAAGACTGTGCCGCCCGGGTCCAGGAAATGTACCGGGCCTACCAGGAGGCCCGGCAAAACAAAATAAAGAGGGAGGGCCTAACCGCCCGCCTGCAGGAAAAAAGGGAAGAGTATGCCCAGGTCCTGGACCGGCTGCACCAGCTCGAGGCTGAAATAGCTTTCCTCCTGGAGCAGGCCGGTGCCGCCGACCGGGAAGACTTCCGGCTGCGGGGGGAGCAGTACCAGCGCCGGGAGGAACTGCTCCGCCAGGAGAGGGAATTGCTGGGCACTCTAGCCGCCCTGAGCCCCGGTGGGGGGGCGGAGAAGCTGGAGGAAGCCCTGGGGGAGACTACCATAAGCTCCCTCCAGGGGGAACTGGTCCGGCGGCGGGAGGAACTGGAGGAGCTGCAGCAGGCAGCCGAGGAGCAGAGGCAGGAACTGGGTCAGCTGGAGGAACGGCTCCGGAATCTGGAGCGGGCAGAGGATCTATCCCGCCTCCTTTTAGAGGGGCAGGTGCTGAAAAACCAGCTGGCCGCCTCGGCCCGGAAATGGGCGGCCTACCGGATAACCCAGAAACTGCTGGCCCTGGCTCGGACCAGGTATGAGCGGGAGCGGCAGCCGGCGGTCCTCAAGGCAGCCAGCAGTTATTTTCAGGCCATTACAGGGGGCCGCTACAGCCAGGTGTGGGCTCCCCTGGGGGAAAAGGCCATCTATGTGACCAGGCAGGACGGCAAGGTCCTTTCCCCGGGGGAATTGAGCCGCGGCACCGCCGAACAGCTCTACCTGGCCCTCCGCTTTGGTCTCATTGACGAATACAGCCGCCGGGCACCCGCTTTGCCCCTGGTCCTGGACGATGTAGTCGTAAATTTCGACCCCGAGCGGTTGTCCTCGGCCCTGCAGGTGATCGGCCGGGTAGCCCAAAAGCAGCAGGTTCTCCTCTTTACCTGCCACCCCCATGTGGTGGAGGGGGTGCAGAGGCATATCCCCGGGGCTTGGATAGAAAAACTTTCCCCCTGGGGGCAGCTGGGATCCGCCCAAGATTGAAACACAGTTCTATAAGGCAAAATTTGGCCCCGCTGCCAGGTCGGCCGAAGGGGATACTTCCCCCTGGGACTGCAAAGAATAACTGCTGCAGTCCATTTATTTTCGAGGAGGTGAAAGAGGCCGTGCACCAGCAGGTAAGCCAATTAGAACAGCAGCTGCAGCAGTTTCGCCAGCAGATGAATGCCATCAGCCAGATTGCCGGGCAACTGGAAAGCCAGGAACGGCAAAACCAGCAGCAACTGCAGCAGCAGGGGCGCGAAACAGCCCAGCTGCAGAGCATTGCCCAAGCTGAGGCCAGGGCGGCCCAACAACTGCAGCAGATCCAACAGCTGGCAAATCAGGCCAGCCAGCAGTTGGAGCAGATTTCCCTCGGTCTTCACCAGCTGTCCCAGCAGGCCGGCTACCAATTTGCGGCCCAACAGTATGGCCAGCAGCCCTTCGGCCCCCAGGGCCAGCCCTTTGGGACCCAGCAGTACGGCCAGCAGGGGTATGGTGCCCAACAGTATGGACCCCAGGGACAGCAGTTCGAAACCCAGCAGTACGGGCAACAGAGATACGGCACCCAACAGTACGGCCAGGGAACACAGCCCTACGGACAGCAGTATAATCCCTACACTGCAGGACAGCAGTTCACCCGCAGCCAGTACCGCCCCGGCAGCTAGATCTTTTTTTGCAAACCCCGGCTTTGTCCGGGGTTTTGCCCTTGTCGGTGAGGGTAAAAAACTTGAAGGGAGGGGTTCCCCTGAGTTTTTTCCGGGAGTACATCTGTGGGGTGATAATCCGGCTGCTGCGAATGACCCCGGCCGTCCTCTACGGCCAGCTAAAGAGGATGCTCCGCCGCAGGGCAAGGTAGGCCCCGGTCTGGAAAGAAATGCCTTTCCCCTGCCCCAGGCTGTCAATATTCAGTGAAAATGTCACCTAAAACTAGTCTTCTTTATTCAGTAAAAATGTCACCAGTTGAGGCCGCCCTGGGGGCGGCCCTGGCCAAGTTCCTCCTGGCCCGGGCCGTCATGTCCGGTGAGACCCTGGAGGAAGCCATCATGTACCCCCAGACCCGGGTCGAGCTGGATGTCTCCAAGCAGAACATCATGAGCGTCTATGCGCCCAAGTTCACCTGGAAGCAGGTGGGTGGGGAAAGGGAGGGGGAAGAGAACGTCTACCCCTACGGTTTTGCCGATACCTCGGCGGAACTGGACGCTTCCATCGCCACCCTCAGCAAACTGCTGCCCAAACTCCTGGAGCTGGCAGAGGTGGAGAAGGCCGTCGACCTCATGGCCGCCGAGATCGAGAAGACCCGCCGCCGGGTCAACGCCCTGGAATATGTCCTTATTCCCCAGCTCACCGAAACGGTGCGCTATATCACCATGAAGCTGGAAGAGGCCGAGCGCAGCTCCCTCACCCGCCTCATGAAGGTCAAGGACATCGTCAGCGCAAAAGGACAAGTTTAATTAGCACAAAAGTAGGGGCGACCTGTGGTCGCCCGCGGGCGGTCGGAGACCGCCCCTACTTTTTTGAACATCAGGGGTGGAGGGGGACAGTCCCCTTAAAAAATCGGGCGGCCGAAGGCCGCCCGTAACTGTCAACTGTCCATTGTCAATTGTCAACTGTTAACAACATTCTTTTCCGCGCTTTCCATGGCCTCTGGGAAACCTCAAGCTCGAAAACCAGCTTGGAAATCTGCGGGAATTCGGTCAAAATCTTTTTTTCCGCCTGAGCAGGCAGTTCCCCGGGCGGCTGCTCCAGCAGCAGGAATCTTATTACCAGCTCCACCCCGCCGCCGCCCTCCCGGACCAGGGCTGCAAAATCAACCACCAGGGGGAGGGGGAAGAGAATATCGTCCAGTTTTGCCATGGATAATATTTCCCCACCGGGCAGCACTACCCGCCCCTCCCTCCGGTCTTTCACTATCCCCATCCTGGCCAAATAGGTACCACAGGGGCAGGGTCCGGGGATAAAATAGGCTAAATCCCCGGTGGCATACCGGATCAGGGGCATCCCCCGGCGGGTTAAGGTGGTGAAGACAATCTCCCCCACCGACCCAGGGGGAACGGCTTTGCCCGTGGCCGGGTCCACTATCTCCACATACAAATCGGCTTCCCTTAAATGGCAGCCCTGGTGGGCACTGCAGTCCACAGCCCCGCCAAAGCCCATTTCCGTCATCCCGTAATGATTGAAGACCTGGCAGTGCAGGGTTCTTTCAATGTATTGGACAACAGCAGGGGAGACATAATCGGTGGTCAGGAGCATTGTTCTCAATGGAGACACAAAGCCCGGCCACTGGCTTTGGATGAACTTGGCCAACCCCAGGACCTGGGTTGGAATTCCCACTAGGGAAGTGATTTTTTCCCGCGCGATCACCTGAGCCACCACATTATAATCGTCAATGGGACCGTAGGGGATTACTTCCACTCCCCTGGGGCCCAGGGCTTTGATGAGGAGGTCTCCCACACTGGCCGGGCGCTCCCAGGGCAGCAGGATCAGGAACCTGTCACCCGGGCCGACCAGGGTGGACATCCCGTACCAGAAAAAATCCATGGTGCTTTCTATATCTTCCCTGGTAAAGAAAACCCTCTTGCAGTCCCCGGTGGTGCCGGAAGTGTTGAGGGTTACTATTCTCTCAATCTCATCCTGGGAGACAGCCACAAAACTGAGGGGGTTGGCGGCTATATCCCCGGCCCTGGTCAGGGGAAGCCCCTGCAGATCCCCGGTGTTTTTTATGTCTTCCGGCTTGAAATCCGCCAGCCTTTCCCGGTAAAAGGGGCTTTTTGCCCTGGCGTGGGCCAATGTCTCTCGCAGTTTTGCCAGCCTATAGGATTGTAAGTCGGGATAGGGCCTGATCTTCTCTTCCACCCAGGCTTCCAGGGGTGTTTTTCTTATCCTTTTCATCTTCGGCTCCTGTAGAGGGGAACACCCTGACTGTTGGTTAAATTATAGGCACAGAAGGGAATCCGCCTGCCGTCGGGGGACACCACATGGATGCAGCAGTCCCTGAGCCTTTCCAGGTCGATATTCCACACGTCCTGGAAGGCCATGGCCGACAGGCAGAACTTATGGGTCCGCGCCCTTTCTAAAAAGGCGGCGAGGCTGTCTGTGCCGCTTTCCTCGGCCTTGTCTTCCCTTTCACAGCAGCAGTCAGACTGGATCTGCCAATTCCTGGCCACAAAGTTTCTGGCCTTTTCCGCCCCCACTTCCGCCGGTAGAGGCTCACTGCAGCAGCATGATTGGTCTTCCCTATGGGTGAGGGGCACCAGGCGGTCATCGGGCATCAGTACGAAATTACCGTGGAAGGAACAGAGGGAGTTTTCGCAACCGGGGGGCGCTAAATTTGCCGGCTTAATTCTGCCCCGGCTCTGCTCGACAATTTTCTGCATTACTTCCGGCAGGGTTATCCTCATGCCGTTATCCGGTGCTTTGGGATAGCGGCCGAAGAAGCTTATGGGCTGGAAGTGGACACCCCTTACCGTGGGCATCTTCTGCAGGGCAAACTTAATAATGTCACCCAGCTGGTGATCATTCACACCGGCAACTACCGTGGGCACCAGTATTACCCCCAACCCCATCTCTTGGCACAGCTCGATTAGGCCCAGCTTAGCCTCCAGATAGTCGGCGCCCCGGAGCTTTTCGTAGATATCCCCGGTCAAGCCGTCAAATTGCAAAAAGAGGGAGGACAAGCCGGCCTCCGCCAGCCTTTGGAGGAAGTCCGGCTCTTCATACAGCCTGAGCCCGTTGGTGTTCAGCTGGATGAAGGGGAAGCCCATAGAACGGCCCAGGGCAATAATTTCCGGCAGGTCGTCCCGCAGGGTGGGCTCACCGCCGGAAAGCTGGACATTGTAGGGGCCTCCGGAATCCAGCAGCATCTGATACCAGGATTTGATGGTCTCCAGGGTGGGGGCGTCTTTCCTTTTGCCCCCGTCGGCGAAGCACACCGGGCAGCGGATATTGCAGTCCCTGGTAATTTCCAGGAGGGCGGTGCAGGTGTGCTGCCGGTGGGCGGGACAGATCCCGCAGTCAAAGGGACAGCCCTTGTCAATCCCAGTGTTGGGGTGATGAATGGGTGCCGGGATTTTGAGCCGCTGCCAGGTTTCCAGGGACGGTTCCCCCCGCCACACGATAGTCTTGAAGGAGCCGTGTTCCGGGCAGCTCTTTTCCAGATAGACGTCCCTTCCCTCGGCCACCAGCTGGGCCGGTATTTTCTTAAAACAGTGGGGGCAGAGACTCTCGGTCCTCCTAATAGTCATCTTCCTTTTCCCCTGACATGGCGTAGTTTTCACTGGCTAAGATCTCCTTCGCCTTTTCATAGACCTCGGCAATGATGCTGCCGCAGATGGTGCCGTAAAATTTGGGGCTGGGTTCTTCCCCGAGAATTTCCCGGCAGTTGACGGTGCCGTATTTTTCTTCGAACCATTCCACCAGGTTTTTTGTCATCTCCTTAAAACTGTCATCGGCCTTTTCTTCCACGGCGCCCCTGCCGGCATAGAGGCTGATGAGGCAGATACCTCCCGTTAAGGCGCCGCAGGCCCGCCCGCTAAAGCCGATGCCTCCCCCAAGGCCGTGGACCGCCTTGACCAGATCCGGATTTATCTTCCCCTGGGCTTCCAGGCCCAGTGTCACCAGAATTTGGCTGCAGGTATAGCCTTGGCTGTGGAGTTCAAACATCCGAAAAACCTCATCACCCATGTTAATCACCCCCTTATCCTTTTTTTCTGGCTATGAGCAGGAAGTAACCCATCCTGGCCGCTTTTACAGCGGCCTCAGGCCCTGCCCTCCCCGGGCTGCCGGGGGAGCAGGGGAAAAACTCTTCCAGGGGGAAATCGGACAGGATCAGTTTGGCCGTCAACTCGGCCAGGTACCTGGTGTGATCCTCCCAGAGGAGCAGCTCGAAACCACCCTCCTGCACCAGCTCTATAAACTCCGGTACCGGCCTTGCCCCCGTTAGGCAGCTTTTAATGTCCCGGTGGCGGCGGCCCTTTGCCGGGAGGGGATGCCGCACATACATATCGGTAATGATGAGCCTGCCTTTATCTTTGAGTACCCGCCGGAACTCCGCCAGAGCCCTTTCCTGATCCTCCAGCAGAGAAAAGGAACACTCACAGATTATTCCATCCACAGTGCCGTCTTCCAGGGGCAGCTCCTCGGCCCTTCCCTCCAGAAGCCTGAGCTCAGGCCTGAGCCCCTGTTTCCTTGCCAACAGCAGGGGGGAGGGATCTATTCCCAGGGCGTCCAGCCTGTATTTATCGACCAAATACTCCACCGTGGCCCCCAGGCCGCACCCGACATCCAAAACCTTTGCCCCCGCTGCAAAACAGCAGTATTCCACCGCCCGGTCCGTGAGGGCAAAACCTCCGGGGCGGATGGTTTCCCCTGTGACGGCGTGGATTTTGGGGTTTTCGTAGGTCTTGCAGTAGCCCATGGGTCTATTTATCCTCCAGGGTTTTTTCCACCTGGAGCATTTTACCCACGGCCAAATCCTCGGGGATGTAGACCAGACCGCACTGGGGACAGCGCAGGAGCTCTACCGGAAAGCTGCTTTCCAAATAGGTAATGGTCACCTTGCCCTTTTCCATGGGGAGATTGCACTTTGTACATTCCATCTGAGCCATGGGATCAACCCTCCCCAATTACCATTCTATGGCTGTATACATTGTGGATATGATAAATATTGTCCACAACCGAGTATTCCACCCAATAGGTAACGGCTACAGGCTTATAATAGGCGAAGTAATGGCCCGTATCCTTGTTCAGCATCTTATTGCCCGTTGTTTCCGCCTGGTGGATGACCTTGAGGATGTCATCCTTTAAGATCAACCTGTCCTCCATTTTACGCCGGGCTTCCGGTTCAATCTCCAGTTCATAGGGATACTGGGTTCCTGTTTCGACCATTTCCTCACCCCATAATTCCTTTAACATCTTTTCCTTCAGTCGGGCCCTGTTTTCCCGCTTTTGGGAGAAACCGATGTTTTCTTTAGTATGGAGCCCGGCGGGATCCCCCTCATGAATACCCCCGTAGATGAGATCTAAAATATGATATGTCTCCTTGGCCCGCCAGGAAAACCTATCCTTGCACATAGCACAGTAAACCAGGTAGGGAGCAGGGCTCTCCTTTATTCTCCTGTCGATGGCCTGTATGGCGACCTCCCTGTTGGCGAAGGTCATCAAGCCGCCAAAACCGCAGCAGGTGGTTTTGTCCTTGCTGTACTCCAATTCCTGAAAGTCCAATTTGAGCTTGGCCAAAAGGCTGCGGATGGCCTCCTGCTGGGCATCCTCGTGCCTGGCGGCGCAGGCATCGTGGACGGCCAATTTTTCCTTCAGCTCCAGCAGGTTTTCTGCCGGTATTCCATACTGGTCGTAGATTTGCCAGAGGGAAATGACAGCCAGGTCCGGGTAGTACTGCCGGAAAATATCGTGGCAGCTGGAACAGGCCAGGATCAGGGTGGGGCTGCCAAAGGCCTTGAGCTTTTCCAGGAAGGTCTCCCTGGCTTTGTTAAAGAGCTCCCTCTGCCCGACCCAATCGGCCGGGGCGCCGCAGCAGCCCAGGCTCAGGCCCACATTGGGCAGGGTGTTCCGGAGGTAAGCATAGGCAAGCTCCACGTATGCCGGCATGGAGGCGCACAATTGACAGCCGGGGAAAAACATATACCGGCTGCTGTCGGTACCGGGGGCATTTTTCATCAGGGCGAAGTGGGGGCTGTTGCTGAAGTTCATATCGGTGAGGGGGAAGTCGTGGGCCGACGGCGGCATTTTCTCCCTGGCCACCATCCCCTCCCGGGATTTTTTAATCACCTCGCCCATGTCCAGGTCGTTGGGACATACCTCACCGCACAAGCCGCAGAGGCTGCAGGAGTTGATCAGGGTATTGGCTGCCCGGTATCCCATTACGATGGCTTCGTTATTGTAGATCTCCCGCAGGTAGACCCTGGGGTAGCTGCCAAAGGCCTTCAGGTATTCACAGGCCTTGACGCATTCCAGGCATTCACACTGCATACAGCGGCGGGCTTCCGCCTCTGCTTCCGCCGGTGCATACCCTCCCACCGGGTCCTGGGCCTCAACGGGCGGTACCGTCTCTACCCCTTCGACATTGGTGTACAGGCGGGTTTCATAGGGACCCTCCTTGTCCCTTTCGGCTTCCAGGGATACCCCCTGCAGATAGCGGACAATAGAGGTGGCGGCCTTTTTACCCTGGGCCACCCCATGGATATAGGATGCTGCTTCCGCGGCGGTGTCCCCCCGGGCAAAGACCCCGTCCAGGGGGGTGGCCAGGGTCAGCTTATCGATGGGGGTCAGGTCCAGGTCTGGGCTGTTCGGAAGGGCGACAAAAAGGGCGTCGTACTCATCCCTTAACTCCTGCACTTCCTGCCCAGTCCCGATCTTCTTATTGCAAACTGTCTCTATGCCCAGGACGTCTAAAATCTCCAGCTCACCCTGCAGGACATCCTCCGGCAGGACCTCTTCCGGCAGCTGAAGCAGCCTTCCTCCCACGGCAGGGGCCCCTTCGTAGACGGTGACTCCATAGCCCCTTTTGGCCAGTTCCACTGCTGCCGTGAGGCCACATAAGCCTCCGCCCACTACGGCCACTCTGGACTCGGACTGCTTCACCGGCAGGGGTCTTTTCTTAGCATCGGCATTTTTCACGCAGTACTTCTCCAGTTCGTGGATGGAGACCGGGGCGTCAATTTCATTTCTTTTACAGCGGCTTTCACAGGGATGGTCGCAGATATGGCCGATGATTCTGGGAAAAACCACTGCCTTGGCCAGTATTTTGAAGGCAGTGGCTAGATTACCCTTTCCAATCTCCTTGTTGAAGGCCCGCACATCGACGTGAACCGGGCAGGCGGCAGTACACCAGGGGGGCTCTTCCTGTATACACTTGTTCTCCAGCTCCCGCAGTTCCCTTTGCTCCATAAGTTCACCTCCTTTGGCCATTTACCCGAGTTGGTAAAGTAGGGAGCTTGGGGAAGCTCCCTACTTTACCATTCACTATGAAGTTTTCTTTTCCTACTTCTTTTTCAGTTCGGCCAAGATTTTTTCCGGCAGTGCCGGCAGCTCTTTAATCCGCACGCCGCAGGCATCGTAGATGGCGTTGATTATGGCGGCGTGGGGCGATGTCAGGGGCAGTTCTCCGACACCGGAGGCGCCGAAGGGGCCCAGGGGCCTCGGTGTCTCCACATAGATGAGCTCGAAGTTATCCGGTGCATCTTTGATGTAGGGGAAGCCGCAGGAGATCATATCCTTGTGCTTATCCAGGTCTTCAAAGTCTTCGCTCAGTGCCAACCCTATTCCCTGTACCAGACCGCCTAAGATCTGGCCGTCAACCACCAGTTTGTTGTTGATGACACCGCAGTCTGCCACACAGGTGAATTTTTCCACCGTAACCTTGCCCGTTTCCACATCCACTTCCACTTCCGGCATGAAGAGGCCGTACTGGTAGGTGGGGAAGGGATTGCCCTGGGCGTTTTCGTCGCACTGGGTGCAGTCGATGGCCGTCCACTTGCCGTAGTAGCGGAGGGGAATTTCCTCGGCAACCATCTCGTCATAGGTTCTAAAGCTGCCGTCGGGCTTTCTCATGGCATCAAGGAGGAGTTCGCAGGCTACCTTGATGGCATTACCGGCCATGACCTGGGAACGGCTGCCGCCGGCAGGACCGGTATTGGGGGTGAGGGCCATGTCGTTCATTACCAATTTAATCTGTTCCGGTTCGAGGCCAAGGGGCTGCAGGGCTTCGTGGCAGGTGCCCAGGGCACCGGCGTCCGCGCCCTGGCCGTGGTCTTCCCAGGATGCTCCCAGGGTGACTCCCTCTTCGGTCAGCTCCACCCAGACCTCGGAGGTATCCGGGCCGTCGATGCCGCAGCCGTAAACGCCGATGGAGACACCAACGCCGTATTTCTTCTTATCCGTCGACCGGGCCTTGGCCCTGGCCTTGGCTTCCTTGTACAGGGGACGCAATTTATCGATCATTTCCGGCAGGCTGTAGACATCGGGCGGACAGCCGGTGGGGGTGGTGTCGCCGGGCCGGTAGACGTTCTTGTATCTCAGCTCCAGGGGATCCACGCCCAGTTTTTCTGCTAGCTCGTCCATCAGCACTTCAGAGGCAAATTCTGCCTGCGGCGAACCGTAGGCCCTGAAGGCGGAACCCCAGGCATGGTTGGTGCAGACGGTGCGGCCTTCGCCCCGGATGTTGGGGATGCCATAGCCGGCACCCATGTACTGGGCTCCCCGGAGGGTCAGGAGGTCGCCGAATTCAGAATAGGGACCGTGGTCTACGGAGTAGTCGCTTTCCATGGCCAGGATCTTGCCGTCCTTGGTGGCGCCGTACTTGAGGTTGATGAAGAAGGGGGAACGCTTGCCAGTGTAGGTGAGCTGCTGGTGCCAGTCGAACTTGAGGAAGACGGGACGGTTCGTTGCCAGGCAGGCTACACCCAGCAGGGCTTCGATGGTGGGGCTGAATTTATAACCGAAGGTGCCGCCGGCGGGGTTCTGCACCAATCTCAGCATCTCGGGTTCAATGCCTATGCCGGGGGCGATCATGGCATGGTGCAGGTGGAGGCCGATACTCTTGGAGTGGATGGTCAGGCGGCCCTCTTCGTCGATATAGGCAAAGCCGACATCGGGTTCAATGGGCATGTGGGGCTGGCGGCCTACATAGTAATCGCCCTCAACGGTAACAATGTCGTCCTTTTCCATTATCGGCTTCGTATCTTCTCCCTTGGCGATCTTTTGGATGTAGTAGACGTTGGGTGTTCCGGGGTGAATCTCAATGGCATCCTCGGCCATGGCCGCCGGTGCGCTCATGTAGGGCGGCAGGGGTTCCAATTCTACCTTGACCTTTTCAACGGCCTTGGCGGCATTTTCTTCCGTATCGGCGCAGACAATGGCGATGGCGTCACCGTACTGGAATACCTTTTCGTCACAGAGGATGGGCCTGTCCCAGCCGTCCCCCTTGTTGGTGGGGAAGGTGATGAGGCCGGTGATCCTGTTCTTCCCCTTCACATCCTTGTGGGTTACAACCTTGAAGACGCCGGGCATCTTCTCCGCTTCTGAGGTGTCGATGGACAGGATCTTGGCATGGGAGATCTTGGCCTGGACCAGTTTCAGATGCAGGGTACCTTCGGGAAGCTTCAAGCCCAGGTCGGCGCCGTAATCGCAGGTGCCTGTGACCTTGGCCACTGCCGAGGGCCTGGGAATGTAGCTGCCCCAGACGCGGCCGTCCTCAGGCAGCTGGAAGAGCAGGTCCTCTGCCTTCATTTCTCCCCGCAGGACCTTGGCTGCATCCATGACCGCATCGACCAAGGGCCGGTAGCCGGTACAGCGGCAGGCATTGCGGTGCTTCTGGAACCAATCCCTGACCTCTTCCCGGGTGGGGTTCGGGTTGACGCCCAGGAGCCCCTTGGCCGAGACGATGAAGCCGGGCGTACAGAAGCCGCACTGGGCGCCGCCGTGCTTGATCCAGGCCAGCTGGAGGGGGTGCAGGTTGTCCGGAGTACCGATTCCTTCAATTGTGATTATTTCGTCTCCGTCCTTTATTCTGCTCATTTTGTAGACGCAGGAGCGGATTACTTTACCGTTTATGAGCACCGAACAAGCACCGCATTGGCCCATGTCGCAGCCGACCTTTGTTCCCGTCAGTCCCAGCTGCTCCCTGAGAAATTTGGCTAGGGTTAGTTCCGGATCGGTTACTATGACTTTTTGGACGCCGTTTAGTATGACGGTCTTCTTAATTAGTTGTTTTACCATACAGAAACCTCCTTTGTGAGAAAAATAAAACATTTATTTATTATTCATTATATCAATAGATTAGCACAGTGTCCAGATATATGTTGTCAAAATAACATGGAAATTCAGAAACGGCGGGGAGATAAGCCCCCCAGGAATTCCCGGAAAGTCAGGGGGAGAATTTAATCCTTTAACAGACAATAAGAGGAGGTGGGGGTGTATAAGAACCCCTGGAGCTCTTCCAGGTCCTGCGGCGTATCTATGTCCCGGATAACCCCGGGGCAAATAGTATCAATAGCCCGGGCCCCTTCCCCCAGCCGGGCCAGGACCTGCCGGCCCCCCTGATCCCCGGCCACCCCGGCCAGGGCGGGGAAGGTGCGCCGGTCAAAGAGGACGGGGTTGCCCCGCTTCCCCTGGTAGCGGGGATACAGGGCCAAGGGCTCTTCCAGGGTAAAGGCCAGGGCCAGGGTCTTGAGGAGGGCAGGGGGGACCAGGGGCTGGTCGCCCAGGACAAACATTATCCCCCGGTTTTTGTCGGGTCCCACAGCCTGCAGACCCCGGCGCAGGCTGGTGGCTTGACCCGCGGGGTAGTCGGGATTGTGGACTATTTTTACCGGCAGGCCCTCTAAAGCCCCTTCTACCCTTTCCGCCTGGTATCCCGTGACGACAACAACTTCCGCCATCGCCGCCAGGGTGTTTTCCACCACCTGGCGGATCACTGTTTTCCCCTGCCAGGGCAGAAGAAGTTTATTCCGCCCCTCCAGGCGTTGGGAGGAGCCGGCGGCCAGGACCACCGCCGTCAGGGATGGGGGGCTAAAATCAGCCCAGGGAACAAGGTTTACCCTGGGTTTTAAACCGCCCACCAGGACCCTTTCCTGTCCCCAGGGTCCCAGGCCTTTTATCCAGGCCAGGTTTTCTTCCCTTTCTTTCACGGTGTCCGCCTGATTGAGGAGGCAGACCAACCGGGCCCGGGGAACGGCCCTGGCGGCCAGGGCGCACATTTCCTGCCAGGCCCGGGCTACCAACCAGGGCCTTATGGTCCCTCCCGGTTCCAGCCCCGTGACTTGGGCCATAAGCTGGGACCTGTGCACGTATTCATCGCTGAAGGGCCTGCCCAGGGCCGAGGCACCGGCCAGGATTACCACCAGGGAACTGGAGGGCGGGAGGACCGGTTCATGGGGGGCGTGGGCCTTCAGGGGCCTGCCCTGGGAGCCGTCGGCTTCAACCAGGATATAGGGGAAATAATCCCGCAGGGCTTCTATCCAGGCCGGGGGCACACCCCAGAGCTTTCCCTCCTTTACCCTCTGACCCAGGACTATATAGCCTTTTTCGCCGGCAGAGACAGAAAGCTGCCTTGCCGCTTCCGGGTAGTTTTCGGCAACCAGCACCCTTTCCCCCCGGGGAAAGAAAATCTTGGTCGTGGTGGTGACCAGGACCGGTCCCTCCTTCCCCAGTTCCCGGGCCAGGGAAAAGAGGAGGGTGGTTTTACCGCCCCCGCCGATGAGGGAAACAACCTCCCGCGGGCCCAACGCCAGGGCCCGGCTGATGGGACCAGGTGGCACCTGCAACTGCAGCCCCCCTTTCCTGAATTACCGGCAGGAGCCGGTTTCTCCGAACTCCAGGAGGGCCATATTTTCCAGGAGCAGGTCCATGATGCCGCCGCAGGCCATGCCCTCGGTGCTGGCGACGCTGCTGGTCATATCCAGGTGGCAGAGGCGGTTTTCCCCCGCGGCCAGGGCCTGGAGGGCCTGCTCAATGGCTATTGCTTCCCCCTGTCCCCCGCCGATGCTGCCGGTGCCCCGGCCGTCGGGGTGGACGAGCATCCGGCTACCCGCCTTGCGGGGGGTGTGTCCTTCGGTCTTGACTATGGTGACCATGACCCCTCCCTTCCCTGCCCCTGCCAGTTGGGCCGCAGTGGCCAGCACTTCCTGGTTTGCATCCTCGGTGGCAAAGAGCTTTCTCCTTTCGGCGATTATTTCGGCCAGGATGCTGACCCCTATTTCGGCCGGGGTTTGGGCCCCGATGGGGAGCCCGATGGGGGTATGGATGGCTGCCACCCGCTCCGGCGGGAAGCCTTCCTCTGTAAACAGCTCTTTCATTTCCCGGACCTTTTTCTTGCTGCCCACCATGCCCAGGTATGCCCAGGTCTTTGGCAGGAGGACCCGTAGGCAGTCATAATCGTACCGGTGTCCCCGGGTGGCCACGACCACGAAGCTGGTGGGTCCCAAATCCAGTCCGGTCAGGGCCTCGAGGAAGGGGGCACAGATGATTTCCCTTGCCTGGGGGAAGAGCTCCCTGTTGGCATATTCGGGCCGGTCTTCGATGGCCACCACGGGCAGCTCGGCTACTGCCGCCAGGGCGGCCAGGGCCTGGGAAATATGGCCGCCGCCGACGATATAGAGGACCGGAGGCGGGAAGAAGGGTTCCGCTTTTTCCCATACTTCCCCGGCTGCGTGCCAGATTAACCTCCTTTTCTGCCAGGCCTGGGCCGCCAGGGGCGGGGCCTGGTCCAGCTGGTCCTGGGTAAAGACCTGGGATGTGATGCTCTGCTGCTGGAACCTCTGCCAGAGGACAGCAGCCTTCCCTTCCTTAATATGCTCATTTAGCTGCTGGTAAACTGAAACCAATTAAATCACCCCCGCATGTAAAATGGCTTCCAATACCCCGCCGGCAATGGCCCTGGCCTTATCGGAGATGGTGAAGCAGTACTCCCGGCGGCCGCGGGGATCCACATCCCCGGCCTTCATGCCCCGGTGGACCTTCAGGCCTGGATAGAGCAGGCCCCTCACCACCCCGTTAATTTCGCTCCTTGCCTCGGCCCGGCCCACCCGGGCCAAAAGATCCCCGGCAGCAACGACATCCCCAATTTCTACCACCGGCTCCCAGATGCCCTCGGCCGGGGCCTTTACCAGCCTTTCCCTGCTGTACCCGGCTATCTCCCCCGGCACTCCGGTGTCCTCATGGGCCTTCCCTTCCCAGAGCACCCGGCCCAGGTCGTGGCCCCGCTGGGTTTCGACTACCCCATGGACATCCTTCCCGGCCGTAAATCCCGGCCCCAGGCCGATGACCAAGGGCGCCTGATTAAGGTTTGTCCCAAGGGCATTTTTTTTGGCCATGACGGCATCGACCAGGATTTCCGGCCTCAGCACCTCAAGGGCTTCCCCCTGGGGGTCGATCAAGAGGGGTATCTCCCCCCGGGCCAGACAAGCTTCCACCTCCTGTGCCGTCGTTTTTCTGGCCCTTATCCCCTCCACTTCGATGGAGCCGGTAAAGGCTGCCGTGGCAAAGGAGACGGTGCGGCGGATCACCGTCGGTTGGGGTAGCTCCAACATTACCACCGGGAAATGGGCCTGCCGGAGGCGGTGGGCCACCCCTGAGGCCACATCACCGGCACCCCGCATTAATACTAGTTTTTCCCTGAACCTTCCCTCGTCCATTGGCCTGCCCCCTTGCTGGTGACATATTAATATACAGTTTGCATCTCCCTTGCATAGTATTCTATCACGTTAAGACTGCCAGGGGTTAAGGGCTTAACACCCTGGGATGGGACAAAAACCGGGGCTTGGGGTAGAAAGGGGAGGAAAATAGCTTAAATTGGCACTTTTCCATAAATTTAATAGTCAAGCCCCAATATAGTGAAAAGATTCCGGCGGCAGAATCTTTTGTCCTTTTAAGAGGAGTTTTTGGGTTAAAAGCTGAATATTAGTCTATTATTATATTAGAGAACCAAAGGACTGAGCCGGGGGCATTTCCCGGGTGCTCTGCTTCCGGCCGGGGAAGACTTCAAAGGGCGCCCGGGGCGGAACCGACCAATAGATATGCCGAGGTGATAACCAGTGCTCTTTGTTCCCGAACTGATCGAGAAGAAGAAAAGGGGCGGCAGGCTGACCGGGGAGGAGATCCGCCGCCTGATCCAGGGCTGCACCGCCGGCCGCATCCCCGATTACCAGCTGGCCGCCCTCCTCATGGCCATCTACTTCCAGGGCCTCGATGAAGAAGAAACCACCCAGCTCACCCTAGCCATGGCCCAATCGGGGGAGATGGTAGATCTCTCCGGGATCGAGGGGGTCACCGTCGATAAGCACAGCAGCGGCGGCATCGCCGACACCACCACCCTGGTCCTCCTGCCCCTGGTGGCGGCAGGTGGGGGGAAGATGGCCAAGATGTCGGGCCGGGGCCTGGGCCACACCGGGGGGACCATCGATAAGCTGGAAGCCATCCCCGGTTTCCGGACCCAGCTGGGGAAGGAGGAGTTCATCGCGGCCGTCAATGAGGTGGGGGCCGCCATCACAGGCCAGTCGGAGCATCTGGTTCCCGCCGACAAAAAGCTCTACGCCCTCAGGGATGTCACTGCTACCGTCGATTCCCTCCCCCTCATCGCCAGTTCCATCATGAGCAAGAAGATCGCCGGCGGGGCGGAGAAAATCCTACTGGATGTCAAGTTCGGGCGGGGGGCCTTTATGAAGGACTATGACCAGGCCCTGGAGCTGGGGCGGCTGATGGTCGACATCGGCCACCGGGCCGGGCGGGAGGTGGTGGCCTACGTCACCGCCATGGATCAGCCTTTAGGCCTGGCCATCGGCAACAGCATTGAAATCATCGAAGTGTCGGAGACCCTGCAGGGCAGGGGCCACCGGGACCTGGAGGAACTCTGCCTGGAATTTGGGGCCGAGCTCCTGGTGCTGGCCGGCGTGGAAGCCGACAGGGGCCGGGCCCGGGAGGGACTGGCTGAAAAACTCCGTTCCGGCGGGGCAGCGGCGAAAATGGAGGAAATCATCGCCCGGCAGGAGGGTGACCCGGCGGTAATCGACGACTGCTCCCTCCTGCCCCGGGCCAAATTCCAGCAGGAGATAACCGCAGCGGCCGACGGCTATATCAAGGATATCGACGCCTTAAGGCTGGGCCGCACCGCCCTGAAGCTGGGGGCCGGTCGGCAGACCAAGGAAGACCGGATAGACCTGGCCGTCGGCATCCGGCTCCGGGGCAAGATCGGCGACTACTTCCAAAGGGGCGAGCCGGTGGCCACGGTCCTGGCCAATGATCAAGAAAAACTCAAGTGGGCCGCCGGTGAGGTGGAGGCAGCCCTGAAGCTGACCCCGGAAAGGGTGGAGAGGCCCCGGGTCATCTACGCCCGGATAACCCGGGCAGGGGTAGAAGAAATGGCGTGACAGGGGGACGGGGTTGTTGTCACGGCGTGACAGGGGGGCGTGACAGGGGGACGGGGTTATTGTCACACCCGGGCGTGACAGGGGGATGACAGGGGGACGGGGTTGTTGTCACGCCCTGTCACAGGCTGATCTATGGGAGGGAGGAAAAATGGATCTGTTAATTAAAGAAGTTATCCTGGTTGACCCGGAAACCGGCCGGGAGGAGGAAGGCAATGCCGGTATCGAGGGGGGGAAGATTGCCTAGGGCGTGACAGGGGGACGGGGTTGTTGTCACACCCGGAGTGACAGGGGGAGGGAGTGACAGGGGGACGGGGTTGTTGTCACACCCTGTCACAGGCTGATCTATGGGAGGGAGGAAAAATGGATCTGTTAATTAAAGAAGTTATCCTGGTTGACCCGGAAACCGGCCGGGAGGAGGAAGGCAATGCCGGTATCGAGGGGGGGAAGATTGCCTATCTAGGCAAGGGCGCTCCCGCCGCCCGGCGGGTAATCGACGGGGGTGGGAAAACCCTGGTCCCCGGCTTTATTGACATCCACATGCATGCGGAACCCCTGGAGGAAGAGCTGGCCAGGCCCAAACCCGAATTTTTCACCCTGGGCTGCATGGCCCGGATGGGAGTCACCACGGCCATCGGCGGCAACTGCGGCCTCGGTACCCACCGGGTTAAGGAATACCTGGACCTGATCGCCGCCCGGGGTGCCCCCGTCAACTATGGCACCTTTGTAGGCTATTCGGCTGTCCGGGAGGCCCTGGGGCTGACCGACAACTATGCCCCCGCTCCCGCCGCCGTCATACCCCGGGCCTGCGAAATACTGGGACAGGCCCTGGCCGCCGGGGCGGTAGGTATTTCCCTGGGACTGGAATACACCCCCGGTGCCCCGACCGATGAACTCATTGCCGCCGCCGGTGTCGCTGCCGACTACCCGGGTGCTTTCCTGGCCGCCCACTATCGCTACGATGCCAGCCGGGCCCTGGAAGCCGTCGAGGAAATGATCGCCATTGGTACCGAGACAGGCTTGCCCATGCAGGTTTCCCACATCGGCAGCTGTGCCGCCTTCGGAGATATGGGCGCAGTCCTGGCCCGCCTGCAGTCGGCCCGGGATGCCGGGAAAGACGTTGCTGCCGACTGCTACCCCTATGACGCTTTCTGTACCTTTATCGGATCACCGGTCTTTGATCCTGGCTGCCTGGAAAACTGGCAGCGGGATTACGACTCTTTCCAGGTGGGGAGTGGCCCCTATGCCGGGCGGAGGTGCGACGAGGAGCTCTTCCACTATCTTCGCCGGGAGGCCCCCGACACCCTTATCATTGCCTTTGTCATGGACGAAGGGGAAGTGCTGGCCGCCCTCCGCCATCCCCTGGTGATGGTGGGGAGTGACGCCCTCTTCCGGGATCGACTGGGCCACCCCCGGGGAGCCGGCACCTTTCCCCGGGTTTTGGGCCGGTTCGTCCGGGAGCATAAGTTCCTTTCCTTTGCCGAAGCCCTGGCCAAGATGACCCTTCTCCCCGCTCGGCGCCTGGGCCTGGACAACAAGGGACGCCTTCAGGAGGGGGCCGATGCCGACCTGGTCCTTTTGGATCCTGCCACCCTGCGGGACCAGGCCACCTTTGCCCGGCCGACCCTGGCCCCCGAGGGTATCCATCTGGTGCTGGTGGGTGGGGAGATAGTCGTCTCAGGGGGCGAGTTGCTTCCGGCCCGGCCGGGCAGACCCCTTTACCGGCGGGACGCCTAATTCTTCTTTAATTCCTTTTTCTTCGCTCCGGGCCCATTTCCCCGCCTGGCCGGTGCTCCTATTACACTGTGCCGGTGAACATTGCTGTCGGGACTGAGACAGGGAGGCTGCCCGTCCCGGTTCGATCGAGGGGACAGGGAACCGTCCCCTGTCTTACCCCAGTCTTAAAAAGGGGAGAATAGGCCAAATATTCCCTCTGGCGTCAATAGTGGCGAAAAACAGGCAGGTGGTGCAAGATTTCCTGTGTCAATATTCAGTGAAAATGTCACCTAAAACTAGTCTTCTTTATTCAGTAAAAATGTCACCACATGATATTTTTTGAGGTAGAAGATGCATCATGAGGGTATCCTCTGCCAGACTTAATAATAGGGTATTGTGTTCTCCCTCTTATAGCGATATGATGAAGGTGCTAATTGGTTAAACCCAAGCTCGGGTGGAACTGAACAGCTCATCCAAAATCTCTAGGATTTC